>OLND01003875.1_pt1 | contig 11086 bp, 6 predicted proteins | sample 1672031 | NCBI WGS metagenome assembly OLND01 (sample SAMEA3136638, study PRJEB25190) | human gut metagenome | biome: human gut; feature: human-associated habitat; material: faeces | place: Austria | collected 2013
CGTTGGTGCCGCCGGCGCAGGCCGTGACCGGGCAGGTGCACATGCCCTTCAGGCCGAAGCGGATGGCCACCTGGGCCGCCGCCATGTTGGCAATGGACATGGGCACGAAGTAGGGGCTGACCTTCTCCATGCCTTTTTCCTCGCCGCGGAAGCTCTTATCAGACGAAAAGCTGCACCCACTGGTGGCCCCAAGCGGAAGTGGCATCGAAGTAGTAGCCAACGCCCATCTCGGTAGCGGAGGGGTTCAGAATGTTTGCGCGGTGGCTGTCGGAAGCCATCCAAGAGTCGAACACTTCCTGAGCAGAAGCTTCGCCCCAGCCGATGTTCTCGCCTTCGCCCTCGCCGGTCTGCTTGACGCCATACTCACCCAGAACGGTGAAGCAGTTGGTGCCATCGGGGCGGGTGTGGGAAGCGGTCTTTGCAACTTCCTGTGCGCGCTTCTCGGCGGCTGCGTTCAGGTTTGCATCGCCCAGAGTCAGAGCGGAGAGGCCGTTCTTGGTGCGCTCGTTGTTCACCAGAGTCAGGAGTTCCTGTGCAAACTGGTTGTTGCTGGTGTTGGGAGCGTAGGTGAAGATCATGACCCAGTAGTTGCCGTACTCGCCGCCTTCGTAGTAGCCGATGCCAACGTGGGTGGCGTCCTTGCTCATCATGCGGGCACGGAAGAAATCGTAACGGTTCCAAGTTGCGAAGACATCTTCAGCGGAATCGGAAGCTGCCCAGTAGTTCTCGCCAACTTCGATCTCGTTGACGCCGTACTCAGCGAGGACGGTGAACTCGCGGCTGCCATTGGGGCGGTTGTAGGAGTAGTTGGTTGCCAGCTCTTCGGCGCGGGCCTGAGCGGCTGCGTTCAGCTCGGTGCTGCCGATGGTCAGAGGAGCGATGCCATTGGCTGCGCGCTCGTTGTTGATGAGGCTCAGCAGCTCGGCGCCATTGGAAGTTGCAGCGTGTGCGGGCATTGCCATGACCATCATCAGGCAGAACATTGCAGCGCACAGGAGCAGGTTCTTCAGGACGTTTTTCGTAGTGTTACGCATCGTATTACCCTCTTTTGAGTGACCCTACGAAAAAAGGTGTCGATCTACCAAAACACACTCGGCAAATCGACACCTAGTATTCCTAGATGGAGGTCGCTCAAAGGGCGGGCACCACGTGTCCGTTTTGAGAAGCAACTGGCTGCCATTTTACAGGCCCTATAGCTTTGCGTCACAGCCTTTCGACTGCTTTGCCGAGAATATTCAGTTTTGACGTCCTTCTTCCGTAAGAGAAGAATTATAATGAAAAAAGGTGTTGATCTGCTGATACACTCGGCAAATCAACACCTGAAATTCAGATGAAGGTCACTCGACATTCCACATGGTTGTGTTCTGTCGGAGAAGCAACTGGCTGCCATTTTACAGGCCCTATAGCTTTGCGTCACAGTCTTTCGACTGCTTTGCCGAGGATATTCAATTCAGAAAACCTTTTCTGCAGTCCGCAGACTTTCTTTCGTCCGCCTCCGTTCGGCGGCTCTATGTTACCACATCCCACCTTCCCTGTCAACACTTTGCGACAGCTTTTTTCAAAATTTTTCTGCTTTCTGTTTTCGACAGCCGTTTTCCGGTTCTTATACCTATTATAATGGCCGAATCCCTTGTCAAGGCCCTGCCGCAGTGGTAAAATGAAAATGAAATATCAAGCGTATGATTTTCGACATTTTTCGAAGGAGATTTACATATGGAGTGTACCACTCTGCAGGAGGATGTCCTCTACTCCCAGAACACCTCCAAGCTGACCCCCGAAAGCATCGCCGCCATCCAGAACACCGTCCAGCGCAGCCAGCCGGTCGGCGTAGTGGCAGGCCTGTATGATGAAGCGCTCACCATCACGGATGTGAGCGGTTTCTTTTTGAAAAACCTCGGTTACGAATACGAAGATTTCTGCCGTGTCACCGGCTGTTCGCTCCGGGCGCTGTTCTACGGCGAGAACCAGAGCTTTCTGGCGCCGGAGCGCTGGCCCCTCATCACCGCAGACGGCGACGGCCAGCTGCTGACGAAGGACGGCGTGCCCATTTTTGCACGGCTGTACAAAATGGACTCCATCAACAGCGACGGCGCCCCCATTTGGATTCTTTCCGCCCAGATGGACTGGGTCCGCCAGAACCTCCACCTTGTCAACAGCGTCATGCGCTCCGGCATATGGTACATCGACTGTGACCACGCCGGTTCCCCCACCGGCGTGGTCTACAGCCACGAGTTCCGCCGGATGCTGGGCTACCACGACGTTCTGGATTTTCCCAACACGCTGGACTCTTGGTCTGCCCTCATCCACCCGGACGACCGGGGCCCGGTGCTGGCCGCACTGGATCGCTCCCTCTCTGATCGGACCGGTGCCAGCCCCTATGATGTCGAGTACCGGATGCGTCTGCCCGACGGCCATTATGAGTGGTTCCGGGACAGCGCCGAGGCCAGCCGCCGCCTGAACGGCACCATCCGCCGCTTCGTGGGCGTTTTCGTCAATGTGGACAAGGAGAAAAGGGCGGAACTTCTCGTCAAAAAGAGCGAGGCCTTCCACCGCGCCTATACGGAATCCAACCTCTGCGAATATTACGTCGATCTCCAGACCGATCATTTCGACCCCCTCAAGGAGGCTCCCTCCTTCCTGAGCGCCTTCGAGCAGCCCTCGTGGGATGCGCTGGTCTGCTCCTACCGCGACCGCTTCATTGCGCCCGCAGACCGGGACGCCGTGGCCATGATCTTTGACCGCAGCTACATCACCGAGCGCTTCCGGCAGAACCGCCCGGAGTTGAGCTTTGAGTGCCGCCTCCGGCTGAACGGCGAGGAACGCTGGGTGCGGAACGTGGTCATGCCCGGCGAGACCACCGGAGACCCCCGCTATGCCATCGTCTTCATCCGCGACATCACCGACTCCAAAAAGGAGGCCGCCCAGATCGCCGCGCTGACCCAGCAGAACAAGGCCATGGACATGCTGCTGCAAAGCACGGTCAAGCTCGTGGATCGGTACTTCCTGTGCAACCTTTCCACGGATGAATACACTTTCTACAACATGCTCTCCGCCGCCAGCCGCCCTTCCAGCGGCTGCTACCACGACCTTGTGGCCTACTTCCTCGCGCAGTTCCAGCCCATCGGCGGCGAACGGACGCTGGAAGAGAGCCTCTCCCCCGCTCACCTGCGCCAGCAGCTCCGCACCCCGGACGACATCTACCGCTTCGAATACAGCACCAAAGATGAGACCCAGTTCAAGACCATGGCCATTCTGCCCGTCTCGTGGAAGGACGGCGTGGTGGAACAGGCCCTCTTCGTTGCACAGGATGTCACGCAGGAAAAGAAGACGGAGATCGCCTCCCGCAAGGCCCTCAAGGATGCTTACGACGCGGCCAACCGCGCCAATCGCGCCAAGACCGAGTTCCTTTCCAACATGAGCCACGACATCCGCACCCCCATGAACGCCATCGTCGGCATGACAGCCATTGCCGGGGCCAACATCAACAACCCGGACCGGGTGGCCGATTGTCTGGGGAAGATCACCCAGTCCAGCCACCATCTGCTCGGCCTGATCAACGAGGTGCTGGATATGTCCCGCATTGAGAGCGGCAAGGTCGTGCTCAACGAGGAAGCGTTCAATCTGGCCGAACTGGTGGACGACCTCATCGGCATCAACAAGGGCAACATCGCCGCCCACGGCCACAGCCTCGATGTCCACCTGCACAAGCTGGAACATGAGGACGTCTACGGCGACAGTCTGCGCATCCAGCAAGTCATCACCAACATCCTCAGCAACGCCATCAAGTACACCCCGGATGGCGGCCACATCGTCTTTTCCATCGCCGAGCAGCCGACCCACTCCCCCGGCGTAGGCTGCTACCAGTTCACCGTGAAGGACAACGGCATCGGCATGACGCCGGAGTTCCAGAAGGTTCTGTTCGAGCCTTTCACCCGCGCGGACGACAAGCGCACCACCAAAATTCAGGGCACCGGCCTCGGCATGGCCATCGCCCAGAACGCCGTGAACATGATGAACGGCACCATCGACGTAGAAAGCGAGCTGGGCAAGGGCAGCAAGTTCACCGTGACCATCTTCCTGAAACTGCAAAACCGTTCCACCGAGCAGATCGACGAGCTGGCCCATCTGCCGGTTCTCGTGGTGGATGACGATGTGCTGTGCTGCGAGAGCACGGTCGAGATGCTGCAGGAAGTGGGCATCGACGGCGAGTGGACCACCTCCGGCGAGGAAGCCGTCGCCCGCGCCGCGGCCCACCACGAGGCACACAACGATTACTTCGCCGTCCTCGTGGATTGGAAAATGCCGGGCATGAACGGCGTCGAGTTGACCCGGTGCCTCCGGCAGAAACTCGGCAAGGCACTGCCCATCATCGTGCTGACGGCCTATGACTATACGGATATCGAGGACGAGGCCCGCACCGCCGGGGTCAACGACTTCATTACAAAGCCACTCTTCCGCTCCCGCCTGACCGCTGCGCTGAAAAATCTCGTGGCGGGCAAACCGAACGCCGCCGACCGGAACGAACTGGACGAGCTGGCCCGCTGCGATTACACCGGCAAGCGCATCCTTCTGGTGGAGGACAACGAGCTGAACCGTGAGATTGCCAAGGAGATCATCGGGATGACCGGCGTCTCCATCGAGTGTGCCGAAAACGGCCGGGAGGCCGTAGAAAAGTTCACAGCAGCCCCCGTCGGCTATTACGATCTGATCTTCATGGACATCCAGATGCCGCTGATGAACGGCTACGAGACCACCGCCGCCATCCGGGCCCAGACGCTCCACGGCGGGCAGACCATCCCAATCGTTGCCATGACGGCCAACGCCTTTGCCGAGGATGTGGTCCTCTCCCGCAATGCGGGCATGAACGATCACATCGCAAAACCCCTCGACCTGAACAAGCTGAACGACGTGTTGCAGCAATGGCTGTGATCGCTTGCGTTTTTCTCGTGTGTGTGCTATACTTTCTAGCGAACTGAATAGAAAACAGTCGGTGCGTTTCGTCATTTTGCTGATAAGCGAAGGGCAGAAACGTTAAAAGGGAAGCGGGTGCACAATCCCGCACGATCTCGTCACTGTGATAAGGGAGTTCCCCGTCCGGGTGCTTTGGGCACCGGTCACTGGAGCATCTGCTCCGGGAAGGCGGCGGAGGGCGGTGATCTTTCAGTCAGGAAACCTGCCGGTTGTTGGTACGGGAGCGTATGCTCCAAATCACGAGGAATTGGTTGTACCCAAAAAGCCTGAATCACTGGAAAGGGTCCTTTTTGTTTTGCCATCCCGCAAACAAAAGGGGCCTTTTTGTTTGGTCAGGTTCTCTTTCCTGTACCCTTCTGTCCGGTTCGAACGAATGTATCCAAAACAGGAAAGGAACACAGAACATGAGAAAACGCACGATCCACAAGGCGGCGGCCGCTCTGACCGCCCTCACCCTCTGCGCCGGTGTGCTCACCGGCTGCGGCGGGTCTGCATCCAGCACCGCTGCTTCCAGCGTGGCAAGCTCTGCCGCCGCATCCAGCGAAGTTTCCAGTGAGGAGGCCGATGAATTGGCTGCAAAGAACGTTGCCGATCTGATCGACGCCATCTATGTGCAGGAGCGCAACGACAACACCGACGAGCAGTGCGCTGCCGCCAAGGCCGCTTGGGACGCTCTGACCGACGCACAGAAGGAGCTGGTCGAGGGCGAAGAGGCCGACCCCGATTACTTTGGCCGCGACACCGGCGATGCCTCCAAGGACGACAGCCGCAACGAGGACAACATCGGCGACAATGAGCTGCTGGTGGTCTCCTTCGGCACCTCCTTCAACGACAGCCGCGTGGCCGACATCAAGGGCATCGAGGATGCTCTGCAGGAAGCTTACCCGGATTGGTCGGTCCGCCGTGCCTTCACCGCTCAGATCATCATCAACCATGTGCAGGCCCGTGACGGCGAGAAGATCGACAACATGCAGCAGGCCATGGATCGCGCTGTGGCCAACGGCGTGAAGAACCTCGTGGTCCAGCCCACCCACCTGATGCACGGCGCCGAGTACGACGAGATGATGGAGATGATCGACTCCTACCGCGACAAGTTCGAATCCGTCGCTGTGGCAGAGCCCCTGCTGGGCGAGGTCGGTTCCGACGCTGCCGTCATCAACGCTGATAAGGAAGCCGTTGCCAAGGCTGTGACCGCCGCTGCTGTGAAGGAAGCCGGTTACGACAGCCTCGACGCCGCTGCTGCCGACGGTGTGGCCTTCGTCTTCATGGGCCACGGCACCTCTCACACCGCAAAGGTCAGCTACAGCCAGATGCAGACCACCATGGACACCCTTGGCTACAGCAACGTCTTCATCGGCACCGTCGAAGGCGAGCCGGAGGAGACCGCTTGTGAGAACGTGATCGAAGCCGTCAAGGCTGCCGGTTACACCAAGGTCGTCCTGCGCCCGCTGATGGTCGTTGCCGGTGACCACGCCAACAACGATATGGCCGGTGAGGACGCCGATTCTTGGCTGAGCCAGTTCAAGGCCGCCGGTGCTTTCGACTCCATCGACTGCCAGATCAATGGTCTGGGTGAGATCGACGACATCCAGCAGCTCTACGTTGCCCACACCAAAGCCGCCATTGATTCCCTGAACGGCTAATATCCCGCATTTCATTGCCCGAAGGGAGAAATCTTTTCGGGCAATTTTTATGGGAGCCGCCCCCGCATGAGGAGGAGGCTCCCACCCATCTGAAATTTTGATTTTTTGAGGTATTTGATCGATGCGCTGCAAACAGTTTCTTACGCTTTCCGCCGCAACCCTGATTTTGGCCGCCGCCCTCACCGGCTGCGGTGCTTCTTCCTCCACCGCAAGCTCCGCCGCGGCCTCGGAGGCTGCGTCTTCGGCTGCTTCTTCCGTGGCCGCTTTATCGGAGGCTGCTTCGGAGTCCGCTGCCACCCTGCCGGACGGCGTCTACACCGCCGACTTCGAGACCGACAGCAGCATGGTCCACGCCAACGAAGCCTGTGACGGCAAGGGCACCCTGACCGTGAAAGACGGCCAGATGACCTTCCACGTCAGCCTTGCTTCCAAGAAGATCGTCAACCTGTATCTGGGCAGCGCGGCCGATGCCGACGCCAACAAGGCCGACTGGCTGCTCCCCACCACCGACACCGTGACCTACTCCGACGGCACCACCGAAGAGGTGTACGGCTACGATATCCCCCTGACCGCTGTAGACGAGGACTTTGCCCTCGCCATCCTCGGCACCAAGGGCAAGTGGTACGACCACACCGTCAGCGTCCGCAACGCAGAGCCCAAGGCCGAAGAGGCCGCGGAGACCCCTGCGGACGGCGAGTACAGCGTCAATGTCGTGCTGGAGGGCGGTTCCGGCCGCGCCAGCGTGGACAGCCCCGCTGCCCTGACCGTCGCGAACGGCAGGATGACCGCTGCGATCGTCTGGAGCAGCCCCAACTACGATTATATGATCGTGGACGGCGAGAAGTATCTGCCCACCAACACCGAGGGCAACTCCACCTTTGAGATCCCCGTGGCTGCGCTGGGCACTCCCCTCTCCGTCGTGGCGGATACCGTTGCCATGAGCACCCCCCACGAGATCGAGTACACCCTGACCTTTACCCTGAACTGATATGATCTCACGTCGCAATTTTCTGAAAGCCCTTCCCGCCTCTGCCCTTCTGCTCAGCAGCTGCGCAGCGCAGTCCGCCCCCGCCAATACGGATAAGCTGGTGTTCAGCCACAGCTACCCGCTGGACTACGCGGCCCAGTTCACAGCCGACTGCTACGAGGGGGGCTATACCCTGCTCTCCCTCCCCGATTCGGATCAGAAGTTCCTTGTCGTTCCGGAGGATGCCGCCGAAGTGGACGCCCTCCCCGACGGCGTGACCGTCCTGCGCCAGCCGGTGCAGAACATTTACCTCGTCTCTACATCGGTCATGGATCTGTTCATCCACCTCGACGCGCTGGACACGATCACGCTTTCCGGCACCAAAGCCGAGGGCTGGTACCTCGACGAGGCCAAAACCGCCATGGAAGCCGGGCGCATCGCCTACGCGGGCAAGTACAGCGCCCCGGACTACGAGCAGATTTTAGCCGCCAATTGCAGCCTCGCCATTGAGAACACCATGATCTTCCACACCCCGGAGGTCAAGGAGCAGTTGGAACGGTTCGGCATCCCGGCGCTGGTGGAACGCTCCAGCTACGAAAGCGGCCCCCTCGCCCGGATGGAGTGGATCAAATTCTGGGGCATCCTGCTGGGCAAAGAAGAGCTGGCCGAGCAGTTGTTCGCCGCACAGGCCGAGCGCATCGCCGTGCTGGCCGACCAAGCGCCCACCGGCAAGACCTGCGCCTTTTTCTCCATCACGGCCAACGACCTCGCCAATGTCCGTAAGGGCGGCGACTATGTGGCCCAGATGATCGAACTGGCGGGCGGCGATTACGTCTTTTCCGACCTGACCGACAGCGGCAACAGCCTTTCCACCATGAACCTCCCGCTGGAAGATTTCTACGCCGGGGCCAAGGATGCCGACGTGCTGCTCTACAACAGCACCATTGAGGGCGTCGTCTCCACCATCGACGAGCTGGTGGCCAAGTGCCCCCTGCTGGCCGAGTTCAAGGCCGTGCAGAACGGCGATGTCTGGTGCACCACCCAGAGCTTTTTCCAGCAGAGCATGGAGCTGGCCGATTTCGTGGTGGACCTCCACCGCGTCCTGACCGAAGACGCCCCCGCCGACCTGCAATTCCTCACCCACGTGACCTGACGAAAGGAGCCGCTCATGACAAGCCAAAAACGCCTTGCCGCAGCCTATCTGCTTCTGGCGCTCCTGTTGGTGATCCTCTTCGCCGCGAACATCTTCTGGGGCAGCGTGGCGCTGACGCCGGGAGCCGTGGTCTCGGCACTGCTGGGCCGCGGGCAGGACGCCCTGTCCGTCGGCATCATCACCCAGCTCCGCCTTCCCCGCGCGGTCATGGTCGTGCTGCTGGGGGCGGCGCTTTCGGCGGCGGGCTACCTGCTCCAGACCTTCTTCGCCAACCCCATCGCGGGCCCCTTCGTCATGGGCATCTCCAGCGGGGCCAAGCTGGCCGTGGCGCTGGTCATGGTGGTCTTCCTGAACCGGGGGCTGCTGACCAATTCCGTCACCCTCATCCTCGCCGCCTTTGCGGGGGCCATGGCCGCCATGGCCTTTGTGCTGGCCGTGGCACGCCGGGTGCAGCGGATGAGCATCCTCGTCATCTGTGGCATCATGATCGGTTACATCTGTTCCGCCATCACCGAATTCGTGGTGGCCTTTGCGCAGGATTCGAACATCGTCAACCTCCACAACTGGTCGCAGGGCAGCTTTTCCGGTATGACGTGGGGCAACGTCCGGGCCGCCGCCTTGGTGGTGCTGCCCGTGCTGGCGGCGGCGTTCTGCCTTTCGAAGCCCATGTCCGCCTACCAGATGGGTGAAGCCTATGCCCAGAGCGTCGGGGTCAACGTCAAGCGGTTTTCCCGTGCGCTGGTCCTGCTTTCCAGCTTGCTGGCTGCCTGTGTCACCGCCTTTGCCGGGCCCATCTCCTTTGTGGGCATTGCGGTACCCCACCTCGTCAAGCAGCTGCTGGGCAGCGCAAAGCCCCTCTATGTCCTGCCGGGGTGCTGCCTCGGCGGCGCGGCGTTCTGTCTGCTCTGTGACCTCATCGCCCGCAGCCTGTTCGCCCCCACCGAACTTTCCATCAGCGCGGTGACGGCGGTGTTCGGCGCGCCGGTGGTCATCGGTCTGCTCGTCCGCCGGGATCAGGAGGGCGCACGATGAACGATTTTTTCTGCGAAACACAAAATTTAGCCATCGGCTACGGCAAAGCACCGCTGGCCGAGGCCATCGCCCTCGGCGTCCGACGCGGGCAGATCCTGACCCTCATCGGCCCGAACGGCGCTGGCAAATCCACGCTGCTCAAAACGTTGGCCGGGCAGTTGGCCCCCCTCGGCGGCACCGTGCTGCTAGGCGGCCAAGACCTTGCCGCCTACACCGGCACTGCCCGCGCACAGCGGCTGGCCCTGATGCTCCCCCACACCCGCCGCACTGAGCTGACCACCTGTTTCGAGTTTGCGGCGGCGGGCCGCATCCCCTACACCGGGCGGCTGGGCATCCTCTCCGAAGCGGACAAACAGGCCGTGCGGGACGCCCTTGCGCTGGTGGGGGCTTCCCACCTTGCCGACCGGGACTTCAACTGCATCAGCGACGGCCAGCGCCAGCGCATCCTGCTGGCCCGCGCCATCTGCCAGCAGCCGGAGATCCTCCTGCTGGACGAGCCCACCTCGTTTCTGGACATCAAGGGCAAGATCGAGCTGCTGACCATCCTGCAAAAGCTGGCCCACCAGCAGCACCTTGCCGTCATCGTCAGTCTGCACGAGCTGGACATGGCCCAGAAGATCGCGGATGCAGTGGTCTGCGTCTCACCGCAGGGCGTTTCCGGCGTGCTGACGGCCAAAGAAGCCTTTGCGCCGGAGAACATCCAAGCCCTTTACGACCTGAGCCGGGAGCAGTACGAAGCCCTGTTCGGCCCTCCAAAGCCTCCGAGACCCAAGTTTGAGCACTACGTCCGCAGCGGGCAGAAGCTGCTGCGCTGCGGCTACACCACCGGCACCTGCGCGGCGCTGGGGGCGGCGGGGGCAGCCCGGCTGCTGCTGACCGGGAACCCCCCGGAGACCGTCGCCCTCCGCACCCCGAAGGGCATCGTGGTGGAAGTGGCCCCCCTGTTCTGCCGCAAAACGGACGCCGGGGCCGAATGCGCCATCGAAAAGGACGGCGGCGACGATGTGGACGTGACCACCGGGCTGCCGGTGATCGCCTCTGTCGCCCTGCTGCCCGGCACCACGGACATCCGCATTTCCGGCGGCAAAGGAGTAGGCCGGGTGACAAAACCCGGCCTCGACCAGCCGGTCGGAGAAGCCGCCATCAACCATGTTCCCCGTCAGATGATCGCCGAGGCGCTGAAACGAGAGGCCGAAAATGCCTGTTACACCGGCGGCTTTGCTGTAACCCTCTCCATCAAGGGCGGCGAAGAGGTGGCCAAGCGTACCTTCAACCCCCACATCGGGGTCGAGGGCGGGCTGTCTGTGCTGGGCACCAGCG
>OLND01003880.1_pt1 | contig 11080 bp, 8 predicted proteins | sample 1672031 | NCBI WGS metagenome assembly OLND01 (sample SAMEA3136638, study PRJEB25190) | human gut metagenome | biome: human gut; feature: human-associated habitat; material: faeces | place: Austria | collected 2013
CGAGCCTTCGCAGGCATCCGTCAAGAAGGGCGCCGGAGCACCTGCGAGGCCTCGGACGAACGCCCTCGCGCCGGAAGCCCGCCTACCCCCGCACGGCGGAGCGCAGCTTGCCCAGCGGCACGAACGTGAGCACCGCTCCCGCGATGACGAGAATGAACACGAGGGAGGACACGAGCCACGACGCCTCGGCCACGTGGATGCCCACGCCGATGAGGGCCCACAGGAACACTAGGGGGAACGCCACGTCGTCGTACATCTTGCGCATGACGTAGCCGAGGGCCAGCACGCCCGCCGTGAGGGCCAGCACCGAAAGCCCGTTGAAGAACGCGATGCCGCCGTCCAAAGCGCGCGTCACGAGGATGGCCATGTTCGCCAGCGCGGCCACCGTGACCCAAGCGGTGTAGATGGAGATGGGCACCCAGCCCCAGCCCGACTTCGCCGACCGGCGCACGTTCAGGTACAGGGCTGCGAGCACCGCCCACTCGGCCAGGATGACGATGAACGAGATGCCCACCAGCTCGAAGTGCCACAGCGCCAGCCACAGCACGTTCAGCACGCAGCTGCCGATGAACAGCACGGACACGGGGGTGAAGCGCTTGGCGCGCAAGGGCGCCTCGCGCGTGTAGGACACGAGCCACGCGATGAGCGCCACGTAGATGAGCGACCAGATGGAGAACACGTAGCCCGCCGGCGTGAACCAGGTGAACACGCCGTAGGCCACGGTGGCCGATGTGTTGCCCCCTACCTGGCCTCCCTCGATAACCGCGTTGCCGACGAGCGTGAGCGCGTAGACCACCCACATCGTCACCGTCTCGGCAGTCAGGTAGCCGCCGCGCTCAAGCTTGCGGCCGGCCTTCGTGCTGCGAGCCCGTTGCACGACGCCCGGTGCCGCCGTGGCATGATAGGCATGGTTGGGCATGATGCACCTCGCTTTCCTAAGGGGGCGCCGAGAGCGCCCTCGATTCGATTGGTGCAGCCCAGTGTAGCGCGGCGCCGAGGCCGGGCCGTTACGGCCACATGGCAGGTATCCATCGCTTCGGCGCAGATGAGGGGCGCAAAGCTCAACGATGACGAAGATGCCGCCCTTCCCGCACCAACCGGAGGCCCCCCCTCATATCAGCCAGCCGAAACCATGCGGGCAGAGACGGCCGCCCCGGCGCATGCGGTCAACCTCGGGGATTGCCGTATGCGCCGGACAGCTCCCCTAGCACACGAGCTCTCGGCCGGCTGATGGGATGACGAGGAGATCGCCTACGGTGTCCTTATGCGCAGGAAGTCTCCTGGCGCGAGCTCTTCGGCGACCGTGAACGCGTACGCCTCGGCGGAGCGGTTCGCCACAGCTGCGGGGACGGGCGCGGGGTGCGGATCGTCCGCATCGGGTCGCGGCAGCCAGGCCAGGTTGCGCACCCGCACGCTGAAGGATGCGCGTCCGGGCACGACGGCCTCCAGCTCGTCGCCCTCGCAGAAGCGGTTGCGGCACACCGCCTCCACGCGCCAGGCGCCGTCCCCGGCGGGGGCGCATACGCGCACGTCGGCCGCATGCAGGCACTCCCTCACGTAGCCGTCGCACTCGGGCGACTGCTCGGCGGCCCCGTAGTAGAAGCCGGTTGAGTACGGACGGTGCGACACGCACGTGAGCTCGGCCGCGCCCTCGGCCGGGTCGGCCCCGTCGAGCACGCGGCGGTAGGCGTGCACGACCGAAGCCACATAGAACGCCTTCTTGTTGCGCCCCTCTATCTTGAGCGAGTCCACGCCGGCGGCGGCCAGATCGTCCAGGTGCTCCACCATGCACAGGTCCTGCGCGTTCATGACGTAGGTGCCGCGCACGTCCTCCTCCACCGGGTAGAACTCGCCCGGTCGCTGCTCCTCCACCAGCGCGTAGCTCCACCGGCACGGCTGGGCGCAATGCCCCCTGTTGCCCGAGCGGCCGGCCATGGCCGAGCTCAAGAGGCAGCGCCCCGACACGGCCATGCACATGGCCCCGTGCACGAACGCCTCCAGCTCCAGATCGCGCGGCGCGTCGGCGCGCATCCGCGCGATGTCTTCCACGCTCATCTCGCGGGCGCACACCACGCGGCTCGCCCCCAGCTCGTGCCACATGCGGGCCGCGACGGCGTTCATGACGCCCGCCTGCGTGCTCACGTGCAGATCCGCATGCGGCGCATGCTTGCGCGCGAGCGAGAACGCGCCGAGGTCGCTCACGATGAGCGCGTCCGCGCCCGCCGCGTCGAGCGCTTCCAGGTACGCCGGCAGCGCCGCCACATCGTCAGCGTCCATGAGCGCGTTCACGGCCACGTAGGCCTTCGCGCCGGCCGCATGAGCGCAGGCCACCGCAGCCGGCACGTCGTCGAGCGCGAAGTTCGAGGCGCGCTGGCGCAGCCCGAAGCGATCGCAGGCGAAGTACACGGCGTCCGCCCCGAAGCGCACCGCCGCCTCCAGCTGCGCCCGCCCGCCGGCCGGCGCGAGGAGTTCGGGGATATGTGCCGTCTGATTTCGCATGCGCCGTATTGTAGCGCAGGACGACGGCGGCGCGACCCATCGCCAAAAGCTCAAGCGCGGAGGAAGGCTTCACTATCACGAATTTTCCAAGTGCTAACCGGATAACTTTAAAAATAGAGAAGTTTTCCGGTTAGCACTTGGAAAACTTTTCATTTTCGATAATTTTCCAAGTGCTAACCGGAAAACCTGCTATCCTAAAATCACCCATAGAGCAAGGAGCCTTTATGATTCGCCGCCCTCTTTACATGAACAAGCTCAAAGACTTGAAGGCCCCCGAGCTCGTCAAGGCCATCGTCGGCGTGCGCCGTTGCGGGAAGTCGACCCTCATGAGACAGCTCCGCAACGACCTGGTGGAAGGCGGCACCTCCCCCGACTCCATCATCTACGTCGACTTCGAGCTCCCCTCGAACAGCAGCCTCACCGATCCGGACGCGTTCATCGCCCACGTCGCCGAGCGTGCGAACCGCGAGGGCCCTACGTACCTGTTCGTCGACGAGGTGCAGGAGCTCGATCGCTGGGAACCGACGATCAACGGGCTTCGCGCGGAATTCGGGCTGGACATCTACGTCACCGGATCGAACGCGAGGATGTTCTCGGGCGAGGACATGACGTACCTCTCCGGCCGTTACGTGAGCCTGCACGTCCTGCCGCTTTCCCTAGCGGAGCTCTGCCAGTTTGTCGGCATCGACGTCTCCGAACGCCAGGCGGCCGAAGACGCCTACGAGCTCCTCGTGCGGGAAGGCGGCTTCCCCGCCGTGGCGCTCGCCCCCACCGACGCCCTCAAGCACGCCATCCTCGACGGCATCTACGACTCCGTGTTCACGCGAGACATCCTGCTGCGCGGAAGGATTCGCAACGAGGCGGCTTTCGCGCGCGTGGCCTCGTTCGTGCTCGACAACGTCGGCAACCAAACCTCCGCCTCGGCTATCGAGAAGGCCCTCAGGGCAGGCGGCCACAGAGTGAGCGCCGAGACGATCGACAACTACCTCTCGCTCATGCAGAAGGCCCACCTCATCTACCGCTGCGACCGCTACGACATCCGCGGCAAGGAGCGCCTGCGCACGAACGGAAAATACTACGTCGTCGACCCAGGCCTTCGCAACCGCGTCTTGGGGCTGCGCGCCGGCAACCGCGGCCATCTGACGGAGAACATGGTGTTCCTCGAGCTCATCCGCCGGGGATACGACGTGAGCGTCGGAACGCTCCCCAACGCCGAGATCGATTTCGTCGTGCAGCACGGGAGAAGCATTAGCTATGTTCAGGTGAGCGAGACCGTGCTCGATCCCACCACGCTCGAACGCGAGCTCACCCCCTTCGCCAAGCTCTCAGATGGATTCCCTCGCGTGCTGATCACGAAAGACCACACCGACTACGGCCGCGACGGCGTGCGCCACGTGAACCTGTACGATTTCCTGCTGGGAGCGCCGCTTCCCTGAGAAAATCCAAGGAGAGGGACAAGAGAACCGCCCCCTTGTCCCCTAACCGGAAAACTTCCGACACGAAAAGGACGGCCCCTCGGAGCCGTCCTTCGCATGCGAATCCTTTGACGCCGCCCTACCCTTCGTACGTCACGCGGGCACCCTGGGGGGTGTCCTCGATGGTGAAGCCGAGGCCGCATAAGCCGTCACGGACGGCGTCGGCGCGGGCCCAGTCCTTGGCGGCGCGGGCGTCGGCGCGGGCGGCCAGGAGCGCGTCCACGGCCTCGGCGGCATCCGAGCCCTCGTAGCCGGCGATGTCGGCGGCCAGCGCCACGACCTCGGCCGGATACGCCGACGCCTCGTCCGCCGCGTCGGCGGCGGCCTCCACGTCGATGCCGAACACGCCCATGAGCTCCACGATGAGCGCTCGGACGTCGCGCACGGGCGGCACGTCGGACAGCGACAGCGTCTTGCCCGCCGTCTGGGCGTTCACGTCGGCGATGAAGTCGAACACCTCGCCCAGCGCCTTGCACGTGTTGAAGTCGTCGTCCATGGCCAGGATGAAGCCCATCTTCGCCTGGCGCGTGCGGTCCATGAGCGCGCGCAGGTCGAGCGGCGAGGGGATGTCCTCGGCGTTGGCCAGCAGCCAGTCCAGGTTCTTCACCGCGTTCTCGATGCGGCCGAGCGCGGAGGCGGCCTCGTCAAGGCGGTCGGCGGAGAAGTCGAGGGGGCTGCGGTAGTGCGTCTGCAGCATGAGGAAGCGCAGCACCTCGGGACGCGTCGTCTCCAGCACTTCGCGCAGCAGCTTGAAGTTCCCCAGCGACTTGCTCATCTTCTCGGAGTTGATCTGCAGCATGCCGCCGTGCATCCAGTGGTTCGCGAACGTACAGCCGCACGCGGCCTCGCTCTGGGCGCGCTCGTTCTCGTGGTGCGGGAACACGAGGTCGCCGCCGCCGCCGTGGATGTCGAACGGCAGCCCCAGGTACTTGCGCGACATGGCCGAGCACTCGATGTGCCAGCCCGGGCGCCCCTGGCCCCACGGCGACTCCCACGCCGGCTCGCCGGGCTTGGCGGCCTTCCACAGCGCGAAGTCGAGCGGGTCGCGCTTGCGGTCCTCCACGCCCTTGCCGTCGGCGCGCAGCTCGCGGTGGCCTCCCTCCATTTCGTCGACGTTGCGGCCCGAGAGCTCCCCGTAGCCGGGGAACGAGCGCACGCTGAAGTACACGTCGCCCTCCACCTCGTAGGCGTGGCCGCCGTCCACGAGCTCGCCGATGAGCTCGATCATCTCGGGAATCTCCTCGGTGGCCTTCGGGCGCACGTCGGGGTCGAGCACGTTCACCTTGTGCATATCCTCGATGAACGCCTGCGTGTACTCGGCAGCCACTTCGGCGGCGCTGCGCCCCTCCTCGTTGGCCTTGCCGATGATCTTGTCGTCCACATCGGTGACGTTCCAAACGTATTTCACGTCGAAGCCGCGCCACATGAGGTAGCGGCGGATGTTGTCGAAGCTGATGAACGTGCGCGCGTTGCCCACATGGATATAGTTGTACACGGTGGGGCCGCACACGTACATGCCGACCTTGCCGCGCTCGAGCGTCTCGAGGTCCACCTTCTCGCGGACCTTGGTGTCGTAGAGCCTGATCATAGAGTGTCCTCGCATCCTGCCTGTCCGAAACGCCGCCCCATGCGGGCGCGCGTCAACCTGAAATTCTAGCACAGCGGGCCGAGCGGGCCGGCTTCCCGAAGGAACCGGCCTTCTAGCTACATCGGCAGAGCAGGCAGGCGGCCGTGGCGGAGATGCCCTCCTCGCGGCCCTCGAAGCCCAGGTGCTCGGTGGTGGTGGCCTTCACGCCCACGTTCTCCACGGGGATGCCCATGGCGGCGGCCAGGTTCGCGCGCATGGCGTCGCGGTGCGGCGAGAGCTTCGGCGCCTGCGCGGCGATGACGGAATCCACGTCGAGGATGGCGTAGCCCTCCGCGCGCACCTTGTCGGCCACGACGGCCAAGAGCTTGAGCGAGTCCGCATCCTTGAAGGCCGGGTCGGTGTCGGGGAAGAGCTTCCCTATGTCGCCGCCGCGGATGCCGCCGAGCAGGGCGTCGGCAATGGCGTGCGCGAGCACGTCGGCATCCGAATGCCCCAGGAGCCCGCGTGCATGCGGTATGTCCACGCCGCCCAAGACGAGCCGGCGCCCCTCGGCGAACGCATGCACATCGTAGCCCTGCCCGATGCGCAGGGAGGCCGGATCGAACGAGCCCGTCATTCCTCTGCCCCCTTCATGTAGTTGGTGCGCACGGCGGCGGCCAGCATGAGGTAGTCCTCAGGCACGGTGAGCTTGATGTTGTCGCGCTTGCCCTCCACCACGAGCACGCGGCCGCCCAAGCGCTCGATGAGCGAGGAGTCGTCGGTGCCCATGAAGCCGTCGGAGAGCGCCGAGGCGTGCGCGCGGCGGTAGATGCCGGCGCGGAACACCTGCGGGGTCTGCGCGTTCCAGAACACGCGGCGATCGGGCGTGCCCACGATCACGCCGTTCTCCACCACCTTCAAGGTGTCCACCGCCGGGTGCGCCACCACGGCGCCGTCGCAGTCGATGTTGCCCTTGAGCGTGGCGATGGTGTGCGCGATGAGGTCGGGCGAGATGAGCGGGCGGGCGCCGTCGTGCAGGATGACGTACTCGTAGTCGTCCGGCACGAACTCCAGGCCCGAGAACGCCGATTCCTGGCGGCTGGGACCCGAGGGCGCCACCACGATGGGCGTGACGAACGGGAACGGGTCGATGGCGCGCTTGAGGTACTCGTCGCAGCGGTCCTCGGGGCACACGATGACGATGAGCCCGATGTCGCCCACCGCGTCGAAGGCCTCGGCCGACCAGGTAAGGATGGGCTTGCCCGCTATCTCCACGAGCTGCTTGCCGCCCTCCTTGCCGAAGCGCTCCCCCGTGCCGCCGGCCAGTATGATGGCCGCGGTCTGCGGGTTCTTGTCGACCTCGCCCTTCAGCCCGTGCAGCGACTGCGCGATCGTGTCGATGTCCAAGCTGTCGCACGCCAGCTCAGGCGCGCGCAGCACCTCCGACGAGAACACGGGATCGATTGTCTTGGTCATGGGATCTTCCTCTCCGCCTTGCGCTGTTCCGTTTCCGCCCCGCCCGCTGCGCCCGCGGACTTAGTCCCGCTCGCCCGGTTGGCGCACGGTGATCTCCTGCGCCTTCAGCGACACGCGGGAATGCGGCGGGATCGACGAGGTGACGAACGCGGAACCGGCGATGACCGACCCCTTCCCGATCACCGTCTCGCCGCCGAGTACCGAGGCGTTGGAGTAGATGGTCACGTCATCCTCGATGGTGGGATGGCGCCGCACCCCCGCGAGCCGCTGCCCGCCGCGCGTGGACAGCGCGCCGAGCGTCACGCCCTGGTAGAGCTTCACGTGGTCGCCGATGACGGTGGTCTCGCCTATCACCACGCCCGTGCCGTGGTCGATGAAGAAGTACTCGCCGATCTCGGCCCCCGCGCCGATGTCGATGCCCGTGCCGCTGTGCGCGAGCTCGGTCATGATGCGCGGGATGATGGGCACGTTCTGCTGGTAGAGCACGTGCGCGATACGGTACACGTAGATGGCGTACAGGCCCGGATACGAGAAGATGACCTCCTCCTTCGAGCCGGCCGCCGGGTCGCCATCGTAGAGCGCCTGAACGTCGGTGAGCAGCACCCGCTGGATGCTGGGAAGCTCGTCGAAGAACACCGTGCACACCTCCGAGGCGCGATCGCAGATGCGCTCGGGAGTCCCGCCGCACAGCGAGCGGGCCGGATCGGCCTCCTCGGCGTCGCGGTCGTCGGACGTGTAGGCGAGGGCGAGGACGATCTGCTCGCGCAGCGCCCGCTCGATCTGGATGAGCGTCTCGCCGATGAAGTACTCCGGACTCGTGGACGGCGTGAGCATCTCGTCGCCGAAATAGCCCGGAAACAGCACCCGCCGCAAGTCCTTGAGAACCCCCTTCACGGCCGAGCGGCTGGGAAACTGCCGCCCCGGTTTCGTGAAGAATATCTCGTCGGCCTCGTAGTTCTTCTCGATGCCCTTCACGATGCGATCGAGGTTGTCTCCGAACATAGAACCTCCTGTAGTCGGTCGGTTGAGCGAAGCTCGCATAGGCGCCGCAGGGCATGGGCTCTGCCCTTGCCGCCCAACAGGCGGCCCGTCGCAGGTCGTCGGCAAGGGTAGATCCCATGCCCCGCAAACGGGCCGAACGATGCAGCAATCAGCGTTTCCCCAGTATACGACAAATGCGGGTCCAGAACGCAAGAAACCCCTGCTCCCCGGGCGCCAGATGCGAGCCCAGGGAACAGGGGAGCTTTTCAGGGGGAGCGCTAGTCCGCCGCGCCGCCCGACATCGACCCGCCGCCACGCACGCCGGCATGGCCCAGGTCGTAGTTCGTCAGCAGCAGCTCGGCATCACGCGCGATGCTGTCGCGCTTCCGCGGCTCCGGGACAATGCCCGAGCCCTGGGTGAACACGAGCTCGCCGTCCACTGCGTCCACGTCGATGATCGACCCCGTGGACCACTTGCCCTCGAGTATCTCCTCGGACAGCGGGTCCTCCAGCAAGCGCTGGATGGCACGGCGCAGCGGGCGCGCGCCGAACGTGGCATCGGTGCCCTCCTTGGCGATGAGCTTGCACGCCGTGTCGGTCAGGTTGATGGACATGTTCTGCGCGATCAGGCGCTCGCGCAGGTCGGCCACCATGAGCTTCACGATCTCGGCGATCTGCTCGTCGTTCAGGCTCTTGAACACGATGATCTCGTCGATGCGGTTCAGGAACTCGGGACGGAACAGCTTCTTCATCTCGGACATGACGCGGCTCTTTATCTCCTTGTCGGAGAGGCCCGCGTGCTCCTCGGTGGAGAAGCCGAGCGTCGTCGGCTGCGCGATCTCGCGCGCGCCCACGTTCGACGTCATGATGATGACCGTGTTGCGGAAGTCGACCGTGCGGCCCTGCGCGTCCGTCAAGCGGCCCTCCTCCAAGATCTGGAGCAGGATGTTGAACACGTCGGGGTGCGCCTTCTCGATCTCGTCGAACAGCACCACCGAGTAGGGGCGCTGGCGAACGGCCTTCGTCAGCTGGCCGCCCTCGTCGAAGCCCACGTAGCCCGGAGGGCTGCCGACCAGGCGGGACACGCTGTGCTTCTCCATGTACTCGGACATGTCGAAGGACAGGAGCGCATCCTCGGAGTTGAACAGGAACTCGGCCAGCGCCTTCGAGAGCTCCGTCTTGCCCACGCCCGAGGGGCCCAGGAAGATGAACGAGCCGGCGGGCCGCTTCGGGTCCTTGAGGCCCGAGCGCGAGCGGCGGATGGCCTTCGACAGCGCCGTGACGGCCTCTTCCTGGCCCACGACGCGCTCGTGCAGCACGCTCTCCATGCGCAGCAGCTTCTCGGTCTCGGCCTCGGTGAGGTTCGATACCGGCACGCCCGTGGTCATGGACACCACGTCTGCGATGTCCTCCACCGTCACCTGCTGGATGGTCTTCTGGGCATTCTCCTCCCAGTCCTTCTCGGCCTGGGCGCGCTTGTCCTTGAGCTGGGCCTCCTCGTCGCGCAGCTGGGCGGCGCGCTCGAAGTCCTGGGCGGCGATGGCGCCGTCCTTCTCGGCGCGGAGCTTGCGCAGCTCCTCGTCCAGGTCGCGCAGCTCCTTCGGCAGCGTCATGTTGCGGATGCGCATGCGGGCGCCGGCTTCGTCGAGCACGTCGATGGCCTTGTCGGGCAGGAAGCGGTCCTGGATGTAGCGGTCGGCCAGCGTCACGGCCGCCTGCAGCGCCTCGTCGGTGAAGTGCACCTGGTGGTGCGCCTCGTAGCGGTCGCGCAGGCCCTCCATGATGCGCAGCGCCTGCTCCTCGTTCGGCTCGCCCACGGTGATGGGCTGGAAGCGGCGCTCCAGCGCGGAGTCCTTCTCCAGGTGCTTGCGGTACTCGTCGATGGTGGTGGCGCCGATGACCTGGATCTCGCCGCGCGACAGCGGCGGCTTCAGGATGGCGGCCGCGTCGATGGAGCCCTCGGCCGATCCCGCGCCGATGAGCGTGTGCATCTCGTCGATGAACAGGATGATGTCGCCCGCGTCCATGACCTCCTTGATGCACTTCTTCAGGCGCTCCTCGAACTCGCCGCGGTACTTCGACCCGGCCACGAGCGCGCTCACGTCGAGCGTGAACAGGCGCTTGTCGCGCAGGATGTCCGGCACCTGGTTCGACACGATGAGCTGCGCCAGGCCCTCGGCCACGGCGGTCTTGCCCACGCCCGGCTCGCCGATGAGCAGCGGGTTGTTCTTCTGGCGGCGCGAGAGCACCTGCATGACGCGCTCGATCTCGCCCGCGCGGCCGATGACCGGGTCCAGCTTGCCGTCGCGCGCCTTCTGCGTGAGGTCGGTGCCGAACTCCTTGAGCACGCTGTCGGAGCCTTGGCCTTGGGGGTCGAACGCGTTGCGCCCGGCGTACACGGGGCTCTGCCCCACGAGGTCGTTCAGCGCGCTGCGCACGTCGTCGCCGGAGACGCCCAGGCGCGTGAGCACCTCGAGCGCGGTGCCGTCGCCCTCGCGCACGATGCCGAGCAGCAGATGCTCGGTGGATATGTAGGATTGGCCCATCTGCATGGCCTCGCGCAGGCTGTTCTCCAGCACGCGCTTGACGCGCGGCGTGAAGGAGAGGTGCCCGGACACGTCGGTGTCCTCGTCGATGGCCACCACCTGGCGGATAGCCTGCACCACGGCGTCGTACTTCACGCCCTTGCGGTCGAGGGCCTGGGCGGCCAGTCCGTCCTTCTCTTGTATGAGGCCGAGCAGGATGTGCTCGGTGCCCACGTAGGGCTGGTGGAGCGAGCGGGCCTCGTCCTGCGCCAGGACGAGCACCTTGCGCGCTTTGTCCGTAAACTTCTCAAATGACATGCTAGCCTCTATTCTCGCAGAGCCTATCGTATGGTTCCGTGCCATCTTAGCACTCTTGTATTGAGAGTGCCAATGCCGCATATGGCCGCACACGCTCGCTCCACAACTTAAAGCAACGCTGCGACCTGCCCCATCCTATCACGATCTTCCCCGGCGCGCACCGCGCCCTCTCAATGCCTCCGAAAGTGCTCGTTTCTGACGAGGAACTGAAACGTGCGCGATGCTCGACGACGCAAGAA
>OLND01003881.1_pt1 | contig 11079 bp, 13 predicted proteins | sample 1672031 | NCBI WGS metagenome assembly OLND01 (sample SAMEA3136638, study PRJEB25190) | human gut metagenome | biome: human gut; feature: human-associated habitat; material: faeces | place: Austria | collected 2013
TTTCAAATAACAGCGATGTACTGCTGGACATTTCATCCTTTAAAAACAGATTCAATTCAATTGCCAGCTGCATTTTCAAACTATTGAACCCTTCATATCCATTTTTCTTGCAAAAACGGGAAATTGTAGAACGCGACGTATAAGTTTCTCGTGCGAGATCTTCCATCGTCATTTCAATCACTTCGTTCGGGTGATTGATAATGTAATTAATAATACTTTTTTCAACGGGAGTTGAAGAATGATTTTTCTGTAATTCTAAAAAGAAACTCATTAGCGTCCCCTCCTGATCCATAGTCTTATTATACGTCAGGAATGAAAGCTTACTCGGATTCAACTGTTGACACAAATGATTCAATAATGACTCTGAAATGAGAGGAAAAAACAGGAAATATCTCAGGTTATGTTTCTTCGTGAAATTCCTTATCATCAAAATTAAGTCGAATGACACAAGTGCGTCAGAGATTGAATCCGACCACTCATGCGTTTTCTTGTATGATGTAAGCGTATACATCGAGGTACCTCAGGGAGGTTGAAATGAAGTTTATGGATGCTCATGTGCATCTGAAAAATCGGAACGATGAAGTTCTGGACGTGGATGCACTCTTACAGGAAATGGACGCTTCCGACATCGAACGGGTCTTTTTGATGCCGGCCGATTCCCGCCGCAGCGAGAATGAACGAATGCTGAAAGAAGCTCAGGGTCATGCCGACCGGTTCATTTTATTCGCATTTGTCAATACTTATCATCCGGATTGTGTCGAATGGTTTGAAGAGGCGGTGAAGCATCGCGGCGTCAGGGGATTGAAGCTGCATCCGGTGCTGGACGCCTATCCTGCCGACCGGGCGTATATGCTGGATCCGCTGCTGGAAGTCTGCGATCGGTATCATCTCCACTGCATCATTCATTGTACATCCGATGCACCGAACAGTTCGCCGCTGCAAATGGAAAGAACGGCCCGCCGGTGGCCGAACGTGACATTCCAGATGGCGCACATGGGCGGCTGCTGGTTAGCGAACGACGCGATTAAGGTATGTCAGCGCAATCAGAATATCTATCTGGACGGTTCGACAGTTTCCTTATCGGCTGTTAAACGGGCAATCGCTGCTTGTCCGGATCGGTTTCTAATGGGAACGGATGTTCCATTCTATCATTTTGAAATGGAAAAGCTGAAAATGAAGCTGGCTGTTTCAGATCCGGTCCTCTTTGAAAAAGTGACATATGGCAATATGCGGGATTTGATTGCGGAGAGGGGGTTGGAACTGTGAAAATCATCGACGCGCATAATCATATCGGCGACCGCCGGGGACGCAAGGGACAAACTGCTGAGGAAATTATCGCCAAGATGGATGCTTCGGCTATCGATCAGGCTGTTGTTTTCTCCTATGTGCCGTATCCCAACAACGACTATATCAGTGAGGCCGTGAAGAAATATCCCGACCGGTTAATCGGATTCGCCATTTTGGATCACACGCAGGAGCAACCTGAAAAAGAACTGGAACGTTCAGTTTTGGAACTGGGACTTAAAGGACTTAAGCTGGATACGCCGACACACGGCTTCTCGATCGATGATTTTGCGGTGACCGGGCGCACGCTTGAGATCGCTGATCGGTATCATTTGCCGGTCATCTGTTACTGTGGCGATAATAACTATGTGCATCCTTATAAATTCGCGGAAGCTGCGAAACGATATCCGAATGCCAACTTTATCATGGCACATGCGGGAATTCTTTTCATGACCAGTCATGCGATTGAAGTCTGTGCTGAAAATTCTAATTGTTATATTGAAATATCCAATATCAACGCCTGCGTAATCAATGATGCGAAAAACAAAGGGGTGTTGAGTCAGGTGTTGTTCGGCACAGATACGCCGTTTAACTATTTCGACGTGATGAAGAGCTGTGTGGAGTGCGCGCTTACCGACGAAAATGAGAAAGCGTTGATTTACCATCAGAATTTTGAAAGGATCATGAGCCAAATCCAGATTCGTTAAAAAAGGAGAGGATAAGCCGATGAAAGCTTTGATTATCTGTCAGTTTGCAATTACAAGCAAAAATATGATCACGAAGGTGATCCAATACGCCAAGGAACACGGCAATGATATTTCCGTTGAATGCGCCTCGGTTTCAGAGATTGCGGAGCTGCCGTTTGAGAACTATCAGGCGGTATTACTGGCGCCGCAGGTCAGAAATTATCTGAAGAACGTCACTGAAAAGTGTGCTCCGCTGCACATTCCGGTCAACTCCATCGATGTTGTCGCTTATGGATTACAGGATCCGGAAAAAGTATTGAATCAAATTAAAAAGATGCTAAGTCATCCATTATAAGAGAAAAGAGGGGAATTTATGCATCAAGTTATGAACTTCATGGAAGAGAAAATTATGCCGCCGTTATTCAAAATGGCGTCGAATAAATATCTTCTGGCGATCCGCGACGCTTTCACTTCCACCCTGGCGATCGTTTTGATCGGAAGCGTCTTCCTGCTGATCTGTTATTTTCCGAATGAAAGTTGGGCTGAATTTATCGGCCCGTATGTCCCGATGCTCAGCGTACCGAATACTCTGACTTTAGGTTTGATCGCGCTGTATATGGCCTTCGCGATCGGTTATGCGCTGGCCAATGAACCTGCAGCCTCTGGTCAACGGCGTCGCAACGACGGCAATTTTCTTGATCATGGTTAATCCGTTAACTGCTGAGGGAACGATTAGTCTTGCCTACCTTGGTTCGCAGGGAATCTTCTGCGCAATTCTAGCGGGCGTCGTAACCGTTTTTCTGAACTATCAATTCACAAAACGAGGCATCTTAATCAAAATGCCGGATTCTGTGCCGCCGATTATTTCCGCTGCCTTTGAAATGTTAATCTCGCTGGGGATTATTGTCGTGTTGGTCTGGGCTGTGCGCGTTGCATTTGGCGTCAATATCCCGGGCTTAATGTCCATGTTGATTTCACCGTTGGCGGTCGCAGCGGATTCGCCGTTCGCGGTTGTGACGGAAAGTCTGATATCCCGGACGCTGTGGTTTGCCGGAATTCATGGCGGAAGCATTATCGCGTTTAATGGCGGCGCGCTGTATCCTTTCGCGCTCGCAAATATCGACGCCAATGCCGCGGCGGTGGCGGCGGGTCAGGCAATGCCATATATCATTACGCCTTCGTTCGAAAGCTTCTATCAGGATTCCAGCGTATCCGCGTTTGCGATCTGTCTGATGATGGTGGCAGTCTGCAAGTCTTCCCATTTAAAGCAGATCGGAAAGCTGGCGGCTTTGCCGGCCGTGTTCGGCGTCACTGAACCTTTCTGGTTCGGTTTGCCGGTCGTGCTGAATCCGATCATGCTGATTCCATTCTTATTTGCGAATACCTTTAATCTATTGACAACCTGGATTCTGAGTTACTTGAATATCATCGGACGAACCTATGTGACGCTGCATTGGGCGCTGCCTGGATTCTTAGGCTCCTACTTGTCATCCGGCGGCGATCTTCGCAATCTGATCTGGTGGATCGTGCTGCTTGTGTTAAACTGCCTGATCTATTATCCATTTATTAAGATGTATGATAAACAGAAAATGCAGGAAGAAACAGAAGCCCAGATCACAACGCAAGGATAAAAGGGAGAACGATGTCCATGAATGAAGAAAAACAACAGGTTTTAAATACGGAACAGCTTTTATTGATGATGGTCGCTCATGCAGGAAATGCGAATGCCAAGGTGTTCGACGCACTGGATGCCTACGAAGCAGGCAATCGGGAAGCTGCATTCGCTATTCTGGAAGATGCGGGGCAAGAACTGTTGATTGCACAGAAGAATCAGTTCGCCCTGATGAACCAAGAGGCGCTGGGAGATGATGTAGTTCCATCGATCTTAATGATTCATGCGATGGATATCTGTATGACTGCGGCGAATTCGATTCAATACACCAAGCGGCTTCTTCCTTTGCTGCAGGTGAATCATGAAGTGTCGTAGTCAGCCCTGCGCTTGTCACTCAACACGTTATCGTTGCCGGTATAAAGGTTTTCATTTCCTCGTCCTGAGCGGAGTTGAGTGCAGAACCTGCCATCAGATTTATCCCGTGAGAACCCTACTCAAGGGGATGAGTCTGCCCTATGTCGACGCCATGGGAAAGATTGTGTTCTTGCTGGCAGCCGTCTATTATGCCATTTTGAATTTCATCCCCGGCGTCATTGCAATGCTGGCGATGATAATCCTGATGAATCAGGTATTCGTTCCCGTATTATTCCGTTTCGGAATTCTGCGGATTGGAAATGAGGTGAATTTATGAAACAAGGCATCAAGATTGTAACGATCGGAGGGGGTTCTTCTTATACTCCGGAACTGATTGAAGGACTGATCAAACGTCAGGCAACTTTGCCGGTCCGCGAGCTGTGGCTTGTCGACATTGGAGAAGGCCAGGAAAAGCTGAAGATTATCGCGGCCTTAGCAAAACGCATGGTCAAGAAAGCGAAGGCTCCGATTGAAATTCATGCGACCTTGGATCGGAAAGAAGCGCTGAAAGACGCTGATTTTGTAACGACGCAATTTCGTGTCGGGCAGCTGAATGCGAGGGATAAAGACGAGAAGATTCCACTTCGCTATGGCGTGCTGGGACAGGAGACCAATGGGCCAGGCGGTCTGTTCAAAGCGCTGCGGACAATTCCGGTTCTATTTGAAATTATTGAGGACTGCAAACAACAATGTCCTAACGCATGGATTATCAGTTTTACTAATCCGGCGGGACTGAATGCTGAGGCAGTGCTGCGGTACAGCGGATGGAAACGATTTATCGGATTGTGCAACTCGCCGACGGTTATCGGCCATCGGATCGCAGGGTTGATGGGCATTCCCAATGAAGATCTGCGGATCGACTTTGCCGGGCTGAATCATATGGTTTTCGGCTTGCACGTCTATAATCGTGGGGTGGATATCACATCGCAGGTGATCGAGGCGCTTTGCCAATATAATGAGGGCAAAGAATTCGACAAACGATTTGAAAATTTACCATATACCCCGGACTTTATGCGTGCCCTTCATTGCATACCGTCTCCGTATCTGCGTTATTACTTTTTTAAGGATGAAATGCTGAAACATGCTCAAGCGGATGCTGAACGGGGTGAAAACCGGGCCCAGGTTGTCATGCGGGTGGAGAAGGAACTCTTTGAAAAATATGCCGATATTCATCTGGATGTGAAACCGAAAGAATTGGAACAACGCGGCGGCGCGTATTACAGTGACGCGGCGTGCAGTCTGATCGATTCCCTGTATAATGACCGACGGGATATACAGGTTGTGAACACGCTGAATCAGGGCGGATGTTCCTCATTTGCCGACGATGAGGTTGTGGAAATCAGTTCTGTGATTACAAGAGAGGGACCACGTCCGCTGACCGTAGGCCGTCTTCCAATTCATATCGAAGGGATTGTCAGGCAAATCAAATCGTTTGAACGTTTGACTGCGCAGGCGGCGCTGAATCATGACTACGCGACAGCGTTAATGGCAATGACGATCAATCCGCAGGTTATGGATGAAAACATCGCGCGTCAGATTCTGGATGAGATGCTGAAAGCACATCGTCAGTATTTGCCGGGATGGACAATCCCGGAAGTTTGATCGAAAAATGGACTTATGATCCAATCATTCTGACTTATACATTGTTTTCAGAGGCAATCATCAAAAAAGCAAGACTGGAGAGATGAATTCTTTCCAGTCTTTTATTATGAAACCGGCTGGCCTTGCAGGGCAGTGGATATCAAAATGATCCGCTATTCCCACATCCTTAAAATGCGGGTAAACGAGTGAGTTATCTTATGGAAAAGCGCAGGAAAACACAAACTCAACCACCCGTCGGTCGATGTTTTTGAACTTCTGTTATAGAATAACGGCAGGAGGACGGAGTTATGTTTGAATTAGATAAGCAACAATTCGGGGCGTTCGTTGCCGATCAGCGAAGACAGAAACAAATGACGCAAAAAGAGCTGGCACAGAAGCTCATGATTTCAGATAAAGCGGTCAGTAAATGGGAACGCGGTCTGAATATGCCGGATATCACGCTGTTAGTGCCGCTGGCTCAGGCTCTGGATGTGAGCGTGGCCGAGCTGCTGGAATGCCGTAGAATTTCTCAATCGGAACCGATGAGTGCCCATCAAGTCGATAAGCTTGTAAAAAAAGCGATAACGATGAGCGAGGAAGATCCGCAGGTGAGAAAGCGGCGCAGCTGGAAAAACGACTTGCTGCTTTTGCTTTGTTTCGCGATTTCTCTGGGGGAAATAGGAGCGCTGCGGCACTTTCATCAAGTGACTCCCATGGCGTTCAACGTTTTATACTTAGCGGAACTGCTCAGCGTGATCTTTGGTCTTTACTTTTGCCTGTTCGCGCAGGAAAAACTGCCCGCTTATTATGATGAAAACAAAATCAGCAGTTACAGCAGCGGCGTCTTCCGAATGAATCTCGTTGGTGTTTACTTTAACAACCGCAACTGGTCGCATATCATGAAGGCCGGCCGAAATTGGGCGCTGAGTTCGTTAGTGCTGATGCCGGTTTTGTACGGACTTCTGACGCTTTTGTTCCAAGGGAATCTATGGCTTGTGAAGATCGTTCTGCTTCTGACCTATCTGGCGGGCCTGCTAATCCCGATGATCTATGCGGGAAAGAAATACGAGTAAAAGGATGTTTTTACAGGAATTCGATGCAATGAAAAATAAAATACTGACAGCTTCTGATTGGAAATCGGACTGTCAGTTTTTTTGTTATTCATCGTTTTCAGCGGTTCTTTGAATTCTGATTTTCAATCGTTCCAGGAATACCTTAACCGCGGGGGAAAAGGTCTGGTACTTCTTGGTGACCAGCGTCAGATCCAAGGATAATTCCGGAGTGATCGGACGGAAAACGAGAGGCCGTCCCTCTGTATTGACCAGATGATCCAGACATAACGCTGCGCCGATACCTTTTTCCACAAAGAACATGGCGTTATAAATCAGATTATACGTTCCGACAATCTGCATCGAATCCAGTCCCATCCCCTCTAAAATCTGATGGCCGGAAAAAGTTTGTTCCGCGATGATCAGCGGCAGCTCTTTCAGTTGTTCAACCTGAATGGAGCGCTGCCCTGCCAGCTCGCAATCATCCCGCATTAACAAGCCGTAAGTATCCCTTTGTTTCAGCGTGAGATAATCATATTTCTCCAGCCGCACTGGGCCGAGAAGCAGGCCGATATCAACTAAACCCTTATCCAGTCGTTCCAGGACCAAATCGGCAGCGCCGCTGTAAGTGTGAAGACGAACGTCAGGATAGTGTTGATAAAAATGAGCGTATTCATCCGCAATCATGGCCATCGCTGAAGTTTCGCCGCATCCAATCGTGATATCGCCGCTCAGATGACTGCCCTGAGAGTGAAAAGCAGCTTCGGTATTGTCGATCAGTTCTAAAATATCCTGAGCTTTGTTGCGCAGGAACAGGCCTTCTTCCGTTAACGTCAGCTTGCGCTTCCCACGGATAAATAACGATTTGCCGAGCTGGAACTCCAGATCCATCATCTGTTTGGACAAGGTTGATTGGGTTATGTGCAGGGTCTCCGCCGCTTTCGTGATGTTTTGTTCCCGCGCGACGGCGAGAAAATAAGTCAGAAGCCGGGTTTCGATCATTCATTTCACCTCATTCCGTAACTAAAACACGTACTCTTTGTATTTTAGCACATTTTTATCATTCTTAAAAACGATGATTCAAGATTCATAATAACTGTTTGCGATCAGGTGAAATTATCATTATGATACAGATAGAAGGAGGCTTGGTTGAGATTGAGGAATTCTTCGACAGAGCTTCAGCTCTGGATGTCCGTCTGTGATTTCCCAGCGGAGATCCAGGATCAAATCCGGCAGGCTGTCCGGGATCATCAAAGCGCGGAGCTGTTATACCTGCTGCAAGGCCAACGTTGTCAATTGATGGATCAGCTGCATGCCGCGCAGCGGAAAGTGGACGCGCTGGATTATGGACTGCGGTTAGCGGAACTAGAGAAACTCTGACGACTTCTGTTAAGCTTTAGACAAGGAGGCTGACGATGGCTCTACGATCATTTCGGACAAGGGATCAACTCTGGGAACCGGGCCAGGGGATTGGCGAAATTGATACAATTGACGCGCTGTCGTGCATGATCGCGACACCTGCCCATGAATAAAATTGAAAGATTCATGAACTGAGAAATTTTTGATATCCCGTTTAAAAGAAAGAAGGAAATACAATGAAACAAAAATTAGGAAAATGGACGTTACTGCTTGCTTTGTTTTGCCTGACCGGATGCGGAACAGCGAAACAACCCTCCACGACTGTGAATCCGCAGACGACACCTGCGCCGGCGGAACCCAGTCCGGCGGTTAGCACGGATCCGCTTCTTTCACCGGAAATTCCGGAGGAGGCGGATCGGACGCTGGTCGTTTATTTCTCTGCCACAGGCAATACAAAACCGCTGGCTGAAGCGGTGGCGGAGATCCTGCAGGCCGATCTGTTTGAGATTGTCCCGGCTGAACCTTACACCACGGAAGACCTGAATTACAATGATGACGATAGCCGGTCAAGTCAGGAAATGAACGATGAGACCAGCCGTCCGGCTCTGGCGGAGACCGTGGAAAACTTTGAGGATTATTCAATCGTCGTGCTTGCCTATCCAATCTGGTGGGGTCATGCGCCGCGAATTGTCAGCACTTTTGTGGAAAGCGTAGATTTTACCGGAAAGATCGTCATTCCGTTCTGCACCTCCGGCAGCAGTGCCATCGGAAGCAGCGCCGTTGATCTGCAGGCTCAGGCGGGAAACAAAGGAACCTGGCTGGAAGGCCGCCGCTTTGCGGCCGGGACAAGCCGCGAAGAGCTTGCGGACTGGATTGACAGTCTGGCGCTGAGCGAATAAAGAAAGCCGAAAACCAAAAGCAAGCGCTTCATTGGCTTAATCCACAGGAAAATCAGGAAGATGCCGGCGGTGATCAGAATTGGATCCAACACCGATTCCAGCTTCGTGCAATGTGGAAATTCATCCCATGGATGGGCAGACGCTGAAAGTTGGATCACGCCAACGCTTGTCCATCCGCAGCCCTGAATTACAAAATAAAAAAACTCCCAGCGATGAGGTCCGCCGGAAAGCGGGCGATTCCCAAGAAGGAATCCTTTCAAAGCCGGGAGTTTTTATATTTGTAACTGATTCAAAAGATTGCCGGGGTTTTAGGAATAAAGGAAACTGGAATCTTTTTAACTATGAACTCAGAACGCTACTTCTTTCTTGATGATCTGCGAAGTCATGTGGTAGAAAATCAGATAGAAGATCGTGAAGATCACAGCGCACACGCTGACGCAGGCATAGGTGAAGATCGGATTTGTCAGTTTCAGCGCCACTAACAGCGTCTGCATCAGCGGCGTCGCGAAGCTGGTGTGAATCAAAGCGGTAATCAGCGGCAGGAAGAAGACGAGCATGACCTGCCGGTTGATCGTCGCGGACACTTCCTGTTCGTCCATGCCGACTTTCTGCAGGATGATGTACTGTTCGCGATCATCCATCGCTTCCGAGATCTGCTTGAAATAAATGATCAGCACGGTCGCCGTCAGAAATAAGATCGAGAAGAAGACGCCGACAAATAACAATCCGCCGTACATGCTTTTGAATTCCTGCCGGTCGTAGTCCAGACAGGTCGCAAATTGAACCGGCCCCAGACTGCGGACCTTCTGGTTCAACGCCTCGTAGAACGCCGTGCGGTCTTCCAGCGTGCCGGCGTAATTAACGCCGATCCGGGTGCTGGTTTCCCATTCACCCTCCTGAAGATAATCCTGAACCGGCAGCATCGCCGCTTCATCCGCGAAGACCAGAAACACCAGCTCGCTGGAATCCGAAGAATTCGTGCCGCCGCCGTTGTTGTATTTGCGCTGGGTGAACGGCGTACTGCGCTGGATATCCCGAACGGCGTAGGTTTTATCCTGAATCGTTAATTCAGAGAGATGAATTTGATCGTTGCCCGTGAGAATCAGAAGCTCATCGTCTTGAAGCTCCGGAGCCTGACCGGTAATCCGCTGATAGGTGGCGGCCGGAATGAAAAAGATATCGTAACCGTAATCGATCACCGCGCTGCGGAAACCGACGAGATAATCGTCGTTGGTAAACGGACTCAGTGTTTTTCCTTCCAGTTTGGAATACGCTTCGCCATAGCTGTAGATCTGCACATCCTCCAGCGTAACATGATGCGTTTCAGCCAGTTCAGCGGCAGTCGCTGTGATTTCATCGCGCTGGGAGGAAGTCAGTTCCTCACTGAGCGTGTAGGTCAGATCGTCGGGGTTGGATTCAGAAAGCGCGTTTTCCTCGCCGAAGAACAAGGCTGCGCTGCCGCCCATTGTCACTAACAACATCGTGCTGAGGATGCAGATCGTCGTCAGACTGGCGGCGTTGCGGCGGATCCGATGGGAAAGCATCGACACTGCGACGAAGTTGTCCGGCTTGTAATAGAAGGACTTTCTATTTTTCAGCCGGCGCAGAAAGAACGTCGTGCCGGATTCAAAAAGAATCGAAGTCGCAAAGATTACAAGCATACAGTCAAAGAAAAACACCATCAGCGCGGTAAACATATTGTTGGTGAACAAGGCGACGGCATAGGCCACGATCAGGCAGATCAGGCCGAACACCGTCTTAACGGCCAGAAAACGCACCGGTTTATCCGCCTGTTTTTCGCTGTGAAGCAGCTCGATCGGATTGAGCCGATGAATCTGAAACAGTGAAACGGCGGTGGTCGCCAGAAACAAGCCGATAAAAACAGCGGCCGTCCAGCCCAGCGCAGTCCAGGAAAAGGCGTAGGGCAGGCCGTTGGGACTGTTGAGTATCCTTAACAGGATCATCCAGATCAGGCGTCCGCCGACCAGTCCCAAAAGGAGTCCCAATCCCAAGGAAGCAAGTGTTTGAATCCAGTTTTCCCAACATAAAATCAAAGAGATGTGTTTCTTTTCCATGCCCAGAATCGTATATAAGCCCAATTCCTTTTTCCGCTTTTTTAAAAGCATCTGATGGATCGAGATCATAAACAGAATCGCAAAGGTCGTGATGACGAACACGCCCAGCTGGAAAATAAA
>OLND01003887.1_pt1 | contig 11069 bp, 7 predicted proteins | sample 1672031 | NCBI WGS metagenome assembly OLND01 (sample SAMEA3136638, study PRJEB25190) | human gut metagenome | biome: human gut; feature: human-associated habitat; material: faeces | place: Austria | collected 2013
TCCACGCGCGGCCTGGGCCGGGCGACTTCCAACCGTGCGGCGCGCCGGCGGCGCGACGAGACGCAGCGGCAGGACGCGCTCGAGGAGATCATCCACTTCGCCGAGCGCTCTGCCCACGTGTTCGACGCGAAGGCGCGGGCGCTCATCATGTTCACCTCGGGTACGACTGGCAAGCCGAAGGCCGTGCCGCTGGCCTGGTGCCAGGTGTGCCGCGCCGCCGAGGCTTCGAACGCCGCCCTCAACAGCCCCGGCGTGGGCATGTGGCAGGCGGCGCTGCCGCTGTACCACATCGGCGGCTTCCAAGTGGTCGTGCGCAGCCTGCTGGGGCAGGTGCCCTTCATCCTCTACCGCCGCTTCGACGCCAAGCGTCTGCTGGCCGATGCGGCGCGCTCCCACGTCACCCACGTGTCGGTGGTGGACAAGATGCTGCAGGACCTGCTGAACGAGGACGAGGCGGACACGCTGAAGGGCTACCGGTGCATTCTGCTGGGCGGCGCTGCGTCGAACCCGCATACGCTTGGTCGCGCCACCGCGGCCGGTGCTCGCGTATACGCGAGCTATGGCATGACGGAAACGTCCAGCCAGATTGCCCATGCGCAGGTCACGCCTTCGTTCGACGGGGGGTTGCGGCTGCTGCCGGGCTACGAGGCGCGCATCGTAGACCCCGACGCGCAGGGCTTCGGCCGCCTGGCGGTCAAGGGCCCCGGCGTGTTCGAGGGCTACCTCAACGCGCGGGCGGCGCACACGGTGGACGGGTTCTTCCTCACGGGTGACACGGCGGCGCTGGCGGCCGGACGGCTGTACGTGAAGGAGCGCACCACCGACATGTTCGTGTCGGGCGGCGAGAACGTCTACCCGGCCGAGATCCGCGACAAGCTCGTGCGCGTGCCCGGCGTCGCCGAAGCCTACGTGTTCGGCGCGCCCGACGCCGTCTGGGGCCGCCGTCCCATCGCGTTCGTGGAGCGCGAGCGTCCCGCCGCCCCGCAGCGCACGGAGCCGGTTGCGCCGCAGCAGTTCGCCGCCACCGTGCGGGCCAGCCTGAGCACGCGTCTGTCGAAGCTCTACCAGCCGCGCTGCCTCTTCGTGCTCGACGAGTTCCCCCGCACCGGCATCGGCAAGATCGACCGTGCGGCGCTCCAGGCACGCTACGAGCAGCGCATCGAGGTGGTGCGCGTGACGCTGCACCGCATTCGCCTGCCGTTCCTGCAGCCGTTTAAGACGGCGAAGGGCGTTCTGCGCGACCGCGAGTCCGTCATAGTGGAGGTGGAGGATCATGCCGGGCGCACGGGCCTGGGAGAATGCGTGGCGTTCCCCACGGACTGGTACCTGCCCGAGACGCTCGACCAGGACGTGCGCGTGCTCAAGGAGGTGCTGGCCCCCCTGGTGCTGAACGAGGCGTACCTGCACCCCTCCGAGGTCAGCGCGTCGTTCGCCGCCTGCGCGGAGGCGGCCGCGTTCCCGCTGGCGCAAGGTGCGCTCGAGCCGGCGCTGTGGGATCTGTACGGCAAGATCGTCGGCAAGCCGCTGTGGCAGCTGATCGGCGGCGCAGTGCCCCACGGGGGAGCTGCGGCGGGCCAGGCGTCTGTGCTGGCGGGCGCCGTGGTGGGCATGGGGGCGGCTGCCGACACGGTGGCTGCGGTGCGCCGTTGCGTCGAGGCGGGCTATCGCCGGGTGAAGCTGAAGGTTGCCCCCGGGGGCTCGCTGTCGTCCGTGCAGGCGGTGCGCGAAGCGTATCCCCGGCTCATGATCACGCTGGATGCGAACCAGAGCTTCGCGGAGCACGACCTGGAGGAGCTGCGCGCCCTCGACGCGTGCGGCCCTGCCTGGATCGAGGAGCCGCTCGACCCGCACCGCCTTTCCGGCGTCGGGCCGACCGACCTGTTCGACCGGCTGGCGCGCCTGCAGCGCAGCCTGCATACGCCCATCTGCCTGGACGAGTCCATCGCCCGCCCGGCCGATCTGGCGCGGGCGTTGCAGCATCCTGAACTGGGATGCTATGCGCTCAAGATTGCCAAGATGGGCGGCGTGCAGCCCGCGCTCGACTTCCTGCGGCTGGCGCAGGTGCGCGGCCTTGGCGTGTGGATGGGCGGCATGTACGACACCGGCGTGTCCAAGCGCCTGCACGCCGCGTTCGAAACGCTGCCCGGCATCGACGCGCCCGGTGACGTCGGCGCCACTGCACGCTACTTTGCCGTGGATATCACCGATCCGCCGTACACGGCCGAGCGCGGCCGGGTGACGCTCAACCGCACCGGCCATCCGCACGGCCTGGGCTGCGACCTCAACCGCTCCTCCTTGGCCGACGTTCTCGTGGACCGCACGGTCATCGAGCGGCAGCGCCGTCCCCTTCGTTAACGGCATTCAAAATAATGCATAACGCTCTGACGTAATGCAGGGCGGTGGAGTATCATGATGCGGTCAACCCGACGAGGAACGGTGGTCCCATGAGCGCTTCCGCATCGTACCAATCCGCATCGACGATCGAGGCCGCCTCGGCGGTCGTGCCAGCTGCATCTGCCGACATCCCCCGCCCGCAGGGAGGCCTCGGCATCTTCCGGCTCGTCACCACCGTCATCACGCTCATCTTGGGCGGCGGTGTGTTCTCGCTGGCGGGCGACCAGGCGGCTAACGGCGCCAGCGGCGCGGCAATCCTCACGGCGTGGGGCATCTCGGCGGTGGGCGTACTGTGCCTCGTGCTGACGTTCTTCGCGCTCTCGCGCATCAAGCCGCAGCTCAAGGGCGGCATTTACAGCTACGCAAGCGCCGGTTTCGGCGATTTCCTCGGTTTCAACAGCGCGTGGGGCTATTGGATCAGCGCGCTTCTCTGCACGGTGAGCTTCTCGGCGCTCTTGTTCGGCGCGCTGTCGTACTTCTTCCCCATTTTCGGGGAGGGCAACAACCTGGCGTCCATCGTCGGCGCGAGTTGCCTCATCTGGTTCTACGTGTTCCTCGTGTCGCGCGGCATCAAGGAAGTCACCGGCGTGAATGCCGTCATCACCATTTCCAAGGTCGTGCCCATCTTCGTGGCCATCACGGCCATCATCTTCCTGCAGAAGTTCGACCTGGGCATCTTCATGGCGAACCTTGCGACGGGCGCCGATCCCAGCCTGCCGTTCTGGGAGCAGGTGAGCGGCACCATGATGGTGACCATCTGGGTGTTCGTGGGCATCGAGGGTGCGGTGGCCATCTCCGGGCGCGCGAAGAAGGAGCGCGACGTGGGCAAGGCCACCATCATCGCGTTCGTGTGCGTGCTGACCATCTACCTGCTGGTAAGCGTTCTTAGCATGGGGGTCATGCCGTTGTCCGACCTGGCGTTGCTGGAGAACCCGGCGCTCGCGGGCGTCATGGAGGTGGCCGTGGGGCAGTGGGGCGCCGTCCTCATCAACTGCGGCGTGGTGCTATCGCTCGTGGGCGCCATGTTGGGTTACACCGTGCTCTCGAGCGAATCACCCTACGAGGCGGCCGAGCAGGGCGTGTTCATCAAGGCGTTCGCCAAGACGAACAAAAAGGGCGCCCCTATCGTCACGCTCGTGGTCACGAACATCATCATCGAGGCGTTCCTCGTGATCATGCTGTTCTCGGACAGCACGTACCAGTTCTTCTACACCATATCCGCCGGCATGATCCTGCTGCCGTACCTGCTGTCGGCAGCGTACTTCGCCAAGCTCACGTTCACGGAGCCGCAGGCATTCAAGGGCAAGGTGGGCGGCAGCCTGGTGTTCTGGCGCATCTTCGGCATCGTGGGCGTTATCTACAGCTTCTTCCTGGCGTTCGCGAGCGGCGCGGTGGGGCTCACCATCATGTCGCTTCTGTACGCGCCGGGCATCCTCATGTACATCAAGGGGAAGAAGGAGCGGGGCGAGCCGTACCTGCGCAGCACGCTGGACAAGGTGGTGGTGTTCATCATCCTGGCCGCCGCCGTGGCGTCCATCGTCCTGGTAGTCACCGGCCAGGTCATTCTGTAGGGAGGACGGGCGCGAGCGCGGTGCGCGGCTTTGCGGCTTACCAGTTGGGACTTTACCGTTCGCATCGTACCAGCTGCTTGCCGCGCCCGCACTCCGTCCGCTTCCGTATCGCTTTCCGGCTGCTCGGGCAAATGACCCGTTCCCAACTGCGGGCGTGTCCTTTACACTGTCCAGCAGAGGTTTCGCCCGTGCGCGCGGGGGTGCGCACGGCGGCTCGGGAGACGGAGAAAGCGGACGACGGAGGCGGCACGTGGAGCAGTTGGAGGAGCGCATCAGGCGCGACGGGGTGGTGAAGTCGGAGGGCGTCCTGAAGGTGGACAGCTTCCTGAACCACCAATTGGACATCGAGCTGTTCGACGCCATGGGAGCCGAGTTCAAGCGCCTGTTCGCCGATGCGCCCGTCACGAAGATCCTCACGATAGAGGCGTCGGGCATCGGCATCGCCTGCGTGGCAGCGCGGCACTTCGGGGTGCCCGTGGTGTTCGCGAAGAAGGCGCAGTCCATCAACCTGGACGGCGACATGCACACCACGCGCATCCAGTCGTTCACGCACGGGCGCGTCTACGACGTCATCGTGTCGAAGAAGTTCCTGGGGCCGGACGATCATGTGCTCATCATCGACGACTTCCTGGCGAACGGGTGCGCGCTCAACGGGCTCATCGAGCTGGTGGACGAGGCGGGCGCCACGGTGGAGGGCATCGGCATCGCCATCGAGAAGGGCTTCCAGCCCGGCGGCGACGGCTTGCGCGAGCGCGGTTACCGCTTGGAGTCGCTCGCCATCGTGGACGCCATGGACCCGGTAACCGGCGAGATCGAGTTCCGCCGATGAAACCGTTCGCAACCGAGGAGCTGTTCAAGCTCGACGGCGACATCCCGCTTTTGCGCGCCGTGCCCTACGGCGTGCAGCACATCCTGGCCATGTTCGTGGCCAACCTCGCGCCCATCGTCATCGTGGCGGGCGCGGCCGGCCTCGGCGCCGACCAGACGGGTTCGCTCATCCAGAGCGCCATGCTCATCGCCGGTATCGGCACGCTCATTCAGCTGTTCCCTCTGGGGCGCATCGGCTCGGGGCTGCCCATCGTCATGGGCATCAGCTTCACGTTCGTTACCGTGCTCTGCGGCATCGTGGCCACGTACGGTTACAGCACGGCCATCGGTGCCATCATGGTGGGCGGTATCATCGAGGGCGTGCTGGGCCTGTTCGCGAAGTATTGGCGGCGCATCATCTCGCCCATCGTGGCGGCCGTGGTGGTAACGTCCATCGGGTTCTCGCTGCTGGGCGTGGGTGCCACGTCGTTCGGCGGTGGCAGCGGCGTTCCGGACTTCGGGTCGCCGCAGAACCTGGCGTTGGGCACCGTCTCCCTCGTGTCGTGCCTGGTGTTCCAAGTGCTGGCGAAGGGGAAGGCCAAGCAGCTCTCCGTGCTGTTCGGCCTGGTGATAGGGTATGTGGTGGCGCTGTTCATGGGGGCGGTGGACTTCAGCGGGTTCGCGGGCATGCAGCTGTTCGCGCTGCCCCAGCTCATGCCGTTCACCCCGGAGTTCAACCTGGGCGCCATCGTGTCGGTCACGCTCATCTTCCTCGTGTCGGCCACCGAGACCATCGGCGACACATCGGCCTTGACGATGGTGGGCCTGAACCGCGAGGTGAAGGAGAAGGAGCTTACCGGCTCCATCGCGTGCGACGGCTTCGTGAGCTCGCTGTCGGCGTGCTTCGGCTGCCTGCCCATCACGTCGTTCTCGCAGAACGTGGGCCTGGTGGCCATGACGAAGGTGGTGAACCGGCGCGCCATCGCCACCGGCGCCGTCATCATGGTGCTGGCCGCGTTCCTGCCGGTGATCAGCGTGGTGTTCTCGTCTCTGCCCGAGGCGGTGCTGGGCGGCTGCACCATCATGATGTTCGGCAACATCATCGTGAGCGGCTTCCAGATGATCGCGCGTGCCGGCTTCACGCAGCGCAACATCACCATCGCCGCGTTGTCGCTGGCCGTGGGGATCGGCTTTACGCAGGCGTCGGCGCTGTTCGCGGTGTTCCCCGAGATCGTGCAGAGCGTGTTCGCGCAGAACTGCGTGGCCGTGGTGTTTCTGGTGGCCGTAGTGGCGAACCTCGTGCTGCCGCGGGACGTGCAGGTGGGGGATGAGGTGGATGCGATGGATGTCGCGGCTGGCGAGCGCGGTGATGCGGCGGAGGGCTCTCCAGTTGTGGCGGCTGCTCCAGCGGGCGGGCCGACAGGTGCGCTCTCGCCCTCGGCCGCACCGGCGACGGCTCCCGACCGGGTTCCAACCCCTTCTTCCGCGCCTGATACGGAGGAGGGCGACTTGGCGCCCGCGTAACCTGCGTTCAGGGCGGCTGTCTGCGCCGAGTCGTCCGCTAACCCGTGGCCGCCCGCCTACCGGATCTTCTCCAGCCGGGGCGTCTGCAGCGCCACGTAGACGAACAGGCCTCCCATAGCGGCCAGCGTTGCCAAAGTGACGAGGACTCTCTTCATGCCATGCTCCTTCTCGTAAGGGCCATCTTCGCCTCCCACGATACCGGCCCCACCTTGCGGCAACCTTGCACATGCCTGTGCTTTCGCTTACGTTCTCGTCATGTTGGCGGACGGGCCGTCCGTGAGAACGTTGCAGGACAGTGTCAACTTCTGTATAGAGTGTAGTTTTTCCCTGCGACGGGCGTGGGGGATGGTACAAATTACGAGGACAGTCAAAAATCTGCTGTTCGAGCATGCGGTTAGGCAAGCCGCACCCAGCAGACATTGAAAACCGAACTAAGGAGACCTGCTTTAATGCCTGTTGCGTTAAGCCTTTTTCTTGTCCTTTTCTTCCTGCTCATGAACGCTTTCTTCGTCGCCGCCGAGTTCTCGCTCGTGCGCGTGCGCAAATCCCAAGTGGAAATCCTCGTCGACGAGGGCCGCTCCGGCGCCAAGTACACCAAGCTCGTGGCCGACAACGTAAACGCGTACCTTTCCGCTTGCCAGCTAGGAATCACGCTGGCCTCGCTCGCCCTTGGCTGGCTGGGCGAGCCTGCCGTCTCCCAGCTTATCGAGGGCCCGCTGCTGGCGATCGGCCTGCCCGAGGCGGCCATCCACGGCATCGCCATCGCCGTCGGCTTCATCGTCATCACCGCGTTGCACATCGTAGTGGGCGAGCTGATACCGAAGTCTTTGGCCATCTTCTCCACCGAACGCTACGCCCTGTTCACGGCCACGCCGCTCGTGTGGTTCTACCGCATCACGTACCCTATCATGTGGCTGTTCAACAGCATCACGAACGGCGTCATGAAGCTGCTCGGCCATGACATTGCCAACGAGCACGAGGTGTACACCGACGAGGAGATCAAACTGCTCATCGACGAGAGCACCGAGAGCGGCCTCATCGACCCCGAGCAGAACGAGTACGTGGACAACATCTTCGACCTGGGCGACAAGGACGCCGAGGCTATCATGACGCCGCGTACCAACGTCATCTGCCTCGACCTCGAGGATTCGCTCGAGGAGAACCTGGCGCTCATCATGCAGTACAAGTACACGCGCTATCCCGTGTGCCGCGGCAACAAGGACCGCATCGTCGGCTTCGTGCACGTGAAGGACCTCTACACGCTGCCGCCCGACAGCACGATGGAAGACCTGCGCATCCGCACGATCCAGGCCGTTCCCGAGGGTATTCCCATCGCGAAGCTGCTGCAGATACTGCAGGCGAAGCACACGAAGATAGCCGTGGTCATCGACGAGCACGGCGGCACGTCGGGCATCGTCACCATGAGCGACATCATGGAGCAGATCGTCGGCCGCATCGACGACGAGTACGCGCACGGCGGCTCGGATGCCGCGGTGCGCCTCGACGACGGCAGCTACCTCGTGGACGGCGCCATGGCCATCGACGAGGTGGAGGAGCTCATTGGTTTCGAGCCCGAGGAGGCCTCCGAATGCGAGACGACAGGGGGCCTGCTGCTGTCGCTGTTCGACCGCATCCCCGAAGAGGGCGATTCCGTGACCATCGAGCATGACGGCCTCAAGGCCACGTTCACCGTGGTGGACATGGACCGTCACCGCATCGACAAGGTGCGCGTAGTGCTGGAACAGAAGCCCGAGGTCGAAGGTTCGGAAAAGGACCGCTAAACCCTCACGCCCGTGAATCGCTCGGCGTTCTTCCAGAGCATTTTCTCCAAGTCTCCGTCGGAGAAGCCGAGCGACGCGAACGTGTTGTACTCGTGCGCCGGGTCCCACATGGGGAAGTCGGAGCCGAACATCACGCGGTCGGCGCCCCACAGGTTCACGAGCTCGCGGGTGCGCCGGTTGCCGAGGAAGGCCATAGAGCTGGACACGTCGATGAACACGTTCTCGTCGTGCAGCACGTCGTAGCCGATCTCGGGGACGGACCAGCCGCCGAAGTGGGCGGCGTCCACCACGAGGTCGGGGAACGTGTGCAGGATGTTCTTGAGCCGGCGCGGATGCGAGAAGTCCGTGCGGTAGTCGCCCGTATGCACGATGAGCGGCAGGCGGCCCTCGATCATCTCGTAGATGCTCATGAGGCGCGGGTCGTCCATGTTCACCTTTTGGGTGTCGGGATGCAGCTTCATGCCGCGCAGGCCCAGGCCGACGGCGCGCTCTATCTCCGCCTCAGGGTCCTCGAGGTCCTGGTGCATGGCCATGAAGCCGATGAGCTCGGGGTGGAGGCGGCACTGCTCGGCGATGAAGTCGTTGATGCTGGCCACGGCGCTGGGCTTGGTGGCCACCGAGTGCACGACGAAGTGCGTGAGGGGCGCCTGCTCCTTCGAGGCCAGCAGATGCGCCGCCGTGCCCTGCCCGTACATGTCCACGAGATAGAACTCGCCCACGGCGCCGACTGCCCGCTCGGCGATCTTCTCGGGATAGATATGGGCATGCACGTCGATGGCGGTCATGGTCAGGCTCCTTGCTCGTTTCGATATGCGGCTCGTCGCGAACCGCGCGTATGGTTTCGCTGTCGATTGTACTGTATCCGCGCAGCGCACGCGCCAATCAGTCTGGCCGAACCGCTGGGCTTCGCAGTGAAATCCGCTTAGGGAAGCACTGATTAACGCAACGATACTCTTCTTGATTGCGCTAGGCTTACAGTGTCCGCACACGGCCCTTTTAACATGATTGATCAAGTCATGGACGAAATCAGAGGCTAGGGATGCTTGAGCGAGTTTCTGCCGGCACGAAACCGAGAAACCCCTGGTGGCGAAGAGTCGCCCCCGGAGTTCGCCGTTGAAATCATGCCACAGCCTCCGATTTCGTTCTGCCCCTTCTGCTGTCTCTTCCGGACGCTTGGGAAGTGCAATTAATCAGTGTTTCCTTAGCTGAATTCACTTCTTGATTTGCGTGTATTCTGTGGAGGTAAAGATAAGGCTTGCCCTCTGCATGAAACATGAGTAATATTCAATCTTGCCGCTTTTCCTGTTTGCAGTATACCGGACAGGAGGGGCAGGCGCCAACGTTGCGGGATGGAGCAGTCTGGTAGCTCGCCGGGCTCATAACCCGGAGGCCGGAGGTTCAAATCCTCCTCCCGCGACCAAAAGCCCAGGTCAGAGATGTATTTCGTCTCTGACCTTTTTCTTTTTTGCGCCTCCGGCCGAACGCGCCGGAGGCCCCTCCGGCACCCGCCCGCCGGACCGGCGCGGGGCCCTCCCGCCCCTCCCGCGAGACCCCGCTCGGGGGGAATCAGGGGGGAATCTCCAGCGCGCTCGGTTTCGCCAGGGGGCGCGGGGGATAACGCGGCTGCACGCTGTCGCCTCCCCGCCGCGGGCCGCCCGTGCTCGTTCCGTGAGCCGATTCCCTAGGATGCCTTACAGACCGATAGCGCCCCCTCGCGGCTTGCCCGGTCGCCCCTCCGCCCATATAAATCGAACCGAGACGGGGCGACCCTGCGTTGCACGGGAGCCCCGGGGAAGGCATCGGATTGCAGGAGGTGTCCCATGGAGGAGACGGAAAGGCCGGCCGCGGGCGCGCGGCCCTCCGGCGGCGGAATGGGCGGGGAAAGCGCCCCCGCGTGGCTCGGCGTGAGCGACATCCAGCGGTACCTGGGCATCTCGCGCCCGCTCGTGTACCGGCTGATACGCGAGGGACGATCCCGTCCATCCGCTTGGGGCGGGCGATTCGCGTTAGCCGAACAGCGCTCGACCGAGCGCTCGAGTCCCTCGATCCTCATGCAAACCGAAACAGTTGCGGCCGGACCTAGTGGGGAGGGAAAGGCCTCGGACGGCGCGCGCCCCGCGCTGGGGGACGCGCGCGGGAAAGGGGCAAACGTGAACTGCGAAATCTGTCAGAAGCTCTCGGACTCCCTCGTCTCGATGAAGGAGTACTACAGCATCTCCGAGGCGGCGCGGGTGCTGCACGTCCACTGCCAGAGGATCCGGGAGCTCACCGCGAGGCGGGAGGACCCTCTCCCATTCAGGAGGTTCCCCGGGCAGCAGCGGGGAGGGTTCATCCACCGGGAGGATCTGCGAGCATGGCTGGAGAGGAACACCGAGCAGCTGTCCGGCCGGCGCTAGGGCCCGGGGGGTACGGCGACCTGGACGACGGCGAGACCTTCGTGCTCGTGCGCCGGTGGATGTGGAGGGACCTGAACCTCGCGGGCGTGACGCTACTCGTGTTCGCCCGCGTCTGGTCGTTCTGCCGCGAGGGGGCCGGCGAGTTCTACGAGAGCAAGCCCCGTACAGCGCGCACACCTCGTCGGGCGGGAGGTCCGGCAGGGCCGAGGAGAGCGCGGCGTCCACCCGCAGCGCGCGCCGGAGCCCGCAGCCTCCGCCCTCGTCGAGGAGCCGCTCGGCGAGCGAGAGCCTGCGGTCGTCCACGAGGGTTCCGCCGAGCCGCCAGTACCTCGGCCTGCCGTCGCGGTGGATCGAGACGATCGAGCCGACCTCGCCCGGGTCGGCGAGCATCGCCCTCCACCCGCGCCTGCGCGCGGCGGCGGCGATCCGGTCGGTGTCGAAGACGTCCTCGCGGCCGTCCTCGTAGGTTATCTCCAGTATCATCTCGGCCTCCCCCTGTCCTCTCGGCCCCTCGCCGGGCGCCTCCCGGGTTCCGCCCGCGGGACGGGGCCGGCCTCCTCCCTCCGGCGCGGCGCGTCCCCCCGGCCCCTCGCCGA
>OLND01003891.1_pt1 | contig 11057 bp, 10 predicted proteins | sample 1672031 | NCBI WGS metagenome assembly OLND01 (sample SAMEA3136638, study PRJEB25190) | human gut metagenome | biome: human gut; feature: human-associated habitat; material: faeces | place: Austria | collected 2013
CGAGGAAAAGCATTTTTTAAAATTATATTGCCATTGTCATATCCGATTATTTTGTCAGTGTCACTGATTATGTTCCTGAATACATGGAGCCAGTTTCAGATTCCGCTTATATTAGCTTCATCTATGGATACAAAACCTATGGCGATTGTTGTATCTGAATTTGTGACAAAAGACAGTGTAGAATATGGATTAATTGCAACAGCAGGTATTGTATCGTTGATACCACCTGCAGTAACAGCAATTATTTTCAGAAAGTATTTAATTTCTGGCATGGTAGGAGGTTCTGTAAAAGGATAATTATGACGATACAGGAAGTGATGCTGCGAATAGAAATACCAGAGGAAGTGCGGGAAAATATAGGAAAGTACAGTTTGTCTGAGAAGGAGTTTTATGAATGGAAACATTTATTTGAAAATGATTTTGAAATATTTTTAAATAAATGGCGAGAAACTCAAAAACATTTTCAATGGGTTTTATGGTTCTATCTGAAGCTGGCATGTGAAGCCCATGAAAAGTATAAGGAGAAAGATATCAGCGAAGAGATATTTCATGATACGTTTTCTGATATCACGATTTGGTGTAAAGAATGTTATCGGAAATACAAAGTATATGGACTGGAAGAAGTGGAATGGGTTGCAAAGTCTATTCGAATGGAGTTGTTCCGTCTGGGAAGACTTCAGTTTGAACCACTTATTTTGGATCAGAAGTTGGCACAGAAATACCATTTGCCGAGTGGAGAAAAAGTGTTGAATGTTCATATACCGGCTGGAGAAAAACTGGATTACTGTGAATGTCAAAAATCTTTTGAATCAGCTAAGAAATTTTTTAGTAACGAAGATGTGATATTTATTTGCGATTCATGGCTTTTAAGTCCGGAACTGAGAGAGATATTACCAGAGACAAGTAATATTATTCGTTTTCAGAAAATGTATCATATTGTAGAGGTACATTATGATTTTCCGCAGGCAGAAGAAAGAGTATTTGGGGAAATTCGAGAGAATAAAGATGCATATCTGGAAGAAAATAGTCTTCAGCGAGGATTGAAGCAATATCTTCTGGCCGGTAAAAAAGTTGGAATTGGCAGGGGAATAATCATAAATGAAGGATAAAGACTTGTTGATTGATAATGAAAAGATCTCAGAAAACATATAGAAAATGCAAGTGCTTTTTTGATAAACAACCAAGTTATTTGCAAAAAAATCTGTAAAAAAATCATTTATTTAATTTTTAAATAAATAGAAAACATTTATTTAAAAATCCTATTTGAGGCAAGTAAAAATAATATGTATAATCTATAAGTGATGATTTATAAAAATATAAGTACGATTCATGGAGGAGAAGCACGAAAATGAAAATGAAAAAGAAAATTATAAGTGTGCTGTTAGTTGCTGCTATGGCTGTATCTATGGTTGCAGGCTGTGGAAGCAAGAACGACAGCAAAAAATCTGACAGCAAATCTGGCGAGAAGACATTAGAAGTATGGGTACCGCCACTTGATGATGCTACAGAGAAGAACTGGGGAGATCTTTTAAAAGACTGGGAGAAAGAAAATGATTGTAAAGTAAATCTTACAGTGATCCCATGGGACAAGTACGAAGAGACTTATACAACAGCTCTGAACTCAGGAGAAGGTCCGGACGTTGGATATATGTACAACGAGATGTTCCCAACATACATCGATGCAGGTGCAGTAGAGAACATGTCTTCTTACGTTACAGATGAAGATAAGAAAGAGTACAAATATCTTTCTAATGGTAATATGATGGATGGACAGTATGGCTGGCCATTAGTAACGGGAGTTCCATTCGTGTTATAATACAATGAAGATATTTTAAATGCACTTGGAGAGAAAGCACCTGAGACATGGGATGACTTTGCAAGAATCTGTCAGGAAGCTACAAAAGATACTGACGGAGATGGAAAAGTTGACCAGTATGGTTTTGCTTGTGGAATGAATACAAGTGATATCGGAGCAATGCAGATTCTGAATGCATACTACTACAGCGCATTATGGCAGAACGGTGGACAGGTTTATAATGATGACCTGAAATCTGTAAGCTTTGCTGACGAGGCTGGAAAAGAAGCAGTTACATGGTTAAAAGGACTTACATCTTACATGAATGAGGACTTTATGTCACTGTCATGGTCTGATGCATTCTCAAATGTATTCGGTGCCGGAAAAGCAGCATTCGGAATTACACGTTCTTCACAGACAGATGGAACAACATTTGCAGAAACATATCCGGATCTGAACTGGAATTTTGTTACTTCACTGAAGAACAAAGACTTTGGAACATTTGGAGCAACAGATTGTCTGACACTGATGTCTGCATGTGAGGATAAAGACCTTGCTATGGACTTCATCAAATATGTAACAGGTTCTGAGTTCATGACAGCATATCATGCAAAATGCCCGGGAGCTGCACTTACAGAGAGTGAGCCATATGTAGGTGATGAGAAGATGGAGAAAATCTATACAGAGGATAAAGACAAATGGCATGGAATTCAGGTTGGTCCTTGTGGAACACAGATCCTGAACCAGCTTGCAGCTGATTTCCAGGGAATTATGAGCGGAGAGACAAGCGTTGATAAAGGTCTGAAAGAGGCTGAAGATTATGCAAACGGACTGTTAGATGAATATTGGGCAAATAAATAAAAGATAAATGCATAATAGTCGATGCCTGCAAGTTTTGCAGGCATCTTTTTGCACTATTGATGATTGCGCAATAAGATGAAAGGACGATTATGAATAAAAAGAAAATAGCAAATCTGGCACCATATGGTTATATTACACCGATTACAGTCATCCTGATCGGCTTTGTTATTGTGTCAGTCATCATATCAATTGTACTTAGTTTTACAAGATATAATATCATGACACCACCAACATTTTATGGATTGAAGAACTATGAGCGGCTGGTAACAGATACAAAATTTATGAAAGCACTTTTTAACACATTAAAATTAATGGTTATGATCGTGCCGTTACAAATGATTTTATCTCTCATAGTTTCTGTATTTTTGGTCAGTCATCGCCATATGTTAATTGGCAAGATTGCAAATAGTGTTATTTTCATTCCGGTACTTTGTTCCAATGCGGCAACAGGTGTGATCTGGAGAGAATTGCTGAACGGAAAAATTCCGGCAGTAGAAACATTTTTTGGCTTGTTTGGGATCAAGGCATCTATGTTACTTGGAAATGCTAAGACAGCACTGGCGGTTGTTGCAGCGGTGGCCATTTGGAAAATGTTAGGGTATTATGTAGTTATTTATTCTTCAGGGTTACTTGGAATTTCAGAGTCATTTTATGAAGCTGCAAAAGTAGACGGTGCAGGAACGGTGACAAGATTTTTTCGGATAACATTGCCAATGTTGAAACCGACGATTATATTAGCAGTGTTCTTATCAATTACCTCATCATTGCAGTGCTTTGATTTGATTTACACAATGACGGGTGGCGGACCGAATAATGCATCTACAACATTGGTGATTTATGCATATTCATTGTGCTTTGCAGGTTCCAGCTCTGCGGGATATGCAATGGCAGTTTCCAATATATTATTTGTTGTAATTCTGGTTATAGCAATGTTGCAGCGTGGAATGATGAAGCGTGAAGCATCAGAGATATAGAAAGGGGGAAATATAGGATGAAAAAAGTAATTAATAAGATCTTCATATATATATTTATGTTGATTATTATATTTATCAGTGTGATTCCATTTGTTTATATGGTAATGATGTCTTTTAAATCAACAACGAATGCTTATGATTTTGATTTTTCATTGGAAAACCTGACACTGATGCAGTATCAGAAAATATTTTCCCTGGCTAATTTTCCAAATTACGTATTTAACAGCGTGTTTGTTGCAGTTGTTGGTGTAATTCTTACGGTAACAGTATGTTCACTGGCGGGGTATGCATTTGCAAAGATGGATTTTAAAGGAAATGATAAGTTGTTCATCTTTTTGATCATGACAATGGTCGTTCCGTCAGAGGTTATTATTATTCCGTTATTTTTGATTATTAAGAATCTGGGGTGGTTAAATACTTTTAAAGCGCTGATCTTGCCATTGCCGACAGCGTTTGGTGTGTTTATTATGCGGCAGGCCATTCTGGATATTCCGGATGACCTGATCAATGCGGCTAAAATAGATGGCTGTGGACGTTTGCGTATTTTCTTTAAAGTGGTATTGCCGATGGTGAAATCATCGATTATAGCCCTGTCTATTTTTACATTTGTCGGAGCATGGAACAACTTTTTATGGCCGATGGTGTCTTGTTCAAAACAGGAAATGAAGACGTTGCCATTGGCACTTGGTATGATGAAGACATTGTATAATACAGATGTAGGTCTGACTATGGCATGTGCAGTTATCAATTTCCTGCCACCATTTATTTTCTATGTATTTATGCAGAGTAAATTCAAAGAAGGAATGACGTTGAGTGGAATCAAAGGATAGAGGGGAAAATAAAATATGAGTATTTTTGACCAGAAAGTAATTAAATATGAAATGAAACCACTGAGTTCTCTGGAAAAGGTATTCCCAGATGAGACTCCGGTATACCGCATGGAATGTCAGATGTTAAGTGGTCTGTGGGGAGAGACGGTATCATTTCAGGTGGCATATACCGGTGATTTTGTAATGCGTGAGCGATTAGATGTGCGCGTAGTTTCTGAGCTTGCAGAGCATGTTCATGTGAGGACGGTGGAGATGGTTCCGGTCGGACGTGCGACAAATGGAATTGTAGATGATAATTATCTGAAGACGATTTCTGGATTGTATCCGGATCTTCTTAAAGATTTAAAGGACGGAAAAGTGATTGTCTATTCACGCCAGTGGCGCAGCCTTTGGGTGGATGTGGATATTACAAATGAGATTCCGGCGGGAGAGTATGAGATAGAGCTTCAGCTTATCAAAGAAGGTGAAGTTGTATGTAGTGCAAAACAGAAAGTGACAGTTATCGGAACGGAACTTCCGAAACTGGATATTATGCACACAGAATGGATGCATGCAGATTGCCTGGCGGATTATTATCATGTAGAAGTGTTTTCAGAGGAACACTGGAAGCTTCTGGAAAATTACTTCCAGGAATATGTAAAACGTGATTGTAATATGATGCTGACCCCGTTATTCACTTCGCCGCTTGATACTGCAATTGGACTTGAAAGAACGACTTGTCAGTTGATTGACGTAGAAGTAAAAGATGGAGAGTATGTATTTGGATTTGAGAAGCTGAAGCGCTGGATCGATCTCTGTAAGAAATGTGGAATCGAGTATTTTGAAATGTCACATTTGTTCTCGCAATGGGGAGCAAAATATGCACCGAAGGTTGTTGCAACTGTCAATGGAAAGAAAGAGAAGATTTTTGGCTGGCATACACCGGCGGTCGGGGAATATACAAAATTCCTTGAGAGTTTTCTCCCACAGTTGACAGCAAAGATAAGAAAATGGGAAATTGCAGATGTGACTTATTTTCACATTTCAGATGAGCCAAGAGAAGAACATTTGGAGTCTTATAAGGCTGCAAAAGAATCCCTTGGAAATATGCTGGACGGATTTCACACATTTGATGCATTATCCAGTTATGAATTTTCCCGTCACGGTCTAATTGACAAGCCGGTTCCGGGAAATAATGAAATTGAAGAGTTTCTTGCAAATGGTCTGACGGATATGTGGACTTATTACTGTACAGGACAGTTTTATGAAGTAAGTAACCGTTTTATGTCCATGCCGTCTGCGAGAAATCGTATTTACGGTGTGCAGCTGTATAAATATAAAATTATTGGAGTATTACATTGGGGATATAATTTTTATAACAGCCAGTATTCCATTGAACACATTAATCCATATGAAGTGACAGATGCGGCCGGAGCATTTCCGTCAGGAGATCCATTCCTTGTATATCCAGGTGAAAATGGACAGCCGGAAGAGTCGCTTCGTATGATGGTACATGACGAAGCTATGACAGATCTGCGAGCACTGAAATTACTGGAATCTTTGACAAGTAGAGAGCATGTCATGGAGTTGATTGAAGGAAACCTTCCGGAGCCATTGACATTCAAGCGCTATCCAAAATCCGATATGTATCTGATTCAGTTAAGAGACAGGGTGAATCGTGAGATTAAGGAACTCACGGCTGAACGGAAATAAACTGGAAATAAACAGAGTGTCACTTGGTGAGAGATGGACGTGATTAGAGAGACAGATGTGATTAGAGAGACAGATGTGATTAGAGAGACGGATGTGATTAGAGAGACAGATGTGATTAGAGAGACGGATGTGATTAGAGAGGCAGATAAGACGCAGCTACCGAAACAAGCAAGTTGAAGCTGTCGAAATAATCAAGTTGAAGCTGCCAAAATGGGAATATAAATTGTTTATAGAGAACATTTATATAAATAAAAAAGCAACAATTTGTTGCAAAATGTCAAAAGATTGCAAAAACATGATATAATAAATCACCAACGTAAAGGGTGATTGAATCACAATCACAAACGGTAATTCAACCGAGAAAAAAGAGAGAAGTTGTTCATTCAAAATCTTCTCTCTTTTTTATGGCATTTATTAACGCGCAGGATTACAACGCGCAGCATTATGTAGTATACATCTTGACAAAGTGCATGGGATAGATTAAAATTATGAGCAAATTGATATACTTTTTGGCGATGAATGGAATTAGTACATGTAAGCTGGCTCAGAGAGGACATTATATGGTGTGAGGTGTCTGCTATGAACTGCATGGAACCGGTCCTGGAGCCTCTGCATGAAAATGCAGCGTCTGACCAGCGTTAATGGAGAATGGAGAGAACTGTGCTGTCTGATATTTGCAACGTAGCTACAGTTAATTTAGGGTGGTACCGCCGGAGCTTTCGGTCCCTGATATGGGGAGATGAAGAGTCGGCGGTTTTTTGTATAATGGATAATTACATTTTTATTAAATTATATGAAAAGTTCCCGGCAGAAAAAGTAACTCCTCGGAAATAAAACATTTCCTGTAAAGATACATTTTTGAAATGGAAATAAACAGAATTTTACAGAAATAAAAGAACAAGAAAAAGGAGAATTGTGATGGCAAAGGATAAGAAATTAGTAAAAAATATCACATCACGTGATGAAGATTTCGCACAGTGGTATACAGACGTTGTGCGAGAAGCACAGTTATGTGATTATTCAAGCGTAAAAGGATGCTTGAACTACCTTCCAAATGGATTTGCAATCTGGGAGCTTATAAAAGCTGACCTTGACAGAAGATTTAAAGAGACAGGTGTAGAAAATGTATATCTTCCATGCCTGATTCCAGAAGCACTTCTTGAGAAAGAAGCAGATCATATCGAAGGATTTGCACCAGAAGTAGCATGGGTAACACACGGTGGAATGGAGAGACTCCAGGAGAGATTTTGCGTAAGACCTACATCTGAGACATTGTTCTGTGACTTATGGGCAAGAACAGTACAGTCTTACAGAGATTTACCAAAAGTATGGAACCAGTGGTGTTCCGTACTTCGCTGGGAGAAGACAACGAGACCGTTCCTTCGTTCCAGAGAATTCTTATGGCAGGAAGGCCACACGATTCATGCAACATATGAAGAGGCTGAACAAAGAACAATCCAGATGTGGCAGATTTACAAAGACTTCTACAAAGAGACAATGGCTGTACCATTTGTAGCAGGTAGAAAAGCAGAGCATGAGAAATTTGCAGGAGCTCAGGATACTTATACAGTAGAAGCACTGATGCACGACGGAAAAGCACTGCAGTCCGCAACAAGCCATTTCTTTGGAAGCGGATTTCCGGAGGCATTTGGAATTCAGTATATCGACAAAGACAATCAGCTTAAGAATGTTTACGAGACATCATGGGGATTGTCCACAAGAAGTATCGGAGCGCTTATCATGGTTCACGGTGACGATGACGGACTTGTTATCCCACCGCACCTTGCACCAGTTGAGTGTCGCGTAATTCCAATTGCTCAGCACAAAGAAGGAGTACTGGAAAAAGCAAATGAATTGCTTGATGAGCTGAAAAAAGCCGGATACAGAGTGAAGATTGATGATTCAGAGAAGAGTCCGGGATGGAAATTCTCAGAGCAGGAGATTCTCGGAATCCCAACACGTATTGAAATCGGACCAAAAGACATTGAAAATAATCAGGTTGTAGTAGTACGTCGAGATACCCGCGAGAAGATTGTTGTGTCCTTAGATGAAATAACAACAAAACTTCGTGAGATTCTTGAAACAATCCAGCAGGATATGTACAATAAGGCAGAAGAGTTCCTGAAAGCACACATCGATACAGCAGTAACGATGGACGAGATGAAAGAAAAATTCGCAGCAAACCGCGGATTCGTAAAAGCATGTTGGTGTGGAGATCCAGTATGTGAAGGCGAAGTGAAATATGAGACAGGCGGAGCTGCTACAAGATGTTTGATCGAAGATGAACCGATGATCTCTGATAAATGTATTTATTGCGGAAAACCAGCAAAACATATGGCATATTGGGGAAAATCTTACTAGAAAGAAACACAATTCAATTGGGGACGGAGGTTTTTTAAAAAACCTCCGTCCCCAATTGAATTTTATGGTATTGTGTTCGTAAATTTCTTGCATTATAGAAACAAATGTGTTAATTTAATTCTACAACGCAATTCTTGTTATTCATGATATTTCTACATTATTATCAGTATTTGGCGTGTCGCCGAGAATTGCCAACATTTATAGAAGAAAAGTAGATAGGGAGGAGGATGCCTATGCCGAGAAGAGCAAGGCGTGAAAGTGCAACGGGTTTTTATCATATTGTATCCAGAGGTTTGGATCGGGAAAATATTTTCGGTGAAAAACGCGAAAAAACCAGATTTTTGAATTTGCTTAAAGACAATTTAAAAGATTGTAATATTGAAATCTATGCATATTGTGTTATGTCAAATCATTTTCACCTTTTAGCAAAAGCTGAGAAAGAAATTATGCCAATATTTATGGCAAAAGTGCTGGGAAGATATGCGAAATATTATAATTATAAGCATAATCGTACTGGTTATGTATTTGAAAATCGATATAATACGCAGTGTATAGAAGATGAAAGGTATTTTTGGAGCTGCTTGCGTTATATTCATATGAATCCAGTAAAAGCAAAAATATGTAATAACATAATGCAATATGAACATAGCAGTATGAGGGAATATACTGGGAAAAGAAAGAATAGAGAAGTATTATGTGAAAAAGCATTAAAGTTATATGAGGAAAAATTTAAAGATGGGACATCAATTGGAACTTTTCATCAGGAAAAGGATGAAAATGTGTTTTTAGATACAGAAGAGGAAGAGTATAGGCAGTATGTAGAATTGGCGTGGGAAATACTTTGGAACATGCAAGAACAAAGACAACTTCAAGGATTGGAGATTTTACAGTTCGTAGAAAGTAGAGTGCAATTCGAAAATGCAGTAAAAGAAAAGCTAGGAGTCTCGAAAAGTTATGTAAAGAGGATTAGAAAACAAATTGAAGGTGAACTTTACACAATTCAAATGGGGACAGGATAAGATTCAATTGGGGACGGAGTTTTTTTGAAAAAAACACGTCCCCAATTGAAAGTGTGTTATAATAATACAGATTAATAAGGAGGCATATGAGAATGGAAAACCGGAAGATTGTATTACCTGAGAATGTGAAAAAGATTATAGAGACGCTTCAGACACATGGTTATGAGGCTTATGCGGTCGGAGGATGTGTACGGGATTCCGTATTGGGACGAATTCCTCAAGATTGGGATATTACAACTTCTGCGATGCCTCAGGAAACAAAAACATTGTTTGATAAGACATTTGATACAGGGATTGAGCATGGAACAATTACAGTTTTGCTCGATCATGAAGGATACGAGGTGACGACCTATCGAATTGATGGGAAATATGAAGATAACAGACATCCGAAGGAGGTTACATTTACTAGGTCGTTAAAAGAGGATCTTCTCCGTCGAGATTTTACAATCAATGCGATGGCATATAATGATGCAGATGGACTTGTAGATATTTTTGGCGGAATGGAAGATTTGAAAAAAGGAGTTATTCGCTGTGTGGGAGATGCAACGGCAAGATTTTCGGAAGATGCTTTGCGTATATTAAGAGGAATACGGTTTGCGGCACAGCTTGGATTTGAAATTGATGACGAGGCGAGAATGGCTATGAAAGAGCTGGCTCCAACGCTTCGAAAAATTAGTGCAGAGCGAATTCAGGTGGAACTGGTAAAAACGTTAGTTTCTGATAGACCGGATATGTTACGGACAGCTTATGAGCTTGGAATTACAAAGCAGTTTTTGCCGGAATTTGATCTTCTTATGAAGACGGAACAGGAGACGCCACACCATATGTACAATGTAGGGGAGCATACATTACATGCATTAATGAGGGTGCGTCCGGATAGAATATTACGTATTACAATGTTGCTTCATGACATGGGAAAACCTGAGTACAAGACTATGGATGAGACGGGACAGGCACATTTTAAAAAACATGCAATTGGTAGTGAGCATATTGCCAAAGAAATTTTAAAAAGATTAAAATTTGATAATGAGACAATCCGAATTGTCACAAGGCTGGTGCTTTGTCATGATTATCGTATGCCGGCAGAAGCGAAAAATGTAAGGAAAGCCATGAATAAAATTGGTGAAGACATTTTTGAATATTATATGGAAGTGAGACGTGCGGATGTGTTAGCACAGAGTACATATTTGCGGGAACGAAAACTAAAAAATCTAGATGATATAGAAACACTGTATGCAAAAATTAAAGAGGCGAAGCAATGTGTTTCATTGAAAGAACTGGCTGTAAGTTGTAGCGATTTGATAGCTATTGGAATTAAGCCAGGAAAAGAAATTGGTGAAATATTGAATCGATTACTGGAAATGGTTATAGAAGATCCAGAATTGAATCAGAAAGAAATTTTATTGAAAAAAGCTACAATTTAAAAAGGGACAGGTTGAAGTTCAAATGGGGACGGGGTTCTTTTGAAAACAATGTCATTAAGTTAAGGATAAAATTGTAATTATTGAGGCTTTGACACTTCTTT
>OLND01003898.1_pt1 | contig 11035 bp, 10 predicted proteins | sample 1672031 | NCBI WGS metagenome assembly OLND01 (sample SAMEA3136638, study PRJEB25190) | human gut metagenome | biome: human gut; feature: human-associated habitat; material: faeces | place: Austria | collected 2013
AAACAGAACAGACCGCCTCTTCTGCAGTAATGGGAAAATTGCTGCGGGAGGGGCGAGTTCATGTTGCGTGATCTTATGAAAGAAGATTTGAGCAAAGGGCTGCTGGATATTTTTTCTGGAGATATTGAGGCAATTATACTTTATGGTTCAGTTGCCAGAAATGAAAGTACGCCGGAGAGTGATATTGATATTGCGGTTATTATAAAACGAGAAATGGATGATGAAAAAACGGGAACGTTTTATCGGTTGGGCAGCAGAGATGGGAAAGGGATAAGGAAAAGAGGAGAAAGAAAATGTCGGTTTTTTCACAAAAGATAAGCAGGAGTTGATCGAAGGAAGATTTTGCAGAGCTGAAGCGATATTTGGAACAGTATTAGAAATCGTGTAAGAAATATAAGATAATATGGATAGAAATATCAATAGAAAGTGTATAAAAATATTGACACAGGAAAATAAAAGATTATAATATATATCATAAAAGATGATGAACAAAAACCGGGCGATTGCAATGACGGATCGTCAAGAGTCTTGAAATATAGACAGAGTTTAATTCTGTGCAATGAACACAAACACAAGGTGTAAAATCCGGATTTAAAAATGAAATGGGGGGGAATGCGATGCTGGTATTTGAATTGGCATTCAAAATGCAGTTTTTTGAAAAGACTGCATATGAAAAGAGTTCCGAAATGATTGCTCAGGTAATCGATCGGGCACTGTGCAAAACTGAGAAATATGCGGTTTTCCATGAAAAGCAGGAATTTAAGTTCTATGTGTTCGATCGACCGTATCAGCCGGAACCGGATAAAAGTTATCTGCCGGGAAAGCTTTACACGATACGGATCAGGACGGTGAAACCGGAGTTGGCGGAGTATTTTTTGAATCAGCTTCCGGGAAGCAGGACGGATAAACTGCATATTTTAAACGGTGAGATCCGTGTAGTTGTCCAGAAAATGTTAGAAAGGATCTACAGTTTGACGCCGGTGATTATACGGACAGAAGGGGAGTACTGGCGGTGGAATCATTCCGTAGATGCGTTTGAAAGACAGCTGAAAGAGAATTTGCTGAAAAAGTATTACAGCCTGACGGGGGAAAAACTGGACGAGGATTTTGAGCTATATCAGATGCTGGAGTTTTCAAACACGAAGCCGGTAAAAGTCCCGTATAAAGGAATTACATTGTTGGGCGATAAAATCAGTCTGACGGCAACACAGGACCCGAGAAGTCAGCAGCTTTTGTATATGGCGTTGGGGACGGGAGCGGGAGAACGATGCAGCCGTGGAAGCGGTTTTATGAATTACAGATATCTGTAAAGGGGGAGAAGGATGCTGGAAGAACTTCGGGAGTCTTTTCAGGCGATGTTGGAAGAAAAAGGGGAGCGGTTGATTCTGGATGAATATCTGCCGAAAAATGGAACATACAGACTTCTTTTTCTGACGGAAAGTGGGTATTGGATTGGGGATACGCTGGAGATTCAATACGATCGGAAAGAGGGAAAAATTGCAGGCAGTGAGTCGAAGTATTATGATCTGATCTGTTATCTGGATTATTGGAGCAAACTGATCGATATGAATAAGCCAGTGGATTCCAAAAAGGTGATCCATTCCAATCAGTATTTATCCTTTTTTGTAAAAAAAGACAGTATTTCAGGAGAAAAACTGACGGACGAGGTGATAAACGGATATTTTGATGTTTTGAAAAGTCCGGAGAAAAAATATAAAAAGGGAAAAACGCGGGAATTGTATGGAAGCGTAAAAGAAAAACTGGGGGAAGTCGATTCAGAATTGTTGGAAAGAATCCGGAAAATTGTGTTGGAAAGACAGGCTTTTGGCGGGATTGATTTTTCTAAAAAAGATTACTGTAAGTTGTTTTTTGTCTGGGAAAATGAAGATAAAACGAGAGCTGTTTATCAACAGGAAGGGCTTCGATATCTGCTTCCCAATCTGTATAACAGCAATGATTTTAACAGAAAGCAGGATGGAAAAATTCTGGGACTTCCCAATAACAATATGGGGATGAATTCCAAAAAACCATATCTGCATCATTATTCCAGAAAAGTAACAGTACCGTATCTTTTGGATCAGGATGAGACGTTGTTGCAGATGCAGCTGTTTGATTATTTGTCCGGTTTTGCAGCAAAAGATAAGGTAAATGTTTATGTTTGTCCGGATGATGCGATCAGAATAAAAGCGTTCAGAAATACAGAAGAGCCTCCGGCAGTTTCGGGAGGATATTACCTGAGACTGAAAAAAGGGAAAGAAGTGGAAATACATGATTGGGACATTGTCTGCAATTATGAACCGGAGCTTGAACGGATATTTCAATTGAAAAATTTAATTCATGTGGCGACTGATGAAGAAAAAGGACTGAGCAGCTATGAAAAAAGTTATACCAGATTATGGGAAATTCGTGGAATTATAGATCAAAGTTTTTTTCAGGGAAGAATGACTGTAAATTTTTTTACCGCTGCCAAAGATTTAGACATGGGCCACATCGGAATCGAACAGATTTTTCTGGAAAACAGACGATGGTTATTCGCCTGGTTCTGGTTAGGACAAACAAATGGTGTGGAAACGTTTTGGGAGCGGATGACATGGCAGCTGATTCGAAATGCGCTTCAGCAAAATAGTGAGAATGTTAGAAAAACTGTAAAAAGACAACTGAATGTCAGATGGTCGCTTTTGGATTATTTTCATGAAGACAGGGGGATGGAAGAACGTATGAATCAGGTCAGGAAAGAATTGAAACAACATTTAACAACAAAAGAAGAATGGGATTTTTCTTCAAAGGACGAATTTTGTTATGCGGCAGGGCAGATGGCGGCATATCTGCTGGATTTATCGCAGGGAAATTCGAAGCCGTGTTCGTGGCTCAATAGTATTTTGGAAGTGAAAACGTCGGACATTGTAAAATCGAGATTGTATGATCTTTTCCGAAAGTACAATTACAAGGTGGAACGTTTCGATCCAAAGTATGGAAAGGCAGTTCAGCTGATTGGGCATATTATGGGAGTGACGGACAAGTTTGTGATCCATCAGGAAATGGTGGTGGCTGGATTTATGGATTCCAGTCTGATTTATGAGAAGAGTGAAAAAGCAGTTGCGCAGGAAAACGGGGGAGAAAAGAAATGAAGAAAAGAGTTTATGGTGTATTGGGTGTTGCAGCATTGATGGCGAACTGGAATGCAGATTTTTCCGGATATCCGAAACGGACAGCAGGAAATGAGATTTTCGGGAGCGATAAAGCGTTTAAGTATCCGATGAAAAAGATGTGGGAAGAACAGGGATATCCGGTTTTGTATATAAAATCCATGAAACTGGATGGAAAGAAGCAGGAGCTGCTTCCGAGAACATTAAAAGAACGATATGAATATATTTTTCAGGTAAAAGATCTGAAAAATGAGAAAACGCCGGAAGTATTGCAAAAGTTATTTCAAGCAGTCGATGTCAAAAATTTTGGCGCGACATTTGCAGAAGCAGATAACAATATTTCTATTACCGGAGCAGTTCAGTTTGGGCAGGGAATGAATGTTTATGAGGATGCAAGAATTGTAGAACAGCCGATCTTATCTCCGTTTCGAACCGCTTCAAAAACAGAGGAAGAAAAGAAAAATTCTACGATCGGAACGAAGATCTGCTGTGAGGAAGCGCATTATTTTTATCCGTTTGTGATCAATCCGCTGGCATATCGGGGATATGAAGAACTGGGCGCAACGACAGGCTATTCGGAGGAGGATTATACGTTGTTTAAGCAGACCGCACTGACTGCAGCGACGGCTTATTCCACGAACGCGAAAGAGGGATGTGAAAATGAATTTGGTTTATTTGTTGAAACGGACAAAACCCTATATCTGCCCAATTTAACAGAATATATCAAATTCGAAAAAGAAGAGGATAAAAATAAAATCAATCTTTCAGAGTGTGAAAAAATCCTGAGAGACGTTATGGACAAAATTCAAAAAATTGAAATTTATTATAATCCTGCAACAACCAAACTGGAGGGAATCCCGGAACAGAGTCTGCTCTTTCATATCGTTACCGGAAAAGAGGTGGTTTGATGCAGGCACTGAAATTCCGGCTGAAAGGGAAACATGCTTTTTTTAAAATACCGGCAGTAAACAGTTATTATTATTTTACTTATGCTCAGATTCATAAAGTTGCATTGCTCGGTATATTTGGAGCGATATTGGGGTATGACGGCTATCAGCAGATGCAGAAAGAGGATCGATTTCCGGAATTTTATGAGCGGTTGCAAGCGTTAAAGGTGTCAGTAATTCCATGTGTAAAAAATGGGATTTTTCTGAAAAAAGTGCAGACGTTCAACAATTCGATTGGCTCCCTTGAACAGGGCGGGAACCTGATTGTTCAGGAGCAGTGGCTGGAAAAACCGGAGTGGCTGATTTATGTTTTGCTCGACTGTGAAGAAAGCGAAAAACTGGCCGAAATGCTGGAAAAAAAGCAGAGCATTTATATTCCTTATCTGGGAAAAAATGATCATTCTGCTGACATTCTGGAGGTTGAAAGAGTGGAAGTGGAAACAACAGATCCTGCAGGTCAGCGGATCGACAGCTTATTTCCGGAGGAGAGTTTTCTGATGGATGAGTTGGAGGCGTACAGTTTTAAGTACCGGGAAACACTTCCTGTAGGGCTGAAAGAAGAAACGAATCAATACGAGTATCGGAAGTTTGCTTTTTCAGATGAAATTGTAGAAGAAGCGAAACAAACAGTCTTTCAGGTACAGGGGAAAAATATCATATTTTACTGAAAATAAGGCTGCAGGAAAAAAGAAAATTTTTACTGCAGCCTTATTTCCTAAAGAGGGGAAAGATTGAAAAATAAAATTTTTCGATCGTGAGATTTGTGTCTGCGCGCACTTGACACAAACTCGATATGCACAAAAAGCGTGCGCAGAAATGAGCGGAAAAGATGAATTTAAGTGTAATTTTTCACGGAGATTGGGAGGTTTATGCACACAGAGATCCTGTTTCCGGGAAAAGAGAATTATTACAGGAACATATCGCGCGCTGTGAGAAGTATCGGATCAGGATAAGTCAGGAAAGAAAGCTGCTGAAAATAGAAGAAAATTTTTTAACTAAGTTAGGTCTTGACAAAGATGATTTTGCAGGAAAACTTGTAAAAGAAATGATAGATGCTGTGATTTTATTTCATGATTTGGGGAAAGGAACACCGGCTTTTCAAAAGAATAAGATGGGGAATCCAAACACGATACCGACCAAATATTGGGGAGACGACAGCAGTCATTCTTTTTTATCCGCGTTTTTGTATCTGGATTTTTATTTATATGAAATTAAAAATGGTTTCAATAAAGTGGAAAAAGAGCAGAAGAAAGCGTTGATTGCACTTGCTTGGGAACTGTCTTATGTAATCGCAAAACATCACAGCAATTTCGAATCTATGGAAGCATATCTGAAAAACTTTCAGTTGAAAGCAGAGGAACTGCAGAGAAAGTGGAAAGAAGAACCGGTTCCGGGATTTTCCCAATTGCGTTATTTTTACGAGATCCCGATAGCGAAAAATATAAATCAATACTTTATGTGCAGAAAAGCGTTTGGGAGAACAGAAAACGATATTGTACACTATTTTTTTATCCGTTTGGAATATTCGATTCTGGTAGCCTGTGACTACTATGCGACGACAGAATTTAACAGTGGATTTGAGATGGATTGTTTTGGAAAGGCTGACGCTTCCAAATTCAGGGAGATTTATGAGCGTTCGCATCTGATGGAATCGATTCGGAAGTATGGAAAAGAAAGTTATCCGAGAAAGAAATGGGATGGTAAAGAGAAGATCAATATCCTCAGAAATGAGCTCTTTTTGGAAGCAGAAGAAAATCTGAAGGCTGCAGAAGAAGACAGTATTTATTTTGTAGAGGCGCCGACTGGAAGCGGAAAAAGCAATCTGGCATTGAATCTGAGTCTGAAATTTTTGGAGCATGCGGATAAAGTATTCGAAATCTATCCGTTTAATACGCTGGCGGAACAAAACAGACATACGCTCGAAACTATTTTTGGAAAAACAGAGGCGATAAATGATATTGCAGTTGTGAACTCGCTGACGCCGATCAGAGGAAGGGGAAACGTAGAAGAAGATCCGGAAAAATATTATAAAGAAGCGCTTCTGGATCGTCAATTTCTAAATTATCCGTTCATTCTTTCCAGCCATGTTACCTTTTTTCGTACACTTTTCGGAACTGGAAAAGAAGATATTATGAGTTTTTTTCAGTTATTGAACAGCGTCGTTGTACTGGATGAAATACAGAGTTACCGGAATGCGATATGGACAGAAATTATGATATTTTTAAACAGCTGTGCAGGGCTGATGAATATGAAAATTATTATTATGTCTGCGACACTTCCGGATTTATCTCAGCTGGTGGATGGAAAATGTAACGTAGTGAAACTGATTCGTAATCCTGAAAAATATACGCTTCATCCGACATTTGCGAACAGAGTAATCTGTAATTATGAACTGCTGCAGGAAGAAATTACGTTGGATCGGCTGCGGCGGCATGTTTTGGAAAATATGCAGTTAAGGGAGAAAAGCGGGGCTAAAATACTGATCACATTTATCAAAAAACAGACAGCTTATGATTTTTTTCATAGAATGAAAGAGGCTCTGGGAGAACAATCAGAATGGCAGTTAAAATTGTTGACGGGAGATGATTCGATTTATGAAAGAGAATCGATTTTGAAACCAATTCGGGAAAATGTATGGAAAAAGGTAATTTTGATTTCTACACAGATAGTTGAAGCCGGCGTTGATATTGATATGGATATCGGATATAAGGATATTTCGAAACTGGACAGCGAAGAGCAGTTTCTTGGAAGAATTGCAAGATCTGGAATCAAAAACGGAATTCCTGGAATTGTGTATTTTTTCAACTTTGATCAGGCGGAGAAAATTTACAGAGACGATTATCGGATGGAAAAGTCCCTTACACTGGGAAATGAAGAGATGAGGACCGTATTAAAAGAAAAGCGATTTCAAACTTATTATGAACAGGTGATGCATTATTTGAAAGAAATGAAAAATCGTAAAACATCGGAAGAGGGTTTGGAATATTTCTTTTCAGAATCCCTAAAAAAACTGGACTTTCTCAAAATACAAAAGCGAATGGAACTGATCGAGGAAGACTGCTGGCATGTAGATATTATTTTGTGCCGGAAACTGGTGATGGAAGATGGAACGGAAAAAGATGGCAGGAAAATCTGGGAGCATTATAAAGAGTTGCTTTCTGATTATCAAATGGATTATTCGGAGAAAAAAGTAAAGTTATCGGAATGCCAGAGTGATCTGAATCTGTTCCGGTATCAGATTAAACGGAATATTCAGATTCCTTATAATGAGATGATAGGAGAATTATACTGCGTTTATGACGGAGAGCAATATTTTCAGGATGAGAAAATAGACCGTGAGAAGCTGGAAGGAGACCATATGTACTTTATAGATTTATAGAAAGGGGGATATATATGCGAGTAAACGGTACATTGATGAATTATTATTTTCATTGTAAACGGCAATGCTATTTGCATGGAAATCGTCTTAATCTGGAAGATAACAGCGAAGAGGTTCAGATCGGAAAAGCACTTCATGAAGAAAAAGCGCAGAATGAAAATACGGAAATTCAGCTGGAAAATATTCGCCTGGACAGACTGACAAAAGAATATTTGACAGAAGTCAAAAAATCGGATGCTGACCCGGAAGCAAGTAAATGGCAGCTTTTATATTATTTGAAGAAGTTAAAGGAAAAGGGGATTATCAGAAAAGGGAAATTGGAGTTTATTGAGAAAAATAAGGAAAGCAAGAAAACTTTGATTGTAGAATTAGGAGAAAGTGAAGAGGAACAGTTAGAAAAGTATATTGTCGAGATTGAAATGCTGGTGCAGCAAAAAGAGGTGCCGCCGCCAATCAATGGAAAACAATGTAAGAAGTGCGCATATTATGAATATTGTTATATTTAGGGGGATAATATGGGGACGACAAAATATATTATGTCAATGGGCGAATTATATCGGAAAGATAATTCACTTTGTTTTCGGAAAAATGGACAAAATGTTTATATTCCGGTTGAGAATACAAAAGAAATTTATTGTCTGAATGAAGTGACAGTAAATACAAAACTTTTGGATTTTTTGAGCCAAAATCATGTTGTTATTCATTTTTTTAATTATTATAACGGATATTCCGGGACTTTTTATCCCAAGGATCAATATAACAGTGGACGGTTGCTGATTAGACAGGTTCGTGCATACGAAGAGCAGCGGATGCAAATTGCAAAAGCAATTGTAACAGGAATCGGGAAAAATCTCAGTTATGTGTTATATCATTATTATAAGCATGATAAAAAAGAGGTAAAACCTGCGATTGACTGGTTGAAAAAGGAACTTCCTGAAAAAATTGAAAGAGCCGAAACCATACCGGAACTGATGGCTTATGAAGGGGAGGCATGGATTCAATTTTATGGGTCGTTTCAGTATTTTCTTCCAGAAGATTTTATGATGAATAAACGGGTAAAACGTCCACCGGATAATCCGATCAATGCGTTGATTTCCTTCGGAAACACATTGTTGTATACAAAAACTATTTCAGCAATCTATCGGACACATTTAGATCAGAGAATCAGTTTTTTACATGAACCATCAGAAGGAAGATTTTCACTCAGTCTTGATTTGAGTGAGGTTTTTAAACCGGTGATTGTATATCGGACGATTTTTGATCTGATCAATAATCGGAAGATTCAGGTAGAAAAACATTTTGACAAAAAGGTAAATTATTGCCTGCTAAACGAAGAAGGGCGCAGGATATTTATTGAAGCATTTGAAAGCAGAATGGAATCGGTATTTATGCATCCGGTTTTAAAGCGAAAAGTCAGTTACCGAACGGCAATAAAACTGGATTGTTATAAGTTAATTAAGTTTATTTTGGAAGGAAAAGAGTTTATTCCGTTTTTGCTTGAGGAGGGGAAATAGAATGAGAAAAATTTCGTACAACTACGCTTTTGTTTTCTATGATGTAAATGAAAAACGGGTGCAGAAAGTTTTTAAAATCTGTAAAAAATATTTGTCACATTTTCAGTTTTCTGTGTTTAGAGGAGAAATAACACCATCGAAACTCATCGAGTTGAAAACTGAGTTAAACCGTGTAATTGATAAAAATGAAGATTTTATTTGTATTATCAAAGTGATGAATGACGATGTCTTTGGGGAGGAGACTTTGGGAAAAAAGGACATTGTAACGGGCGAAACTCTGATCCTGTAGGAGAAGCAGAATCGTTGAAAGTAAAATAGGGGAATTGATTTACCGGGTGATTTTTTGTGTGTTCCGTTATAAACCCTTTAGAAATAAGGGAAAATGAGCATATTAGGAATGGTTATTAAGTTTGACTTACACTTGGGAAAAATTTGAAAAAGCTGGTATTTTCAAGGAATTTGAGATATAGTAAAAACGGAAAAGCTGATAAAAGCGTTGGATTAATAGAAACATGAGATGTATTGAAATTCTATCACTGACATAATGAATATAAAAGCCAGTATGGATTAATAGAAACATGAGATGTATTGAAATTGTTGAGTTGCACACGGAAAGTCAACCGTGTCGCGGATTAATAGAAACATGAGATGTATTGAAATCAGCACTGGAGCACGATGGTGACGGTGTACATCATCGATTAATAGAAACATGAGATGTATTGAAATGAAAAAAGATGCTGTTGACATCATGGGAGACTGGGATTAATAGAAACATGAGATGTATTGAAATTCCTGCTTTTGCAACACATCCAGGTCATCAAACTGATTAATAGAAACATGAGATGTATTGAAATGCCCTTAATGTGAGCGGGTTGTCTGCTGTCGGCGCTGATTAATAGAAACATGAGATGTATTGAAATGTTTTACATTGTCCACATACAGCCTTAACTCTGTGATTAATAGAAACATGAGATGTATTGAAATCTGCGTAGGGTTAACAGTATACGTTAATTCGATGTCGATTAATAGAAACATGAGATGTATTGAAATTTGATTACAACATATAAGAATAATTTTCCACTTCTGATTAATAGAAACATGAGATGTATTGAAATTTAGTTCATTGGCTTGCATTGCGTATACTGCTTCTGATTAATAGAAACATGAGATGTATTGAAATATGATCTCCATGTCGTTGTTATAGTCACCTAGAAAGATTAATAGAAACATGAGATGTATTGAAATGAAATTGGATGATCTGATTGATATTGTAAGCAATTTGATTAATAGAAACATGAGATGTATTGAAATTTTCATCTTCCAACCGGATAAAAGCGTATCTTTTTTGATTAATAGAAACATGAGATGTATTGAAATGTATATAATCCCTGTTGGCATAGTATCCGCATTTATGATTAATAGAAACATGAGATGTATTGAAATATCTTTTTGTTGTTTTCGTTCCAGTCTCCCATGATGGATTAATAGAAACATGAGATGTATTGAAATCCTGCTGCGATAAACCATTCACTTCTGTTTCGATTTGATTAATAGAAACATGAGATGTATTGAAATTATAGTGATCTATATAAGTGTCAAAAAGACCTATCGATTAATAGAAACATGAGATGTATTGAAATGTGTTAATGTTTTTGCCGTTTCGTTCGGGCTGACGATTAATAGAAACATGAGATGTATTGAAATTAACTTCCAGCGCTTCCTTTAGCACATAAATATCGATTAATAGAAACATGAGATGTATTGAAATTCATTTTTCACTCCTGCCAGATAAAGCATTGCCGCAGATTAATAGAAACATGAGATGTATTGAAATTTCTGTTTATCCGTGATCGCAGACGCCACCTGCTGCGGATTAATAGAAACATGAGATGTATTGAAATGGCGATCGAAGAGCGCCTGAAAGAGATGGGAAAATCCGATTAATAGAAACATGAGATGTATTGAAATAATGAGTCCAGCGTGCTCCATGAGATCGTCGGGAGATTAATAGAAACATGAGATGTATTGAAATTGCAGTATGCATATTGT
>OLND01003901.1_pt1 | contig 11024 bp, 7 predicted proteins | sample 1672031 | NCBI WGS metagenome assembly OLND01 (sample SAMEA3136638, study PRJEB25190) | human gut metagenome | biome: human gut; feature: human-associated habitat; material: faeces | place: Austria | collected 2013
CCATTTATCATAATTATCCTCCGAAGGAAGTTGAGAAGAATCCGAATCTGAAACGTTGATATAACGATTAGCTGTTGATTTTAAATTATACTTGAAAAGTTGGAATAAGTATTTGTTATACCTTGGTAAAGATTGTTTGAGGCGTACTGGAAAACTTTCGGTACGTCTCTTTTATTAGAAGGTAAAATAAGCCAATTGGTCGATTATTTGCTTTGGTTGTAATGTTTATTGTTTATCTTTGCAAACAATTAAAATCAATAAAACATGAATAGTAAAACTTTGTTGAAATGTTTATGTATGTGTTTGGCTATGTTTGCCATTTTGGTTAATGCCAATGCTCAAGATTTGAAATCTATATTGACTGGCGTAGCAAAAGCGGTAGTAGGTGATAAAGCAACAACTTCATCTTCTATTATAGGTACTTGGAAATATGTAGGTCCGCAATGCCAGTTCGAAAGTGAAAATTTACTGGCTAAAGCCGGTGGAGAAGTAGCTGCGAAAGAAGTGGAGGAGAAGATGCAGACTGTCTATGACAGAATAGGGATGAGTGGCTGTGAGTATACTTTTAATGAAGATGGAACTTATTCATACACATTGAAAAAACGTACAATGAGTGGCACTTACACGTTCGATGATAAGGAAAAGACCATTACTATGAAGGGAAAATTGGGAGTAAAAACTGTTGCTCATGTCACAGTGACCGGAAATGATATGAGTCTGGTCTTTAATGCGGATAAATTAATGTCAGTATTGAAAACGATTACAGGTACTGTTTCTAAAGTGAATTCTACTGCTGCCACCATTAATAGTGTAGCCGGATCTTATGACGGTTTGATGTTGGGATTCGATTTGAAGAAGTAATTATAGAATAGGAGCTAGGTTATAATAAAAGGAAGTCATTAAGATGGCTTCCTTTTTTATAGTAAAAATCAAATTATTCTTGTTCTTTCAGTGCTGCGAAAATCAGACCTTCCAGTTCTTCCGCCAGTTCGGGGTTGTCCTGAATCACTTGTTTGGAGGCATCACGTCCTTGTCCCAGTTTGGTTTCGTTGTAGCTGTACCATGAACCGCTTTTCTTGATAATGCCTAAATCAGCACCTAAATCAATGATTTCACCAGCTCTTGAGATCCCTTCACCAAACATGATATCGAATTCGGCTTTACGGAAAGGAGGTGCCACTTTGTTTTTCACCACTTTTACTTTAGTCTGGTTGCCGATTACTTCTTCACCATCTTTCAGTTGAGTGGAGCGACGGATATCCAAACGTACGGAAGCGTAGAATTTCAGAGCATTACCACCGGTAGTTGTTTCAGGGTTACCAAACATGATACCGATTTTTTCACGCAACTGGTTGATAAAAATACAAGTTGTATTGGTCTTGCTGATGGCTGACGTAAGCTTGCGCAAAGCCTGAGACATCAAACGTGCCTGTAAACCTACTTTGTTATCACCCATATCTCCTTCAATTTCAGCTTTCGGAGTCAATGCCGCGACAGAGTCGATAACAATGATATCAATGGCGGATGAGCGTATCAATTGCTCAGCAATTTCAAGTGCCTGTTCACCGTTATCGGGTTGTGATATCCATAAGTTATCTACATCCACTCCCAGTTTGGCCGCATAGAAACGATCGAAAGCATGCTCGGCATCAATGAAAGCGGCAATGCCGCCTGCCTTCTGAGCTTCAGCAATGGCATGGATAGCCAATGTAGTCTTACCGGATGATTCGGGACCATAAATTTCTATGATTCTACCTTTGGGATAGCCGCCTACCCCTAATGCGGCGTTCAAGGCGATAGACCCGGTAGGAATCACTTCCACTTCCTGTACGTTGTCATCACCCATTTTCATGATAGAGCCTTTACCAAAAGTTTTCTCTATCTTATCCATTGCAGCTTGCAGCGCTTTCAGTTTTTCACTATTTCCGGCACTCGGACTTGCTGAGAATGGAATTTCTTCGTTATCTTTTTTTGCCATAAATCTGTTGGTTTATAAAATTTGTTGTGCGTGCTCTTTTGTTTTCACCTCTTTGGGAGAGATGATACGTTCAATCACGCCTTCTTCGTTAATGATGAAAGTTGTACGGAATGTACCCATATATTTACGTCCGTACATACTTTTTTCTCCCCATACTCCGAATTGTTCTACCAACTTCTTGTCGGTATCGGCAATAAGAGTAAAGGGTAGCTCATTCTTTTCAATAAATTTCTGATGCGATTTGGCATCATTCACACTGACACCGATTACTTCATAACCATGGGCGCGCAGTTCCGCATAGTTATCACGCAAATTACATGCCTGGGCAGTACAACCAGATGTCATATCCTTAGGATAAAAATAGAGTACTATCTTTTTTCCTTTGTAATTACTTAAACGAATTTCTTCTCCTTTTTCGTTTAAGCCTAATATTTCCGGGGCTTTATCTCCTATGTTCATTTTTTAGTGGTTAATGATTAATGGTTAGTGTGGCCCAAGTATGAATTATGGGCCATTAATCACTATTTTAAAGTTCTAGATCACCATCGAATACTTCATGCCAAGGCAAACCTTGTTTGTTCAGTTGTTCCATAAATGGATCGGGATCAAACTCTTCTACATTCCATACTCCCGGACGTTTCCACAATCCTTGCAGGAACATCATGGCTCCAATCATGGCTGGAACTCCAGTTGTATAGCTTACTCCCTGCATTCCAGTTTCTTTGTAAGCTTCTTGATGGCTACAGTTGTTGTAAACATAGTAAGTGCGTTCTTTGCCATCCTTTACGCCTCGGATGCGGCATCCGATAGAAGTTTCGCCTTCATAATTTTCTCCTAGATCCTGTGGATTGGGGAGTACGGCTTTTAGGAATTGTAACGGAACAATTTTCACTCCGTTATAATCTATTTCGTCAATGCGGGCCATACCGATATTCTGGATGACACGCAGATGAGTCAGGTATTCCTGACCGAAAGTCATCCAAAAGCGAGCACGTTTGATGGTCGGGAAATTCTTAACTAATGATTCCAGCTCTTCATGATACAGCAAGTAGGAATCACGAGGGCCGATATTGGGATAAGTCAGATCCTTGTGGTATTCCAATGGTTTGGTGGTCATGATGGCGGTAGCGGCATCGGTGCTGCCCTGCTCGGTGGCGGCCAGCTTGGCGGCGGCGGCAGGGATGCCCCGGGCAAACGGGTCGATGACCATGGGCTGGCCGATGACACCGGTGGAAGCGGGCAGAACGTCCATGGCGTCGATGTCCAGTGCCTTGCCCACCAGCTCACAGCATTCCTCGGCCAGCGCCACGCCGTTGGCGGCGCAGGTGTTGGCGTTGCCGCTGTTCACCACGATGGCCTGGGCATAGCCGTCGGCCAGATGGGCGCGGTCCACCTTGATGGGTGCGCCGCACACCTTATTGGTGGTGTACACACCGGCGGCGGCACAGCGCACATCGGCCTTGATGAGTGCCAGGTCGTATTTTTCGGTATGGTTTGCGCGGATGCCGCAGTGCACGCCAGCCGCTGCAAACCCCTTGGGCGCGCAGATGCCGCCCATAACTTCTTTGTACTGCATAAAGATTCTCCTTTCCCACAAACACTCCCTCAGTCACGGCATTTGCCGTGCCAGCTCCCTCATGGAGGGAGCCTTTGCGTAACCATCAGCTGCAAAAGCCTCCCTCTTTGAGGGAGGTGGATGCGAACACCGTGAGCAGACGAAGGGAGTTTTTTATTCCAGTCCTTCGGTCTCCGGCAGGCCCAGCATCAGGTTCATGCACTGGACCGCTGCGCCGGAAGAGCCCTTGCCCAGATTGTCGAACAGCGAGACCAGCATCATCTGGTCACCTGCAGCGTTCACGGTCAGGTACAGCTCCATGCGGTCGGTGCCGGCCATGGCGTTGGAGTACAGGCCGTTTTCCGGCAGAGGTTCGTTCAGGGCGTGCACCTTCACGGTGGCGGCATCCTTATAGTAGTCTGCCAGACCGGCGGCCACGGCTTCGGCGGTGGTACCGGCCACGGTCAGGTCCAGCGGCACCAGCACCTGCATGCCGCAGTAGTAATCGCACACCACCGGCACGAACATGGGCGTATGAGCCAGCCCGCCGATCTCCTTCATCTCCGGCAGATGCTTGTGGGCAAGGCCCAGGCCGTAACTCTTGGGTGCGTCCAGCTTGCTGTGGGCCGGACGGTCGGCGCTCTCATACTCGGCAATCATCTTCTTGCCGCCGCCGGAGTAGCCGGAAATGCCGGTGCAGCTGAAGGGATAGTCCTTCGGGGCCAGACCCAGCTCCACCAGCGGGCGGGCGATGCTGATAAAGCCGCTGGCATAGCAGCCGGGCACCGCCACACGATCGGAATTCTTGATCTTTTCCTTCTGGCCCTTCAGCTCCGGGAAGCCGTAGTCCCAGGCGGCATCGGTGCGGAAGGCGGTGGAGGTGTCCAGCACCTTCACGTCCGGGCGCAGCAGGGGCATGACCTCTCTGGAAGCTGCATCCGGCAGGCAGAGGAAGGCAAGGTCCGCCGAATTGATGACCTTTGCCCGCTCGTTCACGTCCTTGCGGCCCTCGGCCGAAATGGACAGCAGCTCGATCTCCGGGCGTGCAGCCAGCCGGTCGGCGATGCGCAGGCCGGTGGTGCCGGAGGAGCCGTCAATGAATACTTTTACGCTCATGCGTTCTTTTCCTCCCAGGCGGTCAGCTGTGCGGCCGCCAGTGCGATCTGGTTCTTCACGCTGGCTTCGCTGGGGCCGCCGTAGCTGGTGCGGCCCTCGCAGCACTTGACCAGATCAATGGCTTCGTAGATATCGCCCTCGAACAGGCCGCTGTAGCCCTTGAACTCGTCCAGGGTCAGTTCTTCCAGCGTCTTGTCCTTGGCAATGCAGTCCGACACCATGCAGCCGGTGAGCTTGTAGGCATCCCGGAAGGGCATGCCCTTCTTGGTGAGGTAGTCGGCGCAGTCGGTGGCGTTGATGAAGCCCTTGGCAGCGGCGCGGCGCATGTTGGCCGGGATGGTTTTCATGGTGTCCAGCATGGGGGTCACCGTTTTCAGGCACAGTTCCAGCGTGTCCACGGCGTCAAAGATGGCTTCCTTGTCCTCCTGCATATCCTTGTTGTAGGCCAGCGGGATGCCCTTCATCATGACCAGCAGGGTGTTCAGGTCGCCGTAGACGCGGCCGGTCTTGCCGCGGATGAGCTCGGTAACGTCGGGGTTCTTTTTCTGGGGCATGATGGACGAACCGGTGGTGAACGCGTCGTCCAGCTCGATGAACTTGAACTCCCAGCTGCACCACAGGATAATTTCCTCAGAAAGGCGGGACAGGTGCATCATGCAGATGGAGATGGCGTTGGCCAGCTCGATGCAGAAATCGCGGTCGGACACGCCGTCCAGGCTGTTGGCGCAGGGGGCTGCAAAACCCAGCTTCTCGGCGGTAAACGCCCGGTCCAGGGGGTAGGTGGTGCCAGCCAGGGCGCCGGAGCCCAGCGGGCACTGGGCGTCCATGCGGGCGGTGGCATCCTCAAAACGCTGCAGGTCCCGCAGCAGCATGGAGGCGTAGGCCATGAGCGCATGGCCGAAGGTGATGGGCTGGGCGCGCTGCAGGTGGGTGTAGCCGGGCATGACGGCGGTGGTGTTCTCGCTGGCCTTCCTGCAGATGACCTTGACGAGCTCCACGATGTAGGCCTGCAGGGTGTGGCTGTAATCCCGCAGGGTCAGGCGGATATCCAGTGCCACCTGATCGTTGCGGCTGCGGCCGGTGTGCAGGCGCTTGCCGGCATCGCCGATGCGGGCGGTGAGGGTCTGCTCTACAAAGGTGTGCACATCCTCGGCGTTGGGGTCGATCTCCAGCTTGCCGGAGGCCAGATCATCCGCGATGGAGGCCAGACCGTTGAGGATATCCTCACAGTCCTTTTCCGAGATGATGCCCTGCTTGGCCAGCATGGCGGCGTGCACACCGCTGCCGCGCATATCCTGCGCGATCATGCGCTGGTCGAACCGGATGGAGGAGTTGAAGTCGTTCACGCGGGAGTCCACCGCCTTGGAAAAGCGGCCCTTCCAGAGTTGTTCTGCCATAAAATTAAACTCCTTATAAAAACGGCAAAGCCGCCGCAGGGGAAAACGCTCCTGCGGCGGTGCCGCCGGCAACCATGCCGGTTTTAGAACCGCTGTGTGAAAGTGTAGAAAACACGCAGCGGGGAAAGTTGGCTTTGTGTACCGCTTAGCCCTCGATCTTCGGCCAGCTCTTCGAGAGCTTTGCACGCTCCTTGATGGACAGGCCGAACAGGTTGATGAAACCGGTGGCATCGGACTGGTCGTAGTCCTTATCGACACCGAAGGAAGCAGTCTGCTCATCGTACAGGGTGAACGGAGAGGTCACACCGGCGTTGATCATGTTGCCCTTGTAGAGCTTCAGCTTGACATCGCCGGTCACGGTCTTCTCAAGGCTGTTGGCGAAGGCATCCAGCGCCTCCCGCAGCGGGGTGAACCACTGGCCGTTGTAGACGATATCGGCGTACTTCTGCGCCAGCTGTGCCTTGAAGTGTGCGCTCTCCTTATCGAGGGTGATGGTCTCCAGCACGTTGATGGCCTTGTACAGGATGGCGCCGCCGGGGGTCTCGTAGACGCCGCGGCTCTTCATGCCCACCAGACGGTTCTCGACGATGTCCAGCAGACCGATGCCGTTCTCGCCGCCCACCTTGTTCAGGTACTCCACCAGCTCCACAGCGCCCATCTCCTTGCCGTCCACGGCGGTGGGGATGCCCTGCTCAAAGTGGAGGGTGAGGTAGGTCGGGGTGTCGGGAGCCTGCTCCGGGGACACGCCCAGTTCGAGGAAGCCGGGCTTGTTGTACTGCGGCTCGTTGGCGGGGTTCTCCAGATCCAGACCCTCGTGGCTCAGGTGCCACAGGTTCTTGTCCTTGGAGTAGTTGGTCTCACGGTTGATCTTCAGGGGGATGTTGTGGGCCTCGGCGTAGTCGATCTCCTCGTCACGGCTCTTGATGCTCCACTCACGCCAAGGGGCGATGATGGCCATATCGGGGGCCAGGGCCTTGAGGGTCAGCTCAAAACGGACCTGATCGTTGCCCTTGCCGGTGCAGCCGTGGCAGATGGCGTCTGCGCCTTCCTTGATGGCGATATCGGCCAGAGCCTTTGCGATGCAGGGGCGGGCGAAGCTGGTGCCCAGCAGATAATCCTCATACTTGGCGCCGAACTTCAGGGTGGGGAAGATGTAGTTCTCCACGAAGTCCTTCTTCAGGTCGAGGATGTACAGCTTAGAAGCGCCGGTCTTCTTGGCCTTCTCTTCCAGACCGTCCAACTCGGTGCCCTGACCCACATCGCCGGAAACGGCAACGACTTCGCAGTTGTTGTAGTTTTCCTTCAGCCAAGGAATGATGATGGAGGTATCCAGACCGCCGGAGTAGGCCAGAACAACTTTTTTGATGTTTTCCTTTTTCATGATGAACGCTCCTTTATTTTCATGATTACACTTTTGTTTTTCTGCACCGGGCATCCCTCCCGGCACGCTCGATTCATCGCTTGCTTATCACGCTTTTTATTATACGCCGTGCGGTTTTTCCGTCAATGCCGAAAACCGCCAAACCTTCTGCCCGTTTCCGGTGCGGTTTCTGTCAATTTGTATGTTTATGCAAATATTTTGTAAATTATACAATTTTTATGCAATCGTACTGCATATATGCGGAGGCTTTTGCCGGGCCTTTTCGGCCCCTTCGCGCCCCGGAACCGCCGTTCACGCACAAAACACCCCCATTCACGCAGGTTTTGTTTCTTTTTGACGCATTTTATGGTACAATCAGCTTAAGAAAACCGTCGTCTCTATGCAGCTACAAAACGGAAAGTGAGGACCCTATGAAAAAACGCATTCTCGCCCTGCTTCTTGCCTTCAGCATGATGCTTTCCCTTTTGCCGGTATCTGCCCTCGCAGATACGGGGGGGGTATCGATTCAGCCGTTTATGCGGCTGATGGTTCGAAAGACCTGACCATTTCCAAGTTCCGGCCAGATGTTTCCTCTATGGAACCAGATTCGGAGGGTGTTTATCATGGCAACGGCTGGCGGTATGTGCCGCAGAACAGCACCCGCGAGGATAGAGACACCCTTTATCTGGACGGGGATTCGTTTGATTTGTCTGACGCATTTATTCGGTGTCATGTTATAATCAGTAATAAAACCACCGTAAAAAACACCAATTTCGGATGCTATGAAAACCCATCCGGTGACGCAAAAATCACAAATTCCGGCATTCTCCAGAATTGCGAATTTTTTGATTCCATCATTATCAACAACAACCGCATTGAAACAAGCATTTTTGAAAATTGTGACATCACGAACAGCGGCAATTTCAACGACTGCTTGTTCGCTCTGAAGGGCACAGACTCTTTCTTCTTTTCGAGCATGAGTGCGAGCAACAGCTTTTCCTCTCTGTCGCTTGAAAACTCGATTTCCTCTCCGTCTTTTAGCGGGAGTGGAAAATATACCGATTGCTTGTTCAATTTTGACCCATCTGTTGCCGGATTGAGTGACGTTACCGTGCACACGCTCCAGCGTGCCGATCAAAATGAGCTTTATGCCTTTCTTGCAAACTATCCTGACAATTTTACTGCCTATTCCGCTTCTTGCTTTTACACTGTGGGCTCGCCGAAAATTAAAACGGTGTACATTGATAGCGACCAAGTTTATTATTATAATGTCCGTTTTATCAACGGCATTCCCTCCGCTTCTTATGACTCCGAGTTCTACCACGACAATGTTCGGTGGTATGTTTTCACCGTTCAGGACGGCGATGCTGTACTGATGTCCGACGCCAAAGAGCTGACCATTGACAGCTCCACTGGTAAGCCTGATACTACCGGGATGACTTCTTACAACGGTGTCTATTATGGCGAAGGCTGGAAGTATGAAAACGACACGCTGACGCTGGAAAGCGGGAGCTATGACTTTTCCACCACCAAGCCTACCACCAAGGATGGTGATGTTTTAAAGCTCGTTAACTGCAAGGTAGTTGTGGAAAACGGTGCCACCATCACCGGTGGTCATTTTCGTGCGATGTCCAATTATGGCACCGTCGAAAACTCTCTGCTCAGCAATAATACCATTGAAAATTGTGACGGCGGCACTATGACGAACTGTCTGTTTTGCCGCACAACCCCGCCGGTGGGTGTTGCTAACTACCACAAATTGACCGAAGTGAACAACAATGTGTTTGATGTCACTCTTCCAAACGCCTCGGATATCTTTTCGGGTTGGACAACCTACTATTTTACCGGAACTCCCACGCTTGTTGTATGCCTTGCAGTGTACGGTGGCTTTAACAAGCTCAACTACATCAACGGCGACGAGCATTACGGCAATCTGACCGGCCCGGATTCGTATGGTTACTACACGTTTACTCCCCCGGAAGAAGAAAATATCGTGCTGAACCGCGAGCCTTACGCTACCGACCTCGTGATCACCGAAGGCGGCATCCCCGACTCCACCAACCGTGAGCCAGTTTATGAGGACGGCAAAGTTGTCGGATATAAGGGCACCGGCTGGAAGTATAAAAACGACACGCTGACGCTGGAAAGCGGGAGCTACCGGTTCATCCACGAAGACGGAGATTCGACTTCTTTCACTACGGACAATATTTCCTGCAATGTTATCGTTCAGAATGGCGTGAGCGTAACCGGCGGCTACTTCATTCAGTCTTTGGTCAATTATGGCACCATCGAACGAGCGGCTATTTACCACGACCTCGAAAACCATAACACCATCAGAAACTCGTATATTTCTTCCAATACCGATCAAATCATCAACTCCGGTTCCATGGGCGATTGCTTGTTCACACATCGGCCCAGCGTTTTCAAAACCTACTCTCTCAGCGAGGTAGAGAATTACCCCATCTCTGCCACTCTGAACGGCGTCTCTGCTAGCACAGTGCAATCCGAATTTTATTTTACCGGAACGCCCACGCTTGAAGTACAGCTTGCAAAAGATGGCGATTTCAAAAAAGTCACCTACATCAACGGCAAAAAGAATTACGGAGGCCTGAAGGGAGACGACCCATATCTCGGTTACGCCTTCACCGTCGAAAAAGAAGAAGACATCGTGCTGAACGACACGATCATTCATGAACCCTTCACCATGACCAATGGCTACCCCACCGCATCCAACGGCGGAAAGACCGCTTGCAAGGGGGAAGGCTGGGAGTACATCCTCGGCAACCCGGAACACGGTGATTTCCTGTTCCTGTCGGATGCGCAGATCGATTTCAGCAAAATCTCCGACGGTTCTCCCGTAGAGTGCAAGCTGTTCATCGGCCACGGCGTTGCCGTGCAGGGTGGCACTTTCAACGGAAAGGTCATCAACAACGGCGGCGGCATTCTGGGCGGCACCTTCAACGGCGCTGTTGAGAACCACGGCACCATCAAAAATGGCGTGTTCAATGGCGCTGTTGAGAACCACGGCACCATCGAAAATGGCGTGTTCAATGGCGCTGTCACCAACATTGACCCCGGCACGGTCAGCGATTCCATCACCGGCACCGGCACGCTCAATGGCAAGCCCATCACTCCGAACGCCTACACCCTCACCGTGACCGGCGGCGGGCTTGTGAACGGCAAGACCAGCGCGGTGGTGGAGGCTGGCGACGAAGTGCGCCTGACCGTGGGCGAGATGCAGGAGGGCATGAGCTTCAACTATTGGGACCTGCCCACCGCGCTGATCAAGGCGCTGACGGACAGCAGTTCCGGCGGCTTCAGCAATAAGGTCGAACCCCTGACCTTTACCATGCCCGACCTGAGCAAGTACACCGAGGACAAGAGCTTCACCATCCGGCTGGACATCCGCCCGGCGGAGCTGCCGGACGATGACGACGGCCCGTCGGTGCTGGGCACCATGGCCACCGTGGCCGTGGGCGGCGCGGCGGCCGGCATCTTGGTGTGGCAGGGCGTGAGCCTCGGTGTGGACAGCTATTTGCAGCTCTCCCTGCCCGGCGGCGTGCCGGTGCCCACCAACCGGCGTGAGCTGGTGGTGCTGCTGTGGGAGACGGCGGGCAA
>OLND01003902.1_pt1 | contig 11024 bp, 10 predicted proteins | sample 1672031 | NCBI WGS metagenome assembly OLND01 (sample SAMEA3136638, study PRJEB25190) | human gut metagenome | biome: human gut; feature: human-associated habitat; material: faeces | place: Austria | collected 2013
CCAACAATCATCACCCACTTATTGTTACTCCTCCGATCAGCTCATTTTCCAATCCATCATTACTCTTCCAGAATACCAGAATGCATCCATGATTTTCTGTTATGTCAGTGTCAAAAAAGAAGTGGACACACGCAGACTACTTAAACAAGCATGGGCTGACGGCAAACGCACTGCTGTTCCGCGCTGCATTGACAAAGGCATCATGGAACCTTACGAAATCACATCATTTAACGATCTGATTCCCGGACTCTATAACATTCCAGAACCAGCCAAACACTGTCCGCCGGTAAATCTGGCAGACATTGACTTCGCTATCGTTCCATGCCTCTCATGCGACCGCAAAAGGCGACGGCTTGGACATGGTGGCGGGTATTACGACCGGACACTTGCTAAGCTTACTGCTCCATCTGCGGCACTCTGTAGAGAACAGCTACTGCTTGACGAAGTCAGCTGTGAAGAACATGATCAATCCGTGTCTATCCTGATTACGGAAAATACCATCTATCGCTAAAACGGTTATCAAACTTCTGATCCTACGCGGGCTCCCCCTCCGTAATACTAAAAATTAAAGAGCATCCTTTATCGCACAAACACGATTCAGGATGCTCTTATAATTATCTTCGCTTTCTTTACTTCTTACAGGAAGATATATTTCAGAATAAACAGTACAGCCAGTACATACATCAGACCGCTGATCTTTTTATCTTTTACCTTTCCGGTAATCAGATTCAATGCTACATATGAGATAACTCCCATAGAGATACCTTCTGAAATGCTGTAGAAGAACGGCATTGCCAGAATACAGATATAGCAAGGAATTGCTTCTGCAATATCATTAAAATCAATATTAACAACATTGGTCAGCATGTAGAATCCTACGATGATCAGAGCCGGTGCTGTTGCAAATGATGGAATTGCAAGGAAAATTGGTGACAGGAACAGTGACAGTCCGAAAAGGATTGCTGTTGTGACTGATGTAAGTCCGGTTCTTCCTCCTTCGGATACTCCTGATGCGCTTTCTACAAATGTTGTTGTTGTTGATGTTCCGATTACGGCTCCAACTGTTGTTGCGACTGCGTCTGCCATAAGTGCGCCTTTGATTCTTGGAAGTTTTCCGTTCTCGTCGAGCATGTCTGCTTTTGCGGATACTCCGATCAGTGTTCCGATCGTATCAAATAAGTCTACGAACAGGAATGCAAACAGGATGACTATAAAGTTCAGGGAGAAGATTCCGCTGAAGTCCAGTTTGCAGAAGATTGGTGACAGACTTGGAATGGATAATCCGTTGCTGAAATCTGGCAGTAAGCTGTAACAGCTAACATCCGGGTTCGGTACATATAGACCTGTAAACTGGCAGATAATGCCAAGCAGCCATGTGATCAAGATACCCCACAGGATATTACCCTTTACATTCTTGATTACCAGAATACCAGTGATCACAACACCGATAATTGCAAGAAGTACCGTGATACCAACATCAGAGGCAGTTGCCTCCAGACCTGTTGATGAGTTATACCCATCCAGTGAAAACAGCTCTACCAAAGTTGCTCCACCGATTACAATGTGTGCATTCTGAAGTCCGATAAATGCAATAAACAAACCAATACCCACACTTACGGCTGACTTCAGATTCATTGGAATCGCATTAAAAATCTGCTCACGCACATTGGTAAGGGATAAGACAATAAACACAATACCCTCTACGAATACAGCTGTCAGAGCTACTTGCCATGTATAGCCCATTCCCAGTACAACTGTGTATGCAAAATATGCATTCAGTCCCATACCAGGAGCCAGTGCAAACGGATAATTTGCAAGCAGTGCCATCAACAGTGTACCGATCAGAGATGCCAGTGCAGTCGCAGTAAATACAGCACCGTGATCCATACCTGTAGCCGACAGGACATTTGGATTGACAGCAAGGATATACGCCATTGTCATGAATGTTGTAATACCGGCAACGATCTCAGTTCTGACATCCGTACCGTTCTCACTTAGTTTGAAAAATTTTTCTAACATGTGTCTCCTCCTTTTTCTCTCACTCATGTTCAAAAAATAAGATATATTTAGCATAACAAAACAGGTCCATAAAGTAAATGAACCTGTTTATTAGTTATCCTTATTGCCATTTATAAGTACTATTTCAATTCACGGATATGTTTACGAAGTGCAAGGATCTGAGAGGGTGCTACTGACAATTCATCAATACCCATATTAATAAACTGCTCTGTCATGGACAAATCTGCTGCCAAATCACCACAGATACTAATCCGCTTGCCTTCCAGATGTACATTATTCGCCACGATACGAATCATCTTAATCAGGGCCGGATGCTTTGGATTATAATATCCTGCAATTCTCCGATTAGTACGATCCATTGCCAGTGTATACTGTGTCAGATCATTCGTCCCCAGACTGAAGAAATCCATCTCTCTTGCCAGTTCTCCACTGATCATAACTGCTGCAGGTGTCTCAATCATTACACCCACCTGGATATTCTCATCATAAGCAATCTTCTCTTCGTAAAGTTCACGCTTTACCTTTTCAAGCACATTCTTTGCAGCAATCGCTTCTTCAATTGAACTGATCATCGGAAACATAATTGCCAGATTGCCATAGACCGATGCTCGAAGGATTGCTCGAAGCTGTGTCTTAAACATCTCTTCCTTGTCTAATGACACCCGGATACCACGATACCCCATTACCGGATTATTCTCTCCCAGAATCTCCATACAGTCTACTGCCTTTTCACCGCCGATATCTGCCGTGCGGATTACTACACGTTTGGTTCCCATAGATTCTGCAGCAAGCTTATAGATTTGGAACTGCTGATCCTCCGTCGGAAATCTACTTCCGGATTCCATGTAAATAAATTCGCTTCGAAACATTCCAACACCATTGGCATCGTTACGAATCACATTCTCAATATCTTCTTTGCTGGTAATATTAGCGCTGACATCAATCTTCTGTCCGCTCTGTGTTACATTCTCCTTGCCTTTTAGGCGCTCCAATGTCTCAGCCTTACGCTGATTCATCTTCTGCTTTTCCTGCATTTTAGTCATTGTAGTCTGATCCGGCTCAATATATACCTTGCCTTCAAACCCATCAATAATGACCATCTTACCCTCGTATTCTTTTTTTAATGCCTCACCGATACCGATAACTGACGGAATCTCCTTCGTCCGCGCAAGCATAGCTGTATGAGAATTAATCGTACCATACATAGTCACAATACCAAGTACTTTGTTACGATCAAGCTGTGCTGCTTCACTCGGATACAGATCCCTGGACGCCATGATAAAAGTATCATCTGTCAGAAGTTTCTCCCTGCGGACACGTGACAGAATACGCAAAATACGTGTCGCCACATCATGCACATCTGCTTCATGTCCTCTGACATAACTTGCCTCACGCGGTGCATATTTTTCGATGAAGCGGTTCGTTGCTTCTTTTACTGCATACTCTGCATTAAACTTCTGGTTCATAATAATATTATTGACACTGTCAATATACTCCACATCTTCCAGAACCATCAGCTGCATCTCAAACATTGCCGCATTCGCCTCGCCAATCTCTCTGGTCATTTCCGCGTATAATTCTTTAATTTCCTGAACTGCCTTCTCACATGCTTTTTTAAATCGAAGAACTTCCTTCTTTGCATCCTCTACATAGATCCGGCGAATCTCTTTTTTTCCCCTTTTATAAAAGGTAAGCCTTCCGACTGCAATACCTTCGGCTACCTTTTTCCCAGTCAATGTAATCATATTCTACCGTCCTTTTTCGTGTCTCTCTTTACTTTACACGCTGTTGCAAAATGCGTCAAGCAAAACAATATTTCCTTATTGTATCACCTTGTTAATTTGTCACATTTTCCAACGTGTTTTCGTTGACTTTTTTAGTAATACATGATAATGTTAATTGGAATCTTCTATAGATTGTTTTTAATATATCTATAGGTGTTTTTCAAATCATATTATGGATTATGGAGGTATTGCAATGAGCAAGGGTACAGTAAAGTGGTTTAATAATCAGAAAGGCTACGGCTTCATTTCTGATGAATCCGGCAACGATGTGTTTGTACACTATTCAGGCATCGCTATGGATGGATTTAAATCATTAGAAGAAGGTCAGGCTGTTGAATTTGATGTAACAGATGGCGCTAAAGGACCACAGGCTGTTAACGTTGTTAAATGTTAATCAGCACCGCATTCAGATCGGTAATGTACCTTTTATTTATATAAATTTATTGACTTTTTAGGTAAAGATTAAATTAATATGTAAAAGCATACATGCGAATGCGCAAAAGAGGCATCGCTTAATCATTTTTCAGATGATTCTGCGACACCTCTTTTTTTTGTTTTCATCTATCTAAGTAGAACCGATAAATCCAGTAGACCATCACAATCCATGATATCAAACTCTTCCTTAGCTTATACGTTTGCGCTATATGCCTCGTCTGCGCTATATACAGTGAATCCGCATCCTGTTAGAATATCTACTACTCTGCCTGGCTCATCACTCTTAAGTACTGCTGCCGCATCAATACCATTAGCAAACGCATACATATACTCAATATTGATCTCACCTTCTACCAACTGATGCATTGCCTTGGACAATGATCCTGTGGCATGTGCAACACGAAATGCAATCACATCTGTCAGCATTGCAGTAATTCCTGCTTCTTTTAGTACCACACGTCCCTTGTGAGGATCGGACACAATCATACGCAGCATACCATAATCAGCAGTATCTGCAAGACTCAGTGCTACAATATTAACTCCACCTTCGGATAATACTTTCAGCACATCGTCCAGACGTCCTGCTCTGTTTTCCAAAAATACAGACAACTGCTGTACTGTATAACTTATACTCATAATCTCATTTCCTCCTATTACAGATTTCTGTTATCAATGACACGTTTTGCCTTACCTTCGCTTCTCTCGATTGTCTTAGGCTCAACCAGTTTCACTTTTACTGCTACTCCAAGTGCCTGTTTCAGCACAGCTCCGACTCTTTCTCTCAGAGCTTCCATCTTACGGATCTCATCAGAGAAGTACTCTTCTGTAACCTCTACCATAACAGTCAGAACATCCAGATTATTCTCACGGTCTACGATCAACATGTAGTGAGGTGCAACCTGTCCACCCATAGACAACAACGCTGTCTCAACCTGTGTCGGGAATACATTGACTCCACGGATAACCTTCATATCATCGGTACGTCCGGTGAACTTCTGGATTCTTGGAAGCGTTCTTCCACATTCGCAGGTGCTGTGATCGATACTTGTCAGATCTTTAGTTCTGTAACGAAGTAATGGCATACCTTCTTTTGACAACGTGGTAAATACCAGTTCTCCTGTCTCCCCATCTGCACATGGTGTATGGTCTGCCGGATTCAGTACTTCCGGATAGAAATGATCTTCGTATACATGCAGTCCCTTGTGATGAATACAATCCATAGCCACTCCGGGACCTGTAATCTCACATAATCCATAGATATCAAAGGTATTAATATTAAAGATGTCTTCGATCTGCTTACGCATCTCATCTGTCCATGGCTCTGCGCCATTAATACTTGTCTTCACCTGCAGACGGTCAATGACTCCCATTTCCTGGGCAGCCTCTGCCAGATACATCGCATAAGACGGTGTACATGCAAATGCAGTTGCGCCAAAGTCTTCCATACACATCAGCTGTCGCTTGGTATTACCGGAAGACATCGGAATTGCCATTGCTCCGAGAGCACGTGCTCCAAAGTCCAGACCGAGACCTCCTGTAAAAAGTCCATACCCATAGCAGATATGCAATCTGTCTTCTGCTGTAAGTCCTGCCATGGTAAGTCCTCTTGCCACACATTCTCCCCATACTTCTACGTCCTTGTTTGTATAAGAAGCAAGTGTCAGCTTACCGGTTGTACCGGAAGTTCCTTGTACACGGGTGATCTTCTCCTTCGGAACGGCCAACAGTCCAAATGGATAATTATTTCTCAGATCTTCTTTGGTTGTAAAAGGAAGTTTCGTAATATCTTCAATACCCTTGATATCTCCAGGCTCCACTCCCAGATCATCCATTTTCTTCTTGTAAAATGATACATGCTCATATACATTCTTTACCTGTTTTACCAGTCGTTCACTCTGGAGTGCGGACATCTCATCCCGGCTCATACGCTCAATCCGTTCATCTCTGTACTGTTCTTTCCAGTCTTCTAATAATACCTTTGCCATCTTTTCTCTCCTTTGCCTATCAATGATGCTGACATCTATAAATTATATCCCACATCAAATGCTTTTTTATTAATGTCAATTGTCTTCGGAGGAACAGTATTCTCAATTACCTGATACCACTGTTCTTTTGTAAAGTCCATATGCTGTGCTGCAATTCCCAGTACAACCAGGTTAAATACGCGTGAATTCTCCAGTTTCTTAGCTTCTTCTGTCGCATTGACTGTGTAGACCTTGTGATCTTTTTTCAGATCGTCAATAATATTCTCCGGATATTCAGCAGCCCCGATCACTACCGGCATCGGATCGATACGCCAGTCATTGATGATCAGCACACCATCTTTTTTAAGAAAATGTGCGTAGCGTTTGGCTTCCAGTCTCTCAAATGCGATAATCACATCTGCCTGTCCTTCCTCTACGATCGGCTCAGCTACCTTTTCTCCATAGCGTACAAATGTAACTACACTTCCACCTCTCTGCGCCATGCCATGTACCTCAGAAAGTTTCACATCATATCCGGATGCAATGGCAAGTCCTCCGAGAATACGGCTGGTAAGCAGAGTTCCCTGACCGCCTACACCTACGATCATAATATTCTTTGTTGCCATTATTCTTCACCTGCCTTTACCAGTTCTATCGCATTAAATTTACACAATTTCTCACAGAGTCCGCATCCTGTACACATTGTATCATCGATATAAACAGTACCATCTGCATTCTTTGTCATTGCCGGGCATCCCGGTTTCATGCACATACCGCATTTCTTACATTTGTCAGAGTGAGCAGTATATAACGGTTTCTTTTCCTTACTGAGAAGCACACATGGTGACTTCGTGATAATCACAGATACTTCGTCCTTTGCTACTTCTTCCCTGATGGTCTTCTCCAGTGTTTCAATGTCAAATGCATTTACCTCAACGACATTCTTAATGCCCATTGCACGACAGAGTCCCGGAATATCAATTGCGTAAGTCGGATCTCCCATCAGAGTCTTACCTGTAGCTGCATGATCCTGATGCCCGGTCATACCTGTCGTTGAATTGTCAAGGATCATAACCGTTCCGGTTGCCTGATTATAGACCATATTCATCAAAGAATTCACACCAGTATGTAAGAATGTAGAATCGCCGATCACAGCAACCCAGTTCTTAATATATTCTTTTCCTTTTGCCTTTTCCATACCATGCAAAGTTGAAATACTGGAACCCATACACATGGTCGTATCTACTACGCTAAGCGGTGCAACCGCGCCCAGTGTGTAGCAGCCAATATCACCTGCTGCATGCATCTTCAGCTTCTTTAATGTGTAATATACACTTCTGTGCGGACATCCAGGACAGAGGATCGGAGGTCTTCCCGGTACTGCTGCCGGCTGATCGATCTCCAGCGTTTCTCCAAGAATTCTTTCTCGGATCATATTTGCACTGTATTCGCCCTGTACAGTAAAGATATCTTTACCGACGCACTCAATGCCCCATGACTTCACCTGCTCCTCAATAACCGGATCCAATTCTTCGACAATATAAAGCTTGTCAACTTTTGAAGCAAAATCTTCGATCATCTTTCTCGGAAGCGGATTCACAAGCCCCAGCTTACAGACAGATGCATTCGGAAGTGCTTCCTTTACATATTGATACGGAATACCACTGGTGATAACTCCAATCTTCGTGTCATTCATCTCTACACGGTTGATCGGCAGTGTGTTAGCTGCCTCAGCCAGTTCTTTATTACGCTTCTCAATCTCTACATGGCGAAGTTTTGCATTACCCGGCATCATAACTGTCTTGCGGATATCTTTTACATATGGCTTATCTTCCGGCACCTTACGCTCCTCCAGGGTAACCAGTCCCTGAGAATGTGCCAGTCTTGTAGTCGTACGATATACGATTGGTCTGTCAAACTGCTCACTCAGTTCAAATGCCATCTTAATATATTCTTTCGCTTCAGAACTGTCAGAAGGTTCAATTACCGGAAGCTGTGCTGCGCGGGCAACCATACGGGTATCCTGCTCATTCTGCGAACTGTAAAGTCCCGGATCATCTGCCACGATAATAACCAAGCCTCCATTTACTCCCATATAAGACACGCTGTATGCAGGGTCTGCAGCTACATTAAATCCCACATGTTTCATACAGGACATAGCTCTTGTTCCTGCAATAGATGCTCCTACTGCTACTTCAGTAGCTACTTTCTCATTCGGAGACCACTCACAATATAAGTCTTCTTTATATTGTACCAAATATTCACTAATCTCAGTACTTGGTGTACCAGGATATGCTGCTGACACTTTGACTCCAGCCTCATAAGCACCTCTGGCGATTGCTTCATTACCAAGCATGATCACTTTTTTAGATTCTGCCATCTCATTCATCCTTTCTATTCCGTAATATTACGGATAATACTTAATTTAGTATATCACAACACTTTTATAAGTTAAAGCATCAATTTGCGAAACGAGTGTTTTTACGATTTCCAGACAAAGACCGGAATCGGAGGCTGATTCACTCTGTTGAAATACTGATTCACAATCACTGTATATGTTTTTGCCGGAAGATTTTTCAGATATTCCATCAACCGATTTTTCTCTTCAAATCCAGTGTCTCCACCACTGTAAATGCACAAACACATCATTCCGCCTGACTTCAGGAGACTCAGTCCCGCTTCCACCGCCTGCACACTGGTCTCTGCTGTGGTAGCAATCTTATGATCTCCTCCTGGAAGATAACCGAAGTTAAAGCAGATCAGATCAACTGTTTTTGCGCCGGCATATCGCGCCATATGCTCATGCCCATCAAGAATCAGTTCTGCGCGCCCGATGAGTTTCTCCTTTTCCAGTCTCTTCTTTGTATAATCCAACGCAGCTTCCTGAATATCAAATGCAATCACATGTCCCTGTTCTCCTGCAAGTTCACACAAAAATGCCGTATCTGCGCCCTTTCCCATGGTAGCATCAATATATAATCCTTCCCGTTTCGCCTGTGTACGAATAATCTCATGACACCATTCTGTAATCTGTGAATACTTCATATCCTCACCCTATTCATCCTTCCGCTGTATTATCTATGATGCTTACGAATTGCTCCGTGCTATACACTCTCACAATTCGATCCTGACATTGTTATATATTATACCTCTATCTTTTCCCATCAGGCAACGGTTTCCGGTATTGATTTCGGTCGGAATCTGACGTATGATATTAGATGGGTATAAATAATAATCAGAGGGAGTTTCATACATGAAAGAATGTACATATTATGATCTTTTGGGCGTTCCCATGGATGCAACGGATGAAGAAATCACCAACGCAAAGAATTTCCTGGTGAAGCGGCTGCACCCTGACGCCAATATAGACAGCAAGTTCGACACGACAACTTATATTCAGAACATTCTGTATGCTTACAGGATACTGAGTAATCCGGACAAACGCCGTGTATACGATCGCCGTATCCGCAATCCGATCCGCAGACGAACGCCTGGCGAAAGCAACCGTTCACGCCAATCTGGTCCATTATCGCCGAACTTTGCGCCATTCTGGGAAGCAGCTAATAAGTTAAACGAACTGACTATCATGGGTGCAGAAGTACTCTATCCAAAGTCAGCGCACAAGCTCGATATACGCAAGCTTGCAGGACGCAAAGAGACGGAACCGGAACGGCTTGCAGAATTTGCCGAACTTGCCAAAAAAGCCAGATCCCATATCGAAGTTCTGGAATCCAGTGGAATTCCGAAGCAATACTGGCACTCACACGCCATGAACTGGATGCTCTTTCAGTGGACACAGAATCGGGAATTCGCCTATGGCATGCTCTGTGCCATGTACGATAACTATCTGGAGCAGAATAAATCTGCCATAGAAAAGAAAAAAATACAGGGACAGATCAGCCAGTTTCTCCAGATTTTGGACAAGATGACTGCCTGTCAGTAGATTTCAGTCAAAATATTGACAGCAATACCGAGACACAGGAACGGTCCGAGCGGAAATTCCGCTTTCCGTCCTGTGTTTTTTATTATCAGAAGATACAGTACGTACACTCCTGCTGAAAAAATCCCCGCTGCCGCCGACCACAGGATATGCCTCCATCCAAGCAGTGCCCCGGCTGCACACATAAACTTCACATCTCCCCCTCCAAAACTGCCTGGCGCAAGCAGCGTAATTCCAAGCATTGGCACACTAACACACAAAGCTCCCAGCACCTGTTCCGTCAGCCCCACTGCAAATATCTCTGAAAAAGCCAGCTTATGACATATCTCGAAATCAAATATCTCCGCACTAAAAAAGACGGCATCCGAAATGACTGCCAGTGCTGCGATACACACGCAGCACCAGTTCGGAATCTGCCGTCTTCTAATATCTGTATAACTTATCACCGCAAGGATAACCAGAAAAAGCACACCCATAACGTCACCCATAAACCGTTCTCTTTTCGTATCGTATTTGAAGTGCATTTATCTTATCACAACATATACGACACGTCAACGGAATCCACTTCTCTGATCAACAATTATTTACGCCTCAACCCTGCTATTATTTATACCGCTATTCTGCGGTTATTGTAAAAAAACATGCCTACTGCCATTGCACAGATAACTGCGTAGCCAATCCAGCTTAACAGATCCGGGATCTGACCGAATACAAAGAACCCAAGTCCTGCCGCGAATATAATCTGCGAATAATCGTAAACTGAAATTTCTTTTGCCGGAGCGCAACTGTATGCCGCCGTAATCGTGAACTGACCACCCGCTGCCGCAAGTCCTGCTGCAAAAGTGACTGCATGCTGTTCTGCAATGCCCACATCAAAAAACC
>OLND01003903.1_pt1 | contig 11023 bp, 9 predicted proteins | sample 1672031 | NCBI WGS metagenome assembly OLND01 (sample SAMEA3136638, study PRJEB25190) | human gut metagenome | biome: human gut; feature: human-associated habitat; material: faeces | place: Austria | collected 2013
GAGAAAATAATGGAGATCAGTACATTGCAAATATGAAGAATGGGTCGGTCGCTGGGGCGGACCGAGGGAATTACGCTGCGCAATATGCGGCTCGATTCGCTGCAGGCCGATGAAAAGATACTCGACATCTTGCGTTCGTGCGGTGCCGATGTGAGCGTCGCGCCTGCGGACGCATCCGCAAGGGGCGATATGCCGGGAGATTTGCAGAACATCTCCGTTACTGCGACCGGCCGGCGGCTGAAGGCTTTCGAGGTCGATGCCACGCATTGCCCCGATCTGTTCCCGATCCTTGCGGTGCTGGCTGCCCATTGCGACGGTACGAGCCGTATCGCGGGTGTCGGACGTCTGACGCAGAAGGAGAGCAATCGGGCCGAAACGATCTATGCCGAGTTCCGGACGCTGGGGGCGCGGATCGACATCCGGGGCGACGAGATGTTCGTTACGGGCGGGCCGTTGCATGGAGGAGATGTCCGTTCGCACAACGACCACCGGATTGCCATGAGCCTGATCGTCGCCGGGTTGTTCACGCCGGAGCCGGTGCGGCTGGACGACGTGAAGTGCATCGACAAGTCGTTTCCTTCGTTCCTCGATCTGCTCGCCCGGCAGGAGTAGCGGGGCGGGCAGATGGTATTTCCGTTCCGGCGGAAAGAACGCTTTCCGTGCGGCGAAGCGCGGAAACGATGAACGGGCCGGACGACTGAAGTAAACTCGAAGAAATTTAATTGGCTATGAATTCATACGGAACAAAATTCAGACTCTCGATTTTCGGGGAGTCGCACGGTCCGCTGATCGGCGTGGTGCTCGACGGCGTGCCTGCGGGCATGCCGCTTTCGCGCGAGGATTTCCTCGCGGATCTCGACCGTCGCCGCAGCGGTGCGAAGGGAAGCACGCCCCGCAAGGAGAGCGATTTGCCGGAGATCGTAAGCGGCGTCTGCGACGGGCACACTACGGGTGCTCCGCTCACGATCGTATTCCGCAACAGCAATACCCGTTCGGGCGACTATTCGGACTTTCGCGCGACGCCCCGTCCGGGCCATGCCGATTTCGTGGCGGAACGGAAATACCGTGCCTTCAACGATCTGCGGGGCGGCGGCCATTTTTCGGGGCGGCTGACGCTGACGCTGGTGGCGGCCGGAGTCGTGGCCAAGAAGATGATCGGCCCGATCGAAATCCGGGCCCGGATCACCGAGCTGGGCGGTATTCCCCGCGAGCGGCTGAATTGCGAGCCGGGGAGGGAGTTGGGCGCCGAGGGTGCCCCGACGCTCTGGGACGAGCTGATCGACCGCACGCTCCGGGAGTTGGATTCCGTAGGCGGGGTCATCGAGTGTACCTGCGACAAGGTGCCCGTCGGATTGGGCGAGCCGTTCTTCGATTCGCTCGAATCGCAATTGGCTCACCTGGCATTTTCGATTCCGGCGGTGCGGGGCATCGAGTTCGGCGACGGATTCGCCGCAGCCCGTATGAAAGGTTCGGAGCATAACGACTGTTTTGTGAACGGAGAGGGAAAAACCGCTACCAACGGGGCGGGCGGAATCAACGGTGGTATCTCGAACGGCAATCCCGTGGTGTTCCGCGTCGCTGTCAAACCTACTTCCAGCATCGCGAAGAAACAATATACGTTCAATTTTGCGACGGGACGGATGGAAGAGTTCGTCGTCAAAGGGCGGCACGACGCCTGCATCGCCTTGCGCTGTCCGGTCGTGGTGGAGGCGATCGCTGCGATCGCGCTGGCTAACAACTGATCGTTTTTTGCCGAAAATCAATTGATTTTTAGTAAGTCGGATATTTGCAGCGCTGAATATTATTCGTATTATAATATTTGTCCCGCAGAGGTTTCGTTGCTCGATTCGATGCTGAAACGAAAGGAATACAGCAATACCGGGAAATATGTATTTCCCGGTATTGCTTATGATTGTTCCCTGAATTGGTATCGACGGTTTTTGAAGTCGGCCGGAAATGGGCGGGTACACAAAAAAAGGGTAAGCTACTTATATCGCACCGCTACGACCACATACCCTTGCTTGATTCCTCACCTGGGGGAGTCTGTGGGAGCTGGTCGTATAAGACTTACCCCAGCACAAAAGTACGAATTTTTTGTATCTTTGCAAAGAAAAAAGGAACTATCTGCGATTTTGTCGCTGTTTTTCGAGAGCCGGATGCCGAAAAGGCTGCCTGGATGTGTCTCGGAGGGCGGTGCGGGGAGAGTTAATGAATGAAGAGAATGACGGCGAAAAAAAGATTGCTTGTCGTGTTTATTGCTGCGGTTGCAGTCGGGGCAACGGTGGCTTTGGTTTTCATCTTTCAGTTTTTCGGAGATGCCGTCCGGGAGCGGAGCGACCTTTATATAAGCGCCCGCACGGACTACCCGGGGCTGCTCGACTCTCTGCGTCCCCGTACGGACCATCACTGGGCTTTTGACCGGTATGCCGGCCGTCTGGAGCTGGAGCGCTCCTTCAAACCGGGGCACTACGTACTGGAACCGGGAATGAACGTCGTCGAAATCGCCCGGATGCTCAAACTGGGGATGCAGACGCCCGTGCGCGTTACGCTCAACTATGCCCGTACCCGCGCTTTTCTCGCTTCGCGGCTGGCCCGCCAGCTCGATGCCGATTCTGCGGAGCTGATGCGGGCGCTGACCGACCCGCAGCTCGCCCGGGAGGTCGGGACCGACAGCCTGCAGCTCTTTTCGATCTTTATCCCCAATACTTATGAATTTTATTGGACGGTTTCGCCCGAGGATTTCGTGCGCCGCATGCGCAAGGAGTACGACCGTTTCTGGACTCCGGAGCGGGATGCCGCCCGCCGACGCAGCGGTTTGAGCCGGGACGAGGTGATGACGCTGGCTTCGATCGTCACCGAAGAGACCAACAAGGCCGACGAAATGCCCCGTGTGGCGGGAGTCTATATCAACCGCCTGCGGAAAGGGATGCCCCTGCAGGCAGATCCGACGGTCAAATATGCGCTGCAGGATTTTTCGCTTCGCCGGATTCTGCACAAGCACTTGAGAACCCCTTCGCCGTATAACACCTATCTGAACAAGGGGTTGCCGCCGTCGTCGATCGCGATGCCTTCGGTCGCTGCGATCGACGGGGTGCTGAACTTCGAGAATCACGACTATCTCTTCTTCTGTGCCCGCCCGACTTTCGACGGTTATCACAGTTTCGCCCGCACGTACGGCGAACATCTGGCTAATGCCCGGGCTTATAGTGCGGAGTTGAATCGTCGGAATATTAAATAATTTCCGTATATTTGCCCTCCCTATGTTGGTTAAAATCTATACCGAGAATCCTTCCGAGAAGGAGATCGACCGGGTGGTGAACCTGCTCGAAAGGGACGGCGTGGTGATCTATCCGACCGACAGCGTCTATGCCTTCGGCTGCTCGATCCGTTCGGCGAAGGCCGTCGAGCGGCTGCGCCGGATCAAGGGGAAGGATCTCACGACGTTTTCCGTCGTGTTCGATTCGCTCGGGCAGATTGCCGATTATTGCCGGGTGGATAACGCTCAGTTCCGGTTGCTGAAACAAAATCTGCCGGGGCCCTTCACCTTCCTGCTGGATGCATCGTCGCGTATGCCGCACAAGGCGCTCGAACGGCGTCGCACCATCGGGATCCGCATTCCGGACAATTCGATTCCTCGGGCCATCGTCGAGCGGTTGGGAGCTCCGCTGCTGACCTCTTCCGTGCTGGATGACGAGGAAACCGAATATATGACCGATCCGGAGTTGATCCACGAGCGGTACGGCCGGGACGTAGAACTGGTGATCGACGGAGGTGTCGGCGATGCGGTGCCGACGACCGTCGTAGATCTGACGGGCGGCGAGCCGGAGATTTTGCGGGAAGGCAAAGGCGTGTTGCGGGAATAAACGTATGCTAAAAATAGAAGAAGAATGACAAAGTTCAAATTCTGGAACGAGGTCTGCAAGTACGGAGCGATCATCGGACTGGTCATGTCCGTAGCTTTCGTTATCGAGCAGTCCCTGATGTTGTCGGGGTGGTTTTCAACGATGGGGCTGGTATGGGTCTTGGCCGCAGTCGTATATATCGTGTTGCTTTATCGTTTCGCCAAGCGTCGCCGCGAGCAGTACGGTCAGGAGCAGGGATTTCCTTTCGGCCACGGCTTGGGTTTTATTCTGGCTCTGATCCTGGCGTCGGCCATGATCAAGGGGGTGGTAGAATACCTTTACCGCAGTGTTTTCATCGGATATTCGGAGTATATCGACCGATACACTTCCGCATTGATCCGGTTCGCTGAGGAGGGAAAGTTCCCTGCGTCGATGGAGGGCGTATTCGCCGAAATGCTGAAAACCATACAGGAGGCGTCGGAGCCTTCCATTCAGGCTACCGTAGGAGCTTCGATCTGGGGCAACCTGATCGTCGGCCTCGTCCTGGGGCTTATTTTGGCCGGCATCCTGGCGCGTGCACCCCGGCCTTTCGGTCCTCAATCCGAAGAGTAAGAGAACGATGGATGCTACGCTCGACATATCGGTCGTCGTTCCTCTCTATAACGAGGAGGAGTCCTTGCCGGAGCTGGTCGAATGGATCGATCGCGTGGCTCGCGGCGAGGGTTTGTCTTACGAGGTAATCCTGGTGGACGACGGTTCCGGCGATGGTTCGTGGCGCGTGATCGAAAATCTGCACGAGCGGTTTGCGGCGGTGCGGGGGATCAAGTTCGCTCGCAACTACGGCAAATCCGCCGCCTTGTATTGCGGTTTCGCTGAAGCGCGCGGCGAGGTGGTTTTCACGATGGACGCCGACTTGCAGGACTCGCCGGATGAGATTCCGGCTCTGCGGCGTATGGTCCTCGACGAAGGGTACGACCTGGTGTCGGGCTGGAAAAAGAAGCGCCACGACCCGGCCGGAAAGCGGTGGCCGAGCAAGTTTTTCAACTGGACGGCCCGCACCGTTTCGGGAATCCGGCTGCATGATTTCAATTGCGGACTGAAGGCCTACCGCCGCCGGGTGGTCAAGGCGATCGAAGTCTATGGCGAGATGCACCGTTATATCCCGATTCTGGCCAAACAGGCCGGATTCAAGCGGATCGGCGAGAAGGTCGTCGAGCATCGCGCCCGCAAGTACGGTCATTCGAAATTCGGTATGGAGCGGATGGTGAAAGGGTATCTGGACCTCATTACGGTTTCGTTTCTCTCGCGTTTCGGCCGTTCGCCGATGTACTTTTTCGGCAGCCTGGGAACGTTGATGTTCCTTTTCGGCGGCTGTACGACGGCGTGGGTGATCGGTGCCAAGTTGTATAAACAGTGCCACGATCTGCCTGTGCGGGCCGTAACGGACCAGCCGCTTTTCTATCTTTCACTGCTGGCTGTCGTGCTCGGCGTGCAGTTATTCCTGGCGGGATTCCTGGGCGAGTTGATCGACCGGAATGCCGCAGACCGTAATAAATACCTGATCGAAAAAACATTGGATAATCAATAAACCTCGCAGAGCCTGCGATTTTCGGCAGGATTCGAAGAGGTTCGCATAAACAAAATAGAAGTTATATGATTCAACGTATTCAGACTCTGTATCTGTTGCTGGTCGTCGTACTGACGGGATTGGCCTTGTGGCTGCCGCTGGTCGATTTCACCGTTGGGGCGGACACTTGTACGCTGACCGCTTTCGGCCTGAAGGATGCCGCCGGCATCACGTTGCTGCCGACGGTGTATCTGGGGGTTGTTCTGGTTGCCGCCTGTCTGGTGCCGCTGGTGACGATTTTCCTTTTCAAGCGCCGTCTGGTGCAGATCCGGTTATGTGCCGTCGAGTTGGTGCTCCTCATCGGTGCCGGGGCGATGATGGGAATCTATTTCTACCTTTGCAACCGTTACTTCGCGGACAGTGAATTTTACTCCCATACTCTTAAAATTTCGCTCGTTTTCCCGTTGGTCTGCCTGGTTTTCGACTTGCTGGCTTTGCGGGCGATCTTCCGGGACGAAAAGCTGGTGCGGTCGCTCGACCGGATTCGCTGACCGGACGTATTTCTCGGAAAAAAGGCGTGCGGTCAAAACTGCACGCCTTTTGTGTTTATTTTGCCGGGAAAGAATACGGTTTGGTGGGTTTTTTGATACGAAATAAAAATCCGATGTGTCGTTATATTTGATTTAACGGGATTGTAATACGAAAATAGTGTTCGAATTATTGTCGAAACAGGAAAAAATAGTATTTTTACAAAAAGTTTAAGAATAAGTGGCCTGAGTAAATATGCAAGACGACGAAGTTATTTTTAACCTATTTTTATATCACTCTAAAATTTAATTGTTTATGAAAAAGAGTAGCATTTGGAAATTGCTCTTCAGTGCATTGACCGTGTTCGCCGTGGCGGTGTTCGCGGGATGTACCGACGACAATGACGACATGGGCGCTCCCTATCTGAACGTCACGCCGGAGAACCTGACGTTCGATGCGGAGGGACAGCCCGCAGATGAGTACAACGGTACTTTTATCGTTGAAACGAACCGTCCCTGGCGTGCTATCGTCGAGGACGAACAGACTTGGGTGCGCCTTTCGGCTACCGAAGGCGAGGGCGATGCTGCCGTGACCGTTACGGTGCCCGCTTCGAACATCGGTCAGTCTGCCAAAGTGACTTTCGAGGTTTACAACTCCTACGGCGCATTGATTCAGAAGGATGTCAATGTACTTCAGGGCGAAGTAGTGCCGCCGACGATTATTTTCAACGAGACGGCGGGTAACGAAGCCGTTGATGATAAGCCTCTGGTTTCGGCTTACACGGGTTGGAACACCACCGGTGAGGGTGCTTCGAAGGTTTCTTACGAGGGTACGAACACCTCGATTCGTTCTTCCGGCAAGAGCAGCGCGGGTGCTTATGACGGTGCTTCGGGTCCGAACGTGATCTTCTTCGGTACGGCTCCGGCAACCTTTACGGTTAAAAACATAACGCTCGCCTCCGGCCAGACCAACCTGAAGCTGACTTTCGGCGGACAGTATTACGATCAGGACAATAATGACAACGGTTTCAAGAAGGATGACTTCGTGGTTTCGCTCAGTGCGAACGGAACGGACTATACTCCGCTGTCTTACGAGGTGAACAACGGTGACCAGGAAGATCCTTATTGGGTATTCGCTACCAAGAACTTTACGCTCAAGAATGCGACTTCGACGCTTTATATCAAGTTCGAAGCAAATATTTCGTCTAAATTCCGTCTGGATGATATTACTCTGATGACCGGCAACGGCGGCGAGGAAATCGACTTGGCGGGCGGCGGTGTCGTGCCTCCCGATCCGAGCGGTGATGCGATTTACGAGAACAATTTCGATAAGACGCCTGCCGAGAAGGTCGATAATAAATGGCCGTTCCTCGACCAGACCGACGCATGGCAAAATGCTTCCGGTACGGGTAATTCGACGGTGACCTATACCTCTACGAACGTATCGGTGCGTACTTCCGGCAAGCTCAGCGGCGGTTACGACGGTGCTTCGGGTTCGAACAAGATTTTCTTCGGCTCTGCACCTGCGACTTTCGACATCAACAATATTACGATGCCTGCGGGCAAGACCAACTACCGGATCATCTTCGGCGGTGCTTATTCGCAGAATAACGGCGGTACTTACGACAACATTTTCAAACCCGAGTCGTTCCACGTTGCCGTAGGTAACGGAACCGACTGGTCGGGCAACCTGACTTACGAGAAGATCGGCGGCAGCGATACGACCGATCCTTACTGGGTTCAGTTCGCCGTAGATTTCACGCTCAAGGAGGCTGTCAGCCAGCTTTCGATCCGTTTCACGGCTGATCTGGCGTCGGTATTCGCAATCGATGACGTACAACTCGTCGAGGGCAACGGCGGTCAGGAGGTTGATCTCGAAGGCGGTGTGGTTCCGCCCGATCCGGGTGAGGCTACGGCCATTACCATTCCTGAGCTGATCGCGCAGATGACTGATACGGAGGCTCCGGTGGATGCCAATGCAGATCGCTATCTGGACGCAGTGGTGATGAACGACGTGGCCGGTGCCAATTATACCTTCAACAACCTGATCCTCGCTACCGAGAATGCGACGGAGGCCGGTAACGGCATCACGCTCTACGGCAGTCAGGTAGAACCTTCGACGCTCGGTTTGAACAAGGGTGACAAGGTGCGCGTAACCCTTTATAAAGGACTTGCCAAGGTGGTAAATTACAGTGGTATGTACGAAGTGACGGGCGCTAAGGAAGCGACTTGGTGCAAGGTCGAGAAGACCGGTACGGTGACTTCGATTCCCACGGCGACGATCGCTGCTGCGGATCTGGCGAAATATCAGGGTATGGCCGTGACGATCGCCAATGCGTCGGTTGCCCAGGCAGGTGTTTGGGCGAGCGCCAGCGCACTCTCTTCGCATACTTTCACTGCCGATGGAGCCAATTTCACCGTATTCTGCAAGCAGAGCGATGAAAAGAACCCGAGCGTGTTCCTCGATGTTCCTTACAAGGCCGCTACGGGTAATATCTCCGGTCTGGCTGCCGTATATAAGAATAATTCCCAGCTCGTTCCGCGCAATCTGGACGACGTGGCCGCTTTCAGCGACAGCTCGACCCCGATGATTACGGGGGTAACTCCGGCCAACCTCTCCTTCGAGGCAGCGGGCGGCGAGAAGACGCTCACGGTTTCTGTTATCAACCAGGGTGACAACCAACTCTCCGTAAGCGGCCTCACCGTGACGGTCAAGGCCGATCCGAATACCGGTACGCAGCCCGTTAATCAGACGCTGACCATTGCTCTGGCCAACGGTAACAGCAAGACCGTGCCCGTCGTATTGGCCGGTCAGGGCGGTAGCGAAGGTGGTGACGCTACGATTATTACCGTTGATTTCGGTGAAAGCGCTCAAGGGCTTCCGACTTCTAAGGCGGACGGAGCCGGTCCTTCGGAGAAGACCTATACGTTTAGCGGATATGAATTCATTATCAATGTAGCGGCAGGAGCTAATGCTTATTGGTTGGATGGTTCGGAATGGAACAAAGATGCTCCGAACAAAGCGTTGTATTTCAACGGTGAAGATACCTATATTCAGTTCCCGGTGGTTGCCGGCAAGAAGCTGACGAAAGTTGAATTCTCATCTCCGTACGGTGCTGGAGCCGGTGTCGGGATTGTGATTAAGGATACTTCCGATGCTATTGTCGCCGGCGGAGAGATGCAGACCATCAACGCCAATGAAACCATTACGTTCAACCTGACCGGAACGACTGCCGATACGGCATATCGTATGGCCAGAACGGCGAAGAATGCCCAGTGTACGAAACTCGTACTTTCTTACGAGTAAATAAAGGTAGTTCGAAATTAAACTCTTGGAGGGATCATCCTCTCCAAGAGTTTGGTTTCTCGGATAGTTTTTTATAGTTTACCGATGATGTCGATGTTCAGATATTGTGAGAAGGGATGGAAATGGCTGTTCCTGACGATGATTGCGCTCTCTGTCGTAGCTTGCGGCGACGATACGGACGATTTTTGGGGTTCTGCCGTATGGCGGACCTCTTCGACGGTCGGAGCTGCGGAGGGTTCGGCCGCCATACAGATTGAGGGACCTGTCGGCGCCGGATGGCGTGCCGAAATCAAGGACGGAGGTGCTTGGTGCTCGTTCAGGCTCAACGATCCGACGGTCCTCGTGAAGGAGGGCACCGTACAGAGTTCGAACATCAGCAATATCCTGGACGTCTATTATACGCGGAATACCGGGAGCGGGGAACGTTCGGCGACCATCGAATTCGAATTTTTCGGCGGTGAGCCGCAGGTGCTCGTGCTGACGCAGTTTTCGGCCTCTTCGACCAACGATCCCTACGATGAAGGTCATGCGAAGGCCTGGACCGAATTGCCGGAAAAGCGAGTCGATGAGAATTTCGTTTACGTCAGCCACTTCGCTTCGCTCAATAACCGCACCGTGCGCAACTATTCGTTCTGCTACGACAAAACGCTCCATGTGGCGCATTGGGTGGCTTATCCGCTGCATTCGGTATATAGGGGGTCGATAGACCGTACCGACGATTTTCAGTACGATCCGAAGGTCGATTATTCCTGGCAGCCCAACCTCGCGGCCGGTTCCTATCGGGGCAGTTACGACCGGGGACATCAGCTCCCTTCGGCGGACCGTACGGCTACGCGGGAGTTGAATCTCCAGACGTTCTATGCGACCAATATGACGCCGCAGCTCAACCGGCTCAACCAGGATATGTGGGCCAATCTCGAAGCCAAGGTGCGTGCGCAGATATGCAACGACACGCTTTATGTGGTGACCGGTTGCTATTATGCCAATACCAATACGACGACGACCGACCGTGACGGGAAAGTTTGTCCGGTCCCGACGAATTATTTCAAGGTATTGCTTCGCACGCGCACCGGTACGACCGGTAAACGTATCGCGGATTGTTCGGCCGATGAATTGAAGGCGATCGGATTTTGGGTGGATCAGAAGAGCTACGGTGATATTCAGCCGCCTGCGTCCATTTGCATGAGCGTGGCGGAGATTGAAAAGAAGACCGGCTTTACGTTCTTTCCCAATATTCCCGAGTCGGCTGCGGAATCCGTAAAGGCACAAAACTCTCCGAGCCAATGGGGAATCCAAAACTAATTTGACTTATGAAAAAACGACTGATTTTTACAGGACTACTGGCCTTACTGTTCGCTGCCTGCTGTTTCGCGCAGAAACCGTACAAGGTGGTCTTTTACAACTTGGAGAACTTTTTCGATACGATCAACGATCCTGAGGTCAATGACGACGAATTCACGCCGGAAGGACCTAAAAAATGGAATTCTGTCAAGTATGCGAAGAAGTTGGGCAATACCGAAAAGGTGCTTTTCGATATTGCCGGTATCGATAAGGATTATCCGATCGTGATCGGCGTATCGGAGGTGGAGAACCGCTCGGTGCTCGAAGATATCATCGCTACGCCGAAGATGGCTCCGGGCAATTACCGGATTTCGCACTACGACTCTCCCGAAGCTCGCGGTGTAGACGTCGCTTTTATGTACCGTCCCGATGTCTTCAAGCTGGAGGGCAGCGCACCGATCCGCACGCAGATTCCTTCGCTTCCGAATTTCAAAACCCG
>OLND01003906.1_pt1 | contig 11015 bp, 9 predicted proteins | sample 1672031 | NCBI WGS metagenome assembly OLND01 (sample SAMEA3136638, study PRJEB25190) | human gut metagenome | biome: human gut; feature: human-associated habitat; material: faeces | place: Austria | collected 2013
GAACTCTCTGGAACGAAGGAATGGTCTTGTTGTCTTCTCCCAACGAAGAACGGAATTCCACTGATTCCATACCTTTGGAAGATCTCTGTAAGACTTTACAGTTCTTGCCCACAGATCGCAGAACAGCGTCTCTGATGTAGGACGAATACAAAGTCTCTCCTGAAGTCTCTCCATTCCACCGTGAGTTACCCATGCTACTTCCGGTGCAAATCCTTCGATATGATCTGCTTCCTTCTCCAACAGTGATTCCGGGATCAGCATTGGCAGTGCTACGTTCTCTACACCTGTCTCTTTAAAACGTCTGTCAAGATCTGACTGAATCAGCTCCCAGATCGCATATCCGTTCGGCAGATAATTCAGACATCCTTTTACGCTGGAGTAATCGCAAAGCTGTGCTTCACGTACTACATCTGTGTACCACTGTGCAAAATCTTCATCTCTTGAGGTAATGCTTTTTACCATTTTTTCCTTAGCCATATCTCTTCTCCTTTTCTTTCTTCGCAGAGCCCTTGCTCCACTGCTTGTTGAGGGGGATTCCTTCGTGACTTTTGTTAAGCGTTTTTATCTATCATGAAAGGGAAAACCTTTCTTGATAAATAAAAACAAACGCCGAACACTTCTGTCCCCGCTAAGGGACCGAAACATTCGGCGGTACCACCCTAATTAACTGCATATGTAATTGCAGTTCTCTCTTCACATCGTTAACGCCAATGCATACGCTGTACTTTCATACAGAGGCTCCAAGGCAGGTTCACCGTCTCTCGGTTCGGAGATCTCTCAGCTAACAATCTCTTCTCTGTGGAACGTCCTCACGATTACTAGTCCTTTTCAACACCAACTCTGCTTTCTGTAACTATCATTACCGGCAGATATTTTCGTTAAACGTAATTTTAATAGAAAGTCAGATGTTTGTCAAGGGGTGAAGTGAGGATTAGTTTGCCCCTTTAATCCTTACCATCTGCTTAGAAAATGCGAACTCTGGCTATACAAACCGCATACTCTCGGCAAATAACTTCTCATAATCCTCCGTCTCCGCAAGTTCAATATATTCCATTCGTTCAGCGAGCCCTTCCATCTCTTCCTTCACCTGTTCAGAGAGTAATGTCATATATGCACCGGTCTTGGATGAATTACCCACATAGATAATTTTATCCTCCACCTCTTTTGGCAGAATACCTGTTCCCGTTAATGATTCAGCCGGCAGATGTGCGCCAAACTGTCCTGCGATCATCACTTTATCCAGTTCTTCCATACGAATCCCAGCTTTATTTAACAACGCCAGAAAACCTGACAGAATCGCACCTTTTGCAAGCTGTACCTGTCTGATGTCTCCTTGTGTCACCACCAGTTCCGGTGCCTCGCATATCAGGAACTCTCTCTTTTTTCCGTTCATGCGTATCATCGGATAACGGTAATCTTCTTCTGGAATATTTTCTTTTTTGACAAATGCGCCATTTTTTCTGACAAGTCCTGTCCGGATCAGTTCTTTCAGCACTGCCAGAATTCCACTTCCGCAGATACCCACCGGTTCTTTTCCATCGATACAGGTAAACTCTACTCCATGCTCTGTGATCTTCACATCTTCGATAGCACCTTCTGCCGCCCGCATTCCACAACTGATATTCATACCTTCCAGTGCCGGTCCTGCCGCACAGGAACAACATAATAATCTGCCCTTCTGTGACAAAACGATCTCTCCGTTTGTTCCTATATCAATAAACAAAACATTCCCATTCTGTTTTTCCAATTCACATACATAGGCTCCTGCCACAATATCCGCGCCGATAAACGCAGATACCTGCGGCAGACAATATACCAGCGCACTGTTATCCATACCAGCGCGCAGACCGATCTCACCGGCACTGCGCTTCTGTGCTCCTAAAAACGCCGGCTGATATGGGGAACGCCCGATACTTCTGGCGTCCGTTCCCAACAACATATGCATCATGGTACAGTTAGCTGCTATATCTATTTCCAGAATCTCTTCTGTTGAAATTCCTTCGTCCCTGCACACCTGTACAAGCATATCATTTACAGAATCCACGATTGCACATCTGAGTTGTTCAATGCCCTCTTCTGCATGTTCATATTCATAAGTGATCCGTGTCAGCACATCCAATCCAAAATGCTTCTGCGCATTGATCATAGATGCGGATGTAATCTCTCTTCCGCTCGCCAGTTCTACCAGCGACGTAACAACTGTTGTCGTTCCGATATCAATCGCAACACCGTATCCTTCGTCATGCTCATCACGGGCAAATTCCGGAACATATCCTTCTGTAAGGACTTTATGCTTCCGTTCTTTTTGCAGCAATTCAACCTGAATATCACCGGAAACACATGTCATACATGCCAGACGGATACCCTGCGCCAACTCCTCTCGGCTGAGTAATTTCTGTTCTGTCGCAGATACTTTCGACACCTCTCCATCCACAATTCGCACTTTGCATTTTCCACATACACCGGTTCCATTGCATGGGTTATCCACAAATGCACCTGCCCGCAGTAATTCTGCCAGCAGATTCGCACCTTCTGCACACTCTCTGACCGTTCCGTCATTTACGATCTCAATTCTAGCCATCAGATTCCTCCACACTTGAAAGCAGTGCCTGAATATTGCGAAGTGGGGAACTCATGCCGAGTCCACACGCAGGTGACACAATATCGGAGCCACATTTTATGCAGTTCCCAGCCAGTCTCCTGACTGCTTCTTCACTGCCAAACTCTAACGTATAGGTACTGACATTTCCCATCAGCACACGGTCAGCCAGATTCTTTCTCGCATCCATCATCGGCACCGCCGAATCGAAACTCAATGCATTGCTGTGCACTTCATTTACTTCTTTGTATACATTCTTCATGTGTCCGCAAATGTGCACGATCGTCTCCACATGCAGATCTGCCAGTCCGTCCAGTAGTTGATTAATATACCTCACTGCAAACTCTTTAAAAAATCGTGGTCCGAGAATCTCTCCGGTACCGCTCGGATCAGCGATTGTAATGACATCTGCCCCCGCTTCCACCTGCGCCCTGCCAAATGCGATCAGCTGCTCGGTCACAAAATTCATATACGCATGTGCCTCTGCATTTTTTTTGCGCAGTTCTTTATAAAATACGACTGGTTCAATAACTGAACTCGCCGTACTGATCGGTCCTGTGAGATTACCAATGATCGGCATATCTTTCACTTCTTCTTTCAATATTCTGATTGCATCCAGCACTACTTTCGCGCGACCTTTTGTCAGATCGATCCCCGACAGTTTCTCATAATCAGATACTGAATCAATCGCATATTTTATCACATGCGGTTCATATATCTGAGAACCAAGATCTACCCTCGCTCCCATTTCTTCCGCTTCAATAGTCATGCAGAATGGAACACCACAGTTTTCGAAACAGCCCTGCTCATATACTGCTTTCGCAAGATCCGCCATTTTCCTGGCATCCGTATGCGCCTCAGGAAGATAGATTCCCACCCGCTCCATCAACTCTGCCGTAACCATATTCATCATTCCACCCGGACAGATACACGGCGGACGATCTACACGCTCTCCGTTCAGGCTCATTTTTAATCGTTTCTTTGGATTCACTTTTATTCCCTCTTATGCAATTGCCAACAGACGTTTCGCTAATTTAACCGCTTCTACAGCTGTCGTCGAATATCCATCTGCACCAATCTTATCCGCATAATTCTGCGAAACCGGTCCGCCTCCTATCATAACTTTGACTTTGTCACGGAGTCCTTCCTTTTCCAGCAGATGAATAATTTCTTCCATTCCAGGCATGGTCGTCGTCATCAGCGTAGACAGGCAGATCAATTCCGCTTCTTTTTCCTTCGCGGTATCCACGAACTTCTGCAGCGGAACATCCCTGCCAAGATCGATCATTTCAAAACCTGCTGTTTCCAACATAATCTTGACCAGGTTCTTGCCAATATCGTGAGTATCTCCTTCCACAACTCCAATCACACATTTATGCTTAACATCATTCTTTTCTTCCGGCAAATATGGACGGAGCACATTAATTCCCGCATACATGGCATCTGAGCAAAGAAGCAGGTCTGTCACAAAATATTCCTCTTCTTCAAACAGTTCACTGGCCTGATTCATTCCATCGATCAACCCCAGGTTGATAGCATCCAGTGCCGGATACCCCGCATCGATATATTCCTGTGCAGCCTCCGCCACATCGTCTTCCTCCATTTCCAACACACCCTCTGAAAGACGTTTTAACAGTTCTTCCTTTGTGCTCATAAGCTTTTCCTCCCTCTGCTTAATAAAGCCTGATTTCTCTGAACTTTTTATTTTCCAATTGATAATCAATATTCTTAATACACATCTGTCCTGCCACTGGTACTTGTCCGATCAATGATATACAAGCTTCGCCGTAACGCATCGCTTCCGGCAATTCATGATCCACATAACAGGCTTTCTCTGTGCCGATCAACGCAAGCGTAGTCTTCGGGCACAATAACAGCATTGCTTTTCCATTCAACAACTCTACGGCCTTTTTCAAAAAGTCATACGTAAAATCCATCACTACCTGTTCTGCCATCTTCGGTCCGAGAATATTCACCCCACCCGATGAATCTGCATAGCTGATCATATCCACACCATACTCAACAGCAATTTTAATATAGGTTAGTAATTCTCTTTCTATCCTTTGGAATATATCCTGCATAAGTTCCGGCTGTTTGCGCATTGCCTTAAAGACATATTTCGGATCAATCAATACATTGAATATCGTAAATGGTCCGGAGATCATCAATGCCACATGCTCTCCCTCTTCCCGAAGTCTCTGACACGCTTCAAGCACCTCATAAATCCGGCCTTTCGAATAATCAATTTCCGGAAGTTCCAGTAATTCTGTCGCAGAGGTACAACAGTATTCCTTTGCCCGCAGACCCAAATTACCATCTCCCATGTTGACAATGCCACCCATCGCTTCTCCCTCAACTGTATGGCAGAACGGAAGCATGCAAAAAGCTGCTCCTTCTTTTTGCTTCATAGCATGTGCGATTTTCGCCATAGTATCCGCATGCATATAAGCATCCGGAAAGGACAGCTTCAAATCGTTTGTAATCTCCGGAGAAATACCGATTGCATTATCAAATGTACAACGAAAATCTGATATCATCAGCCCCACCGCCTTTTGCATTAATTATAATAATTATACCAAACCAGGAAACATTTTCCTACAACAAAGGCAGATGCCATTACTGACACCCGCCTTATTCCTACACAATATTTTAGTCGATTGTCCACTTGAGCAGACGTTCTTTTATCTTCTCAAATATCTGCATCACAACCACCAATACAATTACCATGAATACAAATCCAACCCAGGTATTTGCAAATACTCCAAGTTCGGAATTCTTTTTTACAAAATAACCCATTCCGGAACCACCGCCATACATCTCAGCGAATACGAGCATTACAAATGAACTTCTCAGTGAATTTACAAATCCAGCCAGAATCGACGGGCTTGCTGCTGGCAGTATTACCTTCACAAAGCGCTTTACCCCTGTCAGTTCCAGCGTAGCTGCTTTATCCAGATAACGCTTATCGATCGTCATGATTCCCGTAATTGTAGCAAATAATGTTGCCCATACAATATTATATACAACCAGAAATACGGATGCTGAAAACAAACTCGGTGACAGCAACAATACAAACGGCGATAACAAAATCGATGGAATTACACTAAATGCATAAATTACCGGATGCAACACTTCACGAATTTTTTTATTCATTCCCATGATTGTACCAAGCACAACTGCTACCACCAGAGAAATGATCACAGATGGGATCAGCAATCTGAATGACGCGAACATATTTGTCAGCATCTCATGCTTGTTCGACATAAAGGCTGTCACAATCTTTTCCGTTGCCGGAAACAAATACGGATTCAGTTTCTTCACATCTGCCACATAGTAGTATGTAAACACTAATCCGACGAAGATCAACGCTGTAATCCAATATTTTTTTACAAAGCCTGTAATCGTTTTCATTTACCCATCTCTCCTAAAATATACTATTTGTCATTTTCTTCAAAGAATTTCTGCTGTGCATCGTAGAAGTCCGGTGCCTCATCGCCGTAAGCATCTTTCGCTTCAGACAGAGCTTCTTCATAAAGATCTGTGTTAATATGATCTTCAATGTTGATCTGGCAGTCATCACCAAGGTATCCTGTCTTGTCAAGAATGCCCCATGCACGTACAACGCTGTTCTTAAGTGGATCAACGTTTACAAAGTAATGCTCGTCATCCAGCATGTATGCTGCAACATAGTCATCATCCTGACCAATCTTCTTAGCATGCAGAGAAACAGCCTCTTCCTTATTAGCCTCATACCATGACTGAGCACGAAGTAATGCGCGGATGATAGCTTTTACTGTATCCGGATTATCATTTACCCATTCTGTCTGTCCAACCATACGGCAGCAAGAATAGTTTTCCATGATCTCACTCTGGTAACTTACGATTTCGATCTCGCCAGCGTCTACCAGTTCTTTGATACCATAATTGTTCTGTGTTCCCATAAGAGCGTATTTTACTTCACCGTTCTGTACAGCAACAAGAGCATCATCATAGCTTGAGTATACTTTCCAGTCTACTACATCCAGAGGATTGTCATATCCAAGATCCATAACCGCACCTGTGAATGCAAAGTAGCTTGGATTTACAGCCACAGACTCACCGATGAATGACTCAATACCGTTCCACTCTGTTCCTGCTTTTGCGATAACCGGCATACAACCTTCTACCATGTGTCCGCCGAAGATTGTAAGGTCTACACCCTGTGCGATCTGCTGAAGTGGGTTAGATGTACCTGCATTTGATACTACGTCTACCTTACCAGCCGCAAGAAGTGCCATAGCATCCATGTTCTGTGTAGCTTCTACCGGCTCGATCTTGATTCCTTCGTCTTCAAAGTATCCTTCTTCCTCTGCGATCGTTACCAGAACGTTACCACTTGAACCATAGTTCCATTTTACAGTTGTAAGTTCATCCTTAGATTCTGTGTCAGTTGATTCTTTCTTATCGTTTGTGTCTGCGGCTTTGTCACTGCCAGCACATCCTGCAAGTCCAAAAGTCATGCCAAGTGCTAACACCATTGCTAATACTCTCTTCTTCATAATCTTTCTCCTTCTAAAAATTAAATAAACCTACCACATTACCGTTCGATGGTCAGCTACTCCATTCGTTTTCGGATAATGCATTATATATAACAGGCGTCCCTGTATATACCAAAATCAGCTCCGATCATCCTAACGCATTACCATTTTAAATATGCGTCGTTACATCTTTGTTAATCTGATTGATCAATGTCATACGCAGCTTCATCATTTCCATATTTTCAAACAATGTGTCACGAGTCGGATGCTGTTCTTCCGGAATCGTAACATCATAAATAATATGACTCGGTGACTGTCCAAGTACCAGAATACGGTTCGCCAGTAGAAGGGCTTCATCCACATCATGTGTTACGAAAAATACCGTTTTCTTCTTTTCTTCCTGTGCCCAGAGTTCTCGGATCAAATCCTGAAGTCTTGCACGAGTTACCGCATCTAATGCGCCAAATGGCTCGTCCATCAACAGGATTGGCGGATCAATACTAAATGCCTGTGCGATTGCACATCTCTGCTTCATACCACCAGACAGCTCTTTCGGAAGCTTCTTATATACTGCTTCATCCAATCCAACAGCTTTTATCATGTTGATAGCAATTTCCTTTAATTCCTTTTTATTCCTTTTCGGGAACTTCTGTTTCAATGCCAGCATGATATTTTCACCTGCTGTCATCCACGGAAACAGACCGTAATCCTGGAATACCACTCCCTTGTTGAGGCTCGGGTTGCCGATCACCTCACCATCATTCAAAATCTCGCCCTCTGTTGCCGTCTCAAGACCAGCCAACAGACGAAGAAGTGTACTTTTTCCACATCCGGACTGTCCCAGAATGCAGACAAATTCTCCGTCTCCAATCTCCGTATTAATATCTTTTAAAATTAATTTGCCGCCACTTTCATATGCAAATGATAAGTTGTTAATCTTAATACTACTCATGTATAAAAGCCTTTCTCTCTTTCAAAATCCCATCCATAATACGCTTCGCACCAATCTCTACATTCTCTCTCGAAGTGGCAAGATTCATGCGGATAAATCCATTAAACTGTTCACCACCGAACCAGTCTCCAAAGTCTACCGCCAGACGGCATTTCTTCTGTATAAACTCTCTCGTATCTTCCGGCTTCACATATGCCCGCAGATCAATCCATACCAGATAAGTACCTTCCAGCGGGGTTACCACAATCTCCGGAAGGTTCTCTTTAAACAGCTCTCTCAAATACTGATCGTTATCGACAATCTGCTTCTTTACTTTATCAAGCCAGTCCTGACCGCCTTTGTAAGCCGCCTCCGCAGCCACAAACCCAAACGCATTACCTGTCATCAGACGGATTCTCTTAGCGAAATCATCCCATCTCGCACGAAGCTTTTCATCCGCAATGATCATGAATGAATTCTGCCCTCCTGCGAGATTAAATGTCTTGGACGGAGCTGTGATTGCAACCATTTCATCCCAATGCTCTGTTGCCTGGTAAGACGGTATCTGCACTTTGTCACCAAACACAAAATCCTGATGAATCTCATCGGAGATTACATACACATGATGTCTGTGACAGATTTCAAACATCCTTGTGAGTTCTTCCTTCGTCCAGACTCTTGCCACCGGGTTATGTGGTGAGCACAGAATAAACGCTTTTACATCGTTGTCTATTATTTTCTTTTCAAAATCCTCAAAGTCAATTGTGTATTCACCATCTTCATTAACTAGCTCCGATGTGATCAGCTTACGTTCGTTATTCGTTACTGCCTGTAAAAATGGATAATACACCGGAGTCATTACGATCACTGCATCGTCTGGCTCTGTCAGAATCTGAAGCATCCAGTTAAAGGCTGCTACAACCCCTGGTGCAAAACGCAGCCATTCTCTCTTTACTTCAAAATTAAAATGTGCCTTTTCCCAGTTAATAAATGCATCATAATATCCATCTGGAATCCGATAATAGCCAACTGTTCCAAAATCCACATAATCATGTAATGCTTTCTGAACACATTGCGGAATCTTAAAATCCATGTCAGCAACCCACATAGCGTGAAGTCCTTCCTCGCCAAACATTGCCGTCTGACCATCCCACTTATTACAGTTAGAATTTCGTCTGTCTACATATATCAGTTCTTCCATCATTTCCACTCCTTGCACATCCTTTATTCAGTTTTTATTCTCCGAAATAAGACACAAAAAAATTGTCCTTTTCCATATTCTCATAGCATGTATGATTTTCACCTGGGTGTCCGTATACGTGTAAGTAGCTGGGGGAAGGACAACTTAAAATCTTTTGTTTCTTTCTATTAAAAATTATATCAAATTTAAGAGAGTGTGCATAATAGGTTTTTCACATCTATTAATAGATGTCATCTATAAACACACGCTACTTCAGCAGATAATTATAATTAGTCTCCGCGCAGAAATGTTCCATTTAAATCATCATTTTGCGGTAATCCTAATGGATATCATCAGCATTTTCTTATATTACATTTCTGTTTAATTCACATAAATTATTTTTATTTTTCAACATAAAGTTCTTGATTAGTTCACATAGTTATGTTATATTGTTTCCACCAGGTACCGTAATCTTCATTTTTCACATTGTAAAGCATCGTTTATGATGATATACTATTCTAAACGAAAATGCTTTCACCATTCATACACGGAGGTATTTTCTTATATGTCAACAGCTACATCCTTGCAGCCAGGCACGCTACTACAACAACGTGAAATTTACCTGAGTATTCTAAAAGACCTCACTATCATGGACGATATTTTTATGCGCAACGTTCTAAAAGACAGTGCCTGTACAGAATACATATTAAAGGTCATTATGGATCAGGATAATTTGAAATTAAAAGACCAGATCCTTCAGGCGGACTACAAAAATCTTCAAGGACGTTCTTCCATACTTGATTGCATAGCCTTAGATAATTCCGGCAGAAAATATAACATTGAATTTCAGAATGCAGACAGCGGTGCCTCTTTGAAAAGAGCCCGCTATCACGGCAGCTTAGTGGATGCCAACACATTGGAAACCGGTCAGGTTCCTAATGAACTACCTGATACCTATATCATTTTCATCACTGAAAATGACACGCTTGGTTGCAATTTGCCAATCTATCATATCAACCGTGTGATTGAAGAGAACTGCCAGCACTGCTACGATCAATTACATATCATCTATGTCAATTCATCTGTTCAGGATGATATTGCTCTTGGTAAACTTATGCACGACCTGCATTGCTCTGATCCTCATGATATGCATAGCGAAATTCTGGCACAACGGGTACTAGAACTAAAAGAAACGCAAAAAGGAGTTGATATTATGTGTGATAAATTAAATGAACTGATTGTAGAAGAAAGAAATGAAGGAATCTTAATTGGTGAAGCTCAAGGTATCCTGCATACTCAAAAAGAAACGGCTAAAAATCTGCAGCATATGGGAATGGCTCTGGAACAGATTTCCCAGGCCCTGAATGTCAGTGTGCAGCTGATTCAGGAATGGCTTTCTGCTGACCGTGTACCAGTGGAATAGTATTAAACTAAAAATGTGCTGTTATTCTCATAATTTCAAACAATCACAAGTATAACAGCACATTTTTATTCTTTATGCTTCTTTAATTGCATTCAATTCTTTCAATATGTCCATCGCCACCTGATAAGACTTACGGAATGCATATGTTGATGATCTTACCGGACTAGCAAGTACCACCAGATCCTTGATACCTACGCCTTTGATCTTCATACGTACTTTCAGCTTTTTGATAACCTTAACCGTCTTTTTATCTTCTTTCAGATGTACCAGTTCTTCCGGTGTAAGCTCAGGCTCACACATCAGCATATATCCCATCAGATCTTCATAATGATAGATCTCCGGTCTGCTGTATTCTTTTGAAACTG
>OLND01003907.1_pt1 | contig 11014 bp, 8 predicted proteins | sample 1672031 | NCBI WGS metagenome assembly OLND01 (sample SAMEA3136638, study PRJEB25190) | human gut metagenome | biome: human gut; feature: human-associated habitat; material: faeces | place: Austria | collected 2013
GCCAGCCGCGCGGTCTCCAGCACATAACCGACGTTTTTCTCCATGCGCTCGCTCTCCTCGGACGAGAGATTGATGAAATACGGCGCATGAATGCTCATCTGAATGCCGTGCTGCTTGGCTGCCGCACCGATTTTGAGGGCGGTCTCCTCGCCGCAGCGCACGCCGCGTCCGCACTGATACTCAAACGCGGTCAGTCCCATCTGTGCGAGCCATGCAGGCGCATCCTCGCTTTTCTTGAAGCCTGCGGCGGCAAACGACTCCGAGTTGCCCGCAGGACCGAATTTCGGCTCAGCCATGATGTGCTCTCGCCTCCATTCTGCGCCGTCCGCGCGCGATAAAGCCGCGCTCAAGCTGATAGCGCACATTGATCCAGAAAAACCGGCGGTCGAGTGTTTCGACGTAGCAGGTCAGCGCGCCTGCGCGGTTGCCGCCGAACACGTCGGTGAAAATCTGGTCGCCGATAACGGCAATCTCGCGCATGGACAGGCCAAGCCGATTTGCCGCCTTGCGGAAGCCGCGCGAAAACGGCTTTCCGGCATGGCTGATATAGCCCACACCGAGCGGCTCGCAGAACTTTCCTACCCGCTCGGGATGGTTGTTGGAGAACACCAGCACAGCGATGCCGGCATCCTTCAGCCGATCGACAAAGGTGTACAGCGTCTCGGGCGGCAGAGCGGCCTTGTGGGATGCCATTGTGCCGTCCAGATCGACCAGCACGCCGCGTACGCCGTGGGCAGTCAGCACCTCCGGCGTAATATCGTAAATCGAATCAAATACATAATCGGGAATCAGTTTGCTCATTCATACACTCCTGTTAATACCCGTATTCTAATTTAGCGTAATGCTACATATAGTGTAATGGAATTTATTCAAAAAGTCCAGAAAAGATAATTTTATCGCAAAGGAGTCGATCCATGATGGTCTATACGAAAAACCTTATTCTGGTATGCACCGGACGCGACACAACGAAAGCCGCTTCGCTCGGCATGCCGGTTTTGCAGCTTTGCCTTGGTATTTCACCGTCCGGAGCGCTGCAGCGGCTCAAGGTGTCCGCGGTGCAGCGGCACTGCCTGCTCGGCGTGACCGACCCGCCGCAGGCTATCAACTTCTGCAGCGCCGAGCGCATTGCTGCCGATCTGGTTTTCGAGGCGCGGCGCACAGAAGCGCCCGGCGTATTCGCAGATTTTGAGCACGATACGCCGCTGAACCGCCGCCTGCTGGCCGCATTCGACGAAGCACTGTACGATGCGGATATTCCGCTGTATGTGCCGCTCGAGTGCGGACGCACGCTGTCGCACGCGATACTCACGGTCTCCACCGCGATTTCGGGCGGCAGTCTGACCGAGTACATTTCCTCCCTGCAGGGCATTTACGGCGCTGCGCGGATCGCCGCGTTTCTGCAGCCGGTTTCGCAGGATTTCACCCTGCCGTCACCCACGCCGAACGGCGTTTCGCTCAGTTCCGCAGCAAGAGCCGCGCTGCTCGCGCAGACCGGCGCACAGCCGTTCTTTTCGCGCGAGCTGTGCGCGAAATACTTCACCTACATGAATGCAGACGGACAGGCACACTTTGTCCTGTACGACGATGATTCCACGCTGGCGGCCAAGCTGGCGCAGCTGGCAGGCTGCGGCGTGCAGAACGTGTTCGCGCTGTTTCCGGATGCGGCAGGGCTGCTGAAGCCGCAGGCGTAAGGCAGCACTGCACAATTAGGACTACGGCGCTTTGCGGAAATTTTGTGCCCTGACTTTATAGCGGTCCCTTGTGCAGGCTCCGGTCGCGCTGCCGCTGATTCTGCGGTAATACAGCAAGTATTACCGCAAAACCGCACCTCGTCAGTGCACAAAATCCACTCACAAATCGCTCTTGTTTAATCATGCAGTATTGCCTTAATCAGTCGTGATATGCGCGGTCGCGGCGCGTGTCAGCTTGATGAGATCCGCCGGTGCACATTCGATCTGGAAGCCAATCTTGCCCGCAGAGACCATCACGGTCGGGACATTGTTCACGCTCTCATCAAACACGGTCGGGAACGCCTTTTTCATGCCGACCGGCGAGCAGCCGCCGCGTACATAGCCGGTAAGGCCCAACAGTTCCTTGACATGCACCATCTCGACCGACTTTTCGCCTGCCGCCTTGGCTGCTTTTTTCAGGTCAAGCTCCTTTGCGACCGGAATAACGAATACATGAAAGCCGCCCGATTTGCCTCGTGCAACCAGCGTCTTGAATACCTGATCAGGGTTCTGACCGAGCAGTTCCGCAACCGAAACACCGTCTACGGCGTCCTTGCCGTGCGGGTATTCGTGCGGCTTATAGGCGATCTTGTGCTGCTCGAGCACACGCATTACATTTGTTTTATCCGAAGCCATATTGTTCGCTCCTATCTGCAATTTATACAAATATTATAGACTTCACTTGTGCGATATGCAAGGGAATATCGGAATTGAAAATTGAGAATGAAGAATGGAAAATTATCGCGGCGGTTGAATCAATACGTCGTTTGTAAATTCATTTGCACTCGTATACCCGTAGGGGCGAACAGTGTTCGCCCAAGTCATCGTTAAATGGGTGCGGGGTAGATTGTACAGACATTGGACAACTGCGGTACCCATTTTACCCGCCATTCATTCTCAATTCAAAAAGGGAACCGAAATCGGTTCCCTTTTTGCTTACTGCTGCGGATTTTTCTTATGGAAGTTAAACTCGGGCAGCTTGATTTTCTTAAACAGGCCGGAAAGGCGGGAAGCGACGCTGTCGGTCAGCGAATAGTAAACCGGGGTGATAAACAGCGTTGCGATGGTGGAGATAACCATACCGGTCATCATAACAACACCCATCGGCTTCATCATCTCGGAGCCTTCGCCGCTGGAGCATACCATCGGCACAAGGCCGAGGATAGTGGTCATAGCGGTCATCAGCACCGGACGGACACGGCGCGGACATGCGTTCAGGATAGCCGTATTCTTATCCTCACCGCGCTGACGGCGCTGCAGGGTATAGTCGATCAGCACGATGGACGAGTTGACGACTGTACCGGCCAGAATGATAACACCGAGCAGTGCGACCATGGAAACATGATTTCCGGTCGGCCACAGCATGATCATCGAGCCAAGCAGACCGATCGGCAGGATCAGCATGATTGCAATCGGCAGCGAGAACGAGTTGAACTGCGTTGCCAGAATGAAATATACCAGCAGGATTGCCACCGCAAGGGCCAGCATCAGCGTACCGGTGGTCTCCGCGATCTGTGAAGCAGCGGTATCGCCTTCGCCGACCTCTACGCCGTCCGGCAGCTCGTACTTGGCAACAATGTCGTCAACGGCTGCCTTAATGGCATTGCTGTCACCGGATTCGCTTTCACCGGTGATGGTTACGGTCTCCTTCTGGTTCTTGCGCACGATGGACTGCGGGCTGAGCTCGGTGTAGACATCCGCTACCATGGACAGCGGTACGGTGCCGCCGGTCATGGTCGGAATCTGCATGGAGCGCAGTGCGTCCAGACTGGTTGCTACATCCTCGTCGCCGGCAACGGTCACGTCGTATTCCTCACCGTTCATGCGGAGCGTGGTTGCGGTCGAGCCGGTCAGCTCACCACGAACCAGACCGCCAATGGTGGCCGCATTCAGACCGAAGCGAGACGCATTCTCGCGGTTGATCTTAACAGCAACACGCGGGGTCTGCTCGCCTGCCGAGGATTCAACATTGATGGCATCCGGCAGGGCGCTGATCTGGTTTGCCAGATCGTCTGCCGTCTCAGCCAGCTGGTCGTAGTCATCGCCGGTCAGCTCAACGCTGATGTCCGAATCCGTGGACATCGACATGGTGCTGCTGGTCGAAACCGTCAGTTCGCAGCCTGCAATATCCTGCAGGTCATGGCGCAGCTGCTTGGCGATATCTGCTGACGAGCGGTCACGCTGATCGAGATCTACCAGCGAAATGGTAACGCTTGCGCCCGAGGACGAGGACATGATCGAGGTCGAAGAACCGGTCGAGTAGTAGATCTGCTCCAGCTCCGGGATGGTATCAACTGCGATGGCCGCAATGCGGTCCTCGATGGCGGCAGTGTCCTCCATAGTCGAACCGTTCGGCATGGAAACCGTAACACTCACCTCACCCTCATCCATCTCCGGGATGAGCTCCATGCCCGCCTGGCTAACGCTGAGCACGCTGACAATACAGATGACAACGGTCAGCGCGACGCCTGCCCAGCGGTGGGTGATCAGGAAATTCAGCGAACTGCGGTATGCACGCGACAGCGGCTTTTCGGTGATCGGCGTTGCGCCCGAGCCCTGCGGCTTGATGCTCTGCTGCTTGGTGCCGCCGAGCAGGAAATAGCACAGCAGCGGCACGAGCGTGATGGAAATGATCAGCGAGCTGAGCAGCAGCGCTACGATGGTGATACAGAATTCCTTGAACATCATGCCAGCCATGCCGCCGGAAAGTGCGATCGGCAGGAATACGGCGACCGTGGTCAGCGTGGAGGCGATAACTGCACCGATGACCTCGCCGGTGCCCTTGGTGCAGGCCTCCAGACGGTCGTAGCCGTCCGCTCGATAGGTAAAGATGTTCTCCAGAACAACGATGGAGTTATCCACAATCATACCTACGCCGAGCGTGATACCGCCGAGCGACATCATGTTCAGCGTAATGCCCAGCACGTTCATAATCAGGAACGTAAACAGGATACAGCACGGCATTGCGATGGTAACAGCCATGGTCGCGCCGAAGTCGCGCAGGAAAAGGAACAGCACGATCGCGGCGAACAGCACGCCCATCCAGATGTTCTGAATAGCGTTATCAACCGTCATGTTGATATAGTCGGACTGATCCATAACGATATTCCACTGCAGGGAATCGTTGCTCTTAAGCAGGGAGTCAAACTCAGCCTTGGCCAGCTCGGCAATCTGCGCCGTATTGGAGCCGGACTGCTTGTTGACCGACAGAATGATACATTCCTCACCGTCAACCTTGGAGATGGCGTCCTGATCCTTCGGCTGCATGGAAACATCCGCAATCTGGCTCAGACGGACCGTGCCGCCTGCCGGAAGCGAGATCAGAGCGTTCTTAACATCATCAATGGACGAATACTCGCCGTCCGTGCGGACAGCCAGCGTCTGCGAACCGTTATCCAGATCGCCGCCCGGAATGGCGATGTTGTCCGCGCCGAGCTGCTGACCGATGGACGAAATGGTCAGGTTGTAGCCCTTCAGGCGGGAGGCGTCCGTGTGGACTGCGATCTCCTGCTCGTAGCCGCCCGAAATATCAACAGACGCTACGCCGTCCAGACGCTCGAGCGCCGGCTGAATCTCGTCCTCGGCGATGGACTGCAGAGAAGCCAGATCGTTGCCGCGCAGCGCCACCGAAACGACCGGCATGGAGTCAATATCAATCGACATAACGGTCGGGTCGGATGCGTCATCCGGCAGCTGGCTCTTTACTTGTGCAACCTTGTCGCGCAGGTCGGTCATTGCCTGATCCATATCGGTATCATTCGTAAACCGGATGACCAGCATAGCCATATTCTCGGACGAGGTGGACTGGAGCGTATCCAGACCGGACAGACCCGCTACCGCACCCTCAAGTTTTTTGGTTACCTGCTGCTCGATATCCTCCGGACCGGCACCCGGGTAAGTAGCGTAAACAACCGCTGCCGGAACCTCCATGGACGGCATAAGCGCCAGCGGAAGGTTCTGGAAGCTGTAAAAACCAAACACAACGACCAGTATGTACAGCAGGATGGTCATTACATGGTGTTTGATAAAGGTTTGTGCGAATTTCATGCGCGCTTAGCCCTCCCCGCCGTCTGCGGCGTCCGAGGTGACGACATGCACGGCTGCACCGTCCGACAGATAGGACTGACCCTTGGTAACAACCCGGTCGCCCGCCTTGAGGCCGGAAACGATCTCGGTCGAATCCTTGGTAACCAGTCCGGTAGTGACGGTAACGCGGGTTGCGGCAGTGCCATCCGCATTTACGGTGAACACATACTGCTCGTTGTTGTTGCCGGTCAGGATGGACTCGGTCGGCACGGAAATCGTGCTTGCGCGGCGGTCGGTATAGAAGGTGACGGTAGCAAACGCGCCGATCGGCGGCTTGGTGCCGGACGGCAGAGAAACCGAAACGTCATACAGATTGGTCTGTGCATTGGCAGCCGCCGGCAGCGTGCTGACCGTACCGTTCATCGACTCCTTGGAGACAGCGGAAACCGTGACGCTTGCGGTATCGCCGACCTTGATGCCGGTGAATACGTCCTCAGCGACAGAAACCTGCACCTCAACCGCACCGTTCTCGGCAATGACCACGCTCGGCTGCGCCGAGGAGGCCATGCCGCCGCGGTCTACGTTTACAGCCGTAACCGTACCCGAGCACGGAGCGGTTACCGTGCCAAGGCTTGCCTGCTTGTTGATCTGGTCCATAGACGCCTGAATCTGCGCCAGAGACGCGGATTGCTGGGCCTCAGCCTGCGCGACACCTGCCTGCGCCTGCGTCAGTGCCTGCTTAGCCTTGGTCAGATCCTGCTCGGCAGCCGCACCGGCTTCGAGCAGTGCTTCCGTGTTGCTGACCGCCAGTTCCGCCTGCTCCACACCGACCTTTGCCGATTCAATCGCACGGTCGGTCGCGGTCTTTGTGGCGCTGTAGGATTGCTGCAGCGAGCTCATCGTCGAGGTAACCGTCGAGGTATCCACCGTAAACAGGGTCTGACCCTTGGATACGGTGTCGCCTTCGCTGACGTTCAGCGTCTGCACCTGACCCGCCAGCAGCGGGAACACCTGCACCTCATTGACGGCGGCAATCTTGCCATTCAGCGTGTACTCCGAGCTCATCGCACCCGAGGTAACATCGGTTACCTCAACCGCAGTGCTGTTTGAGCTTTCCTCCTCGGTTTCCTCTTCCTTGCCGCAGCCTGCACACAGTACCATCGCACCGGCCAGCAGCGCCGCAAGGATTCGTTTGCTATTGCTCATCGGGGTCCTCCAATTCATTATACATATCTGCTATATTCGCAAAAACGGTCAGCTTATCAAGTTGTTGCCGTAATTACACCGCGTTTTGCCCACTGATAGGTGTTGTAGGCGGTCAGCAGATCAATACGCGCTGCAACCTCGGTCTCCTGTGCGGTGGTGAAGGTGTCAAGCGCATCCGTGTACGCCATCTTGGAGATCATGCCGCGCGTGTACTGCACCTGGCTTACCGTAAACGTCTTTTTCGCCTGTGCGAGATCGGCATCCGCCGCAGCAAGTGCGGTCTGCTTCTCCTGCAGGTCGGTATACAGCTTGCGGAAGGAAGCAGTCGTGCTCTCCTTCTGTGCGTCGCGGTCGATCTTGGCTGCCTGATAAGCATACAGCGTGTTGGTCTTGTTGTTCTCATAATCGTCGGACGCGGTCTGCATTGCGTACTCCTTGGAGTAGATCGCATAGCTGTTCTTGAGCGCCTCGGCAAGGTCCTTGTCATAATCAATGGAGGTGACCTGCTCGGCGGTTACGACCGGAAGATCGCTCGTTTCGATCTGTGTACCGGTGGTATAGCCGCACTGGATAGCGAGCGTGTTGGTCAGTGCCTCTACCTGCGTGGTCAGCGATGCCTTGCTGGCAACGGCGCTCTCACGCTGTGCCTGCAGGCTCTTGAGCGTATTTACACCGGTCATGCCCAGCTTTACCTGCTTCTGCACAGTCGCAATGTTGCGGTCAAGCTGCTGAATGCTGCGGTTTGTCTGGTTGAGCGTATACTTCATGCCGCGCAGAGAAATGTAGGTGTTTTCCGCACTCAGGCAGATCTCATCGGCTGCATTCTGCATCTGACGGCGGGTGTGATCAACCGTTTTCTCCTGATCTTCCTCTGCGTCGTCCTCGTCGTCGTCGAGGTTCCTGTACGAAGCCTCAGCGGCTGCCAGATTGCGCTGCAGGATGGAAATCTGGCTCTCAAGCGTCTTGCGCAGACCGGCGTTCGCCTCGGCGGTTCCCAGTTCCTTCAGCGTTTTCTGCAGTTCCTTGATCTGCTTCTGGTAGGACGAAATCTGCTCGGAAAGCTGGAAATAGCTTTCGATGTACTGGTCACTTACATCGGTCTTTTCCGCGCTGAGCACGGTGTTGTTGTTCGCCTTGATGGTGACGTTGTTCTGGCGGACGGTCTCCTCCAGCTTGTCAAACGTCAGCTTGACCGGCGCCGTCGGCTGGGTCTGGGTGGTGCCGGTGGTGTTCGTCGCGGTCTTGGTATCGGCGGCAAACGCCGGTACGACCATGCCGCACAGCAGAGCGGCAGAAAGACCGGCTGCAATGGTTCGTTTCATATTGTTTTCTCCCTTCTGTTATGCGGCTGCGGTGGTGATAAGTACGCCTTCCTTAGCCCATTCGTACCGGTTATATGCGGTATACAGCGACAGATACGCGCTTTCCACATTCAGCTTTGCGGTCGTTACGGCATCCTGCGCCTGCTGATACGCCAGCTTGGAGATGATGCCCTTCCTGTACTTCACGGTCGCGGTTTTCAGATCAAGCTCCGCCTGTGACTGTGCGGTTCGCTTGGCTGCCAGAGTCGTCCGGCAGTCCTTGACGGTCTTGTAGGTGCTGTCGAATGCAGCCACTACCGACTCCTTGGCCGCCGCCAGTGCGTCCTCAGCGGACTTGACCGCCTCGGCGGTACCGCTGATGTTCTTGTCATACGAGTTGTACGCGCTGCGCACAGCGTCCTGCTTCTGCCAGATGAGGAAGCTGTTCTTCTGCGCCTGCTCCAAATCCTTATTATAGGACATCTTATCCAGATTGCCCTCGTACAGCGTCTCAAAGTCGGCCGGCATCACGATGGTGTTCGCATCCAGACCGCACATCAGTGCAACGCTCGAACCGAGGTTTTCGCGGGTGGTCTCCAGTGTGTCGATAGACTGCGCAAGCTTGTCGCGCTGATTCTGCACCGTGTCAAGCTGCAGCTGCCCAATCATGCCGAGTTTTCTCTGAGTTTTCAGCACAGCCAGATTGCGGTCCAGCTGTGTGAGCGTTACCTGCAGGTTTTCCTTGGTGCAGCCCAGATTTTTAATGGTAATCAGCATGGTCTGTGCACCGAGCGCCAGCTGACCGGAGACGTTTTTCGCCTGCTTGCGCAGCGTGTACGCCGCGTCATCCAGCTGGGACAGCATGGCCATTGCCTGCTGCATGCCGCTGACGGCGTTCTGGTTCAGGCTGGTCTGGTAATCCTTTAATACCTGCAGCTGTGCCGCGTAGGTTTTGTACAGATCAGGCTGCTGTGTCTTGTTGATTTTCTTCATCGCATCTTCCATGCTAGTGATAAGATCGGTGTAAATCTGACTTTCGCTCTGACCTGCCGAGCCTGTCGAGCCACTCGATGCATACGAGCTGCTGTCCAGCGAAGCTGCCGTTTTATTCAGCATTTTCACCGTGTTATTGTCACTCTCCACCGTACGCTTGACGCCCAGCAGACCCATTTTCTTGACGGTATAGGCCGCCGGTTTGCTCTGCGCGGTGCTCGTCCCGGTCTGCGGCGCTGCCGGTTGTCCGGTGCTTACCGCGCCTGCAGGCCATACAAATCCGGCGCACAGCACCAGAGACAGCAGTGTGCGCTTCCAGTTTGCTTTCATATAGGCTCCTTTCTCACAACAATTCCCTTGTGATAATACTGGTGTGAATGTATTCGATGCTCTGCCGCGGCGACTCTCCGGTACGCAGTGTATGCGCCAGCACTTCGATCGCGCGCGTCGTCTGCGCCGAAAAATCCTGATCAACAATGAAATCCAGCCGTCCGTCCTCCAAATACTGGCGCGCATGCGGCGTCAGATCGTGACAGACAACGTGAATGCGCCGATTGGGCTTTGCGCGCTCGAGCGCGTCCATACAGCCGCGCACGGACTCGTTTGCCATATAAATACCGCGCAGACGCGGGTTCTGCCGCACCTGCTGCAGTACGCCGTCGTAGGTCAGCTCGTACTGCTCGACACTCTCGATGACGTTGACGTTTACGTTATCATCAAAAATCTCGTGCAGGCGGTCAAGGAAGCCGCGCACACGCAGTCCGTGCGCCGTGAATTCACGGTTGCCGGTAACGACGAGCACATCCTGTCCCTCAACGTACGGTGCAAGCAGTCCGGCGGCAATCCGGCCGGATTTGACCATGTTCTGTCCGATATGATACAGGCGGCGGCTCTGCCGCACATCCGAGTCGCAGGTAACGACCGGAATGCCGATTGCGACCAACCGGTCGATCTCCTCACTCATCGCTACCGTGTCCGGCGCGGTGACAATGAGACCGTCAATGCCGCGCTCCTCCATGCGTCCGATGGCCTCGAAATACGCACGGTGCGAGCGGTTTTTCAGCTCCTCCACCAGCACATTTACATCATTTAATCCGCGGTTGTGTACAGCCACGCGAATGCCCTCGCGCATCCGGCGGATGAAAAACGCATCCCAGCTCGGCAGGATTACGCCGATGCGGAACGCGCCGTGTCCCGCACGGGCGGCCTGCCGCTGCGACGGCGTTTTGTAGCCGTATTCGCTGATTATTTTCTGCACGCGCTCCCGCACTTCCGGCGCTACATTCGGTCGGCCGTTTACAACTCGGTCCACTGTTCCACGCGATACGCCGCACTGCTCTGCGATCCACTGTGCAGTTACCTTCATAAGATATTCTCCTTTTCAGGCATCCATGTATCCTCTTTTATCCCTAAAAGACACATTTTTGCCACAATACGTTCATATTTTATCATAGTGCAGTAAAGCGCACAAGCGTTTCACCGCATTTTAGACACCAACGTGCAATGTGTTGCATTTTCCTGTGCATTTTCTATTTTAGCACAATGCACGGATATTTTGCACGATTTTTTTGCACTCCGCTTTGCTATTTTTCACCAAACAGAAGCCCCAAAATTGGGCGGTGCGCTGAAAAATACGCTGCACCCTTGAAGCACACCCGCAAGTGGTTTATAATAGAATCACCTTATATAAAAGGAGAGAATTCCAATGGGCATTTTGAAAATTGGCGTTGTAGGCTGCGGCCGAATCGGCAAGCTGCA
>OLND01003908.1_pt1 | contig 11013 bp, 7 predicted proteins | sample 1672031 | NCBI WGS metagenome assembly OLND01 (sample SAMEA3136638, study PRJEB25190) | human gut metagenome | biome: human gut; feature: human-associated habitat; material: faeces | place: Austria | collected 2013
GCTCCTGCTCCATCCAGTCCATGGTAGCAGTACCTTCATGAGTATCACCAATCTTGTAGTTGACACCTGTATAGTACAGAATTCGTTCTGTAAGAGTTGTCTTACCTGCATCGATATGAGCCATAATACCAATGTTTCTGGTTCTCTCGAGCGGGTATTCTCTACCTTCTTTTCCAGCCAATGGATTTTCCTCCTTGATTAGAAGCGATAGTGAGCAAATGCTTTATTTGCTTCAGCCATCTTATGCATGTCTTCTTTCCTCTTTACAGATGCTCCGGTGTTATTGGCTGCATCCATAAGCTCGTTAGCCAGTTTCTCTTCCATGGTCTTCTCGCCTCTCTTGCGGGAGAACATGGTGATCCAGCGAAGAGCCAGAGCCTGACGTCTGTCAGCTCTTACCTCGATCGGAACCTGATAAGTAGCTCCACCGATACGTCTTGCTTTAACTTCAAGCTGAGGCATTACGTTGTTCATTGCCTCTTCAAATACTTCAATTGCTGGCTTGCCAGATTTTTCTTCCATTCTGGCGAATGCTCCGTAAACAATTTTCTGTGCAACACCTTTCTTACCATCTAACATGATGTTATTGATAAGCTTTGTAACAACTTTATTGTTGTACATCGGGTCTGCCAGAACGTCTCTTTTCTGAGTATGTCCTTTACGTGGCACGTTACTTCCCTCCTTAATCATTTTCATTGTTAATAGACAAATGACATTGTCCCAAAGATTAAATCATCGGTACTCACACAACTATAAGCGTATGTCCGTACGCGGTAAATTCTCTATATAAACCCGCAGCCACTCCGTTGGGCTTATGGAATCCCCGTACAAAATCAATAGTTATATCTGTGATTTCAAATGATAATTTCTACTATAATAAATCAAGCGGAAATTTTTACCGCCTGGCCGAATTTATTATTTTTTCGGTCTTTTAGCACCGTATTTAGAACGGGCCTGACGTCTGTTTGCAACGCCTGCGGTATCTAATGTACCACGGATGATGTGGTATCTTGTACCTGGTAAGTCTTTTACTCTACCACCACGGATAAGAACAACGCTATGTTCCTGTAAGTTATGTCCTTCACCTGGGATATAGCTTGTTACCTCGATTCCGTTTGAGAGACGAACTCTGGCGATTTTTCTAAGAGCTGAGTTAGGTTTTTTAGGTGTAGCAGTTTTAACCGCTGTACACACACCTCTTTTCTGTGGAGAAGACATATCTGTTGTCTTCTTCTGTAAAGAGTTGAAGCTCTTCTGCAGTGCCGGAGCTGTAGACTTTTTAACGGAAGTCTGACGTCCTTTTCTTACTAACTGATTGAATGTTGGCATTCCTTTCACCTCCTGTATTATTTTTCTTCTGCCATATTATATAGAAGAAATAAGTGGCTGCCAGTTATTCATTCTTATGAATAAACTTTTTTTATCGCGCACAAAAAATACGCAGTCCTGTGCACGCCTCCTCATTATATCTGTGGAAAAAGTTGCTGTCAAGGTATTTTTTTGTTTTTTTTATTTTTCTTTCAAAAATCCGACCCTCACACTCATTTATCCGTCTATGAAAGAGAAAAACAAAAGACTATTTTGCCAGTTATCTGACAAAACAGTCTTTTGCATTTATTTTCTTACTACTCTTACTCTTCTGTTAATTCTGCTTCTTCTTCCTCTTCGGAAAGTTCTACTTCATCAACAGCATCTGTAAGTGTTTCTTCTGTATCCTCTGTGGTTTCCTCACCAACTGTTACGTCTTCATTTTCTTCCGTTTCGTCAAACTCAACTTCTTCTTCATCAGTATCAAGCTTAATATTGGAATACTGTTTCATACCTGTACCAGCCGGAATCAGTTTACCAATGATAACATTTTCTTTCAGACCAATCAACGGGTCAATCTTACCTTTGATTGCTGCTTCTGTCAGAACTTTTGTTGTTTCCTGGAAGGAAGCTGCTGACAGGAAGGAGTTTGTAGCAAGAGATGCTTTTGTAATACCAAGCATAACCTGTTTTCCTTCTGCCGGTTCTTTGCCTTCTTCAATCAGTCTTTCGTTCTCTTCTTCAAAGTCAAGAACGTCAACTAATGTTCCCGGAAGGAATTCTGTATCTCCGTTATCTTCGATACGAATCTTCTTCAGCATCTGACGAACGATAACTTCGATATGTTTATCATTGATTTCTACACCCTGCAGACGATATACTCGCTGTACTTCCTGAATCATGTAATCCTGAACGGCACGTACTCCTTTAATCTTCAGAATATCATGTGGATTTACAGAACCTTCTGTCAGTTCATCACCTGCTTCAAGTACCTGTCCATCCTGAATCTTAATACGGGAGCCATAAGGAATCAGGTAAGTCTTGGAGTTTCCATCTTCGTTGTCTGTAACAATGATTTCACGTTTCTTCTTAGTATCTTTAATGGTAGCAATACCTTTGATTTCTGTGATAATCGCAAGACCTTTTGGCTTTCTTGCTTCAAAAAGCTCCTCGACACGAGGAAGACCCTGTGTAATATCTCCACCGGCAACACCACCGTTATGGAAGGTACGCATGGTCAGCTGTGTACCAGGTTCACCGATAGACTGAGCAGCAATGATACCTACAGATTCACCAACCTGTACTGCTTCACCTGTTGCCATGTTTGCACCATAGCATTTTGCGCAGACACCAATATGACATTTACAGGTAAGAATGGTACGGATTTTTACTGCATCGTAGCCAGTTCCATCTGCTTTTACACCGTCATTTACGATTCTTGCAGCACGTTTTGGTGTAATCATATGATTTGCTTTTACGATTACTTCACCATTTTTATCTTTAATTGTCTCACAGGAGAAACGACCTGTGATACGTTCCTGAAGACTTTCGATTTCTTCTCTTCCATCCATGAAGGCTTTTACCCACATACCCGGAATTTCGTTTCTGTTTTCACTACAGTCAACTTCACGAACGATTAAGTCCTGAGAAACATCTACCAGACGTCTTGTCAGGTAACCGGAATCGGCTGTACGAAGAGCAGTATCGGACATACCTTTTCGAGCTCCATGCGCTGACATGAAGTATTCCAGTACATCAAGACCTTCACGGAAGTTTGATTTGATAGGCAACTCGATTGTATGACCGGTTGTATCAGCCATCAGACCACGCATACCGGCAAGCTGTTTAATCTGCTTGTCAGAACCACGGGCTCCGGAGTCAGCCATCATAAAGATGTTGTTGTACTTATCCAGACCGGACAGCAGTACACGTGTCAGCTCATCATCGGTCTTTTTCCATGTTTCAACAACTTCTTTGTATCTTTCTTCTTCTGTGATAAGACCACGTTTGAAGTTCTTTGTAATTAAGTCTACGGTATCCTGTGCTTTCTGAATCATTTCCGGTTTCTGAGGCGGCACAGTCATATCAGAAATTGATACGGTCATCGCAGCTCTTGTTGAATATTTATAACCGGTTGCTTTAATCTTATCCAGCACTTCTGCTGTTCTTGTAGCACCGTGTGTATTGATAACTTTTTCAAGAATCTGTTTTAACTGTTTCTTACCTACCAGGAAGTCAACTTCCGGTTTTAATTCATTTCCCGGAATTGTACGGTCTACAAAACCTAAATCCTGAGGAATGATTTCATTAAATAAGAAACGTCCAAGTGTAGATTCTACTGTACCGGAAAGAACAGTTCCATCCGGCATTGTTTTTTCCATGTGTACATGGATTTTTGTCTGAAGCGTAATAACCTGGTTTTCATAAGCCAGAATTGCTTCGTTTACGCTCTTGAAGTATTTTCCTTCTCCCTTAACACCAGGTCTTTCCTGTGTCAGATAATAAATACCAAGAACCATATCCTGTGAAGGAACGGCTACCGGACCACCATCGGATGGTTTTAACAGGTTGTTTGGTGAGAGAAGCAGGAAACGGCACTCTGCCTGTGCTTCAACGGACAGTGGAAGATGAACCGCCATCTGGTCACCATCGAAATCAGCGTTGAATGCAGTACAAACAAGCGGATGCAGCTTGATAGCCTTACCTTCTACAAGGATTGGCTCGAATGCCTGAATACCAAGACGGTGCAGTGTAGGGGCACGGTTTAACATAACCGGATGCTCTTTAATTACTTCTTCGAGAACGTCCCATACTTCCGGGTCGAGTTTCTCTACCATCTTTTTCGCATTTTTAATATTATGTGCATTTCCGTTGCTTACCAGTTCTTTCATAACGAAAGGTTTAAACAGCTCGATTGCCATTTCTTTTGGCAGACCACACTGATAAATCTTCAGTTCCGGTCCTACAACGATAACCGAACGTCCTGAGTAGTCAACACGTTTACCCAGAAGGTTCTGACGGAAACGTCCTGATTTACCTTTGAGCATATCAGAAAGGGATTTCAATGCTCTGTTTCCAGGTCCTGTTACCGGACGACCACGACGTCCATTATCAATCAGAGCATCGACTGCTTCCTGTAACATTCTCTTTTCATTACGAACGATAATGTCAGGAGCTCCGAGTTCAAGCAGTCTTTTCAGACGGTTATTACGGTTGATAATTCTTCTGTACAGGTCATTTAAATCAGATGTTGCAAAACGTCCGCCGTCAAGCTGAACCATTGGACGTAAGTCTGGCGGAATAACCGGAACAACTGTCATAATCATCCATTCCGGACGATTTCCTGATTCTTTAAATGCTTCTACAACTTCAAGACGTTTTACGATACGTGCACGTTTCTGTCCTGTTGAATCTTTTAAACCTGCTTTTAATTCTGCTGATTCTTTTTCAAGGTCAATTGCTTCAAGCAGTTCTTTGATGGATTCTGCACCCATACCTACACGGAATGCAGAATAACCATATTTTGCACAAGCTTCCTGATACTCTTTTTCTGTCAGTATCTGTTTATACTGAAGCTCTGTTTTTCCTGCATCAAGAACGATGTAGCTTGCAAAATACAGAACTTTTTCCAGAGACCTTGGTGAAAGGTCAAGAATCAGCCCCATTCTGGATGGGATTCCCTTGAAGTACCAGATATGGGATACCGGAGCTGCAAGCTCGATATGTCCCATACGTTCACGACGTACACTTGCTTTTGTAACTTCAACGCCGCATCGGTCACAAACAACGCCTTTATAGCGAATTTTCTTATATTTACCGCAATGACATTCCCAGTCTTTGCTTGGTCCAAAGATTTTTTCGCAGAAAAGACCGTCTTTTTCCGGTTTCAAGGTTCTATAATTAATAGTTTCCGGTTTTTTAACCTCGCCTCTTGACCATTCCCGAATTTTTTCAGGGGATGCCAAACCGATTTTAATAGCATCAAAGGTCATTGGCTGGTATACCTCTTTATTTGCTGTTTCTGGCATTGTGGACTCCTTTCCTTACTCTTCCAGAGTATCCTCATCTACGCTCAGTAAATCATCGTCATTGTCTTCTTCTTCCACATCGACTAATTCTTCACCTTCAAATTCCTGTTTCTGGAATCCGTAGTTGCCGTAATCTTCGTCATCTCTGTGGTGTCTGGAATCACCTTCGATAATAGAACGCATATCAGTCTCGCCATAATCGATATTTTCCATGATTTCCACTTCTGTCATATCATCTTTTAAGACTCTGACATCCAGACCCAAGGACTGTAATTCTTTGAGAAGTACTTTGAATGATTCCGGAATACCAGGCTCCGGAATATTCTCGCCCTTAATAATCGCTTCATAAGTCTTAACACGTCCGATTACATCATCGGATTTTACAGTCAGAATTTCCTGCAGAGTATAGGAAGCACCATAAGCTTCAAGTGCCCAAACCTCCATCTCTCCGAAACGCTGACCACCAAACTGAGCTTTACCACCCAGCGGCTGCTGTGTTACCAGTGAGTATGGACCGGTAGAACGTGCATGAATCTTATCGTCTACCAGGTGATGCAGTTTCAGGTAATGCATGTGTCCGATTGTTACAGGGCTGTCGAAGTATTCACCTGTACGACCGTCACGAAGTCTTACTTTACCATCACTGGAAATCGGAACACCTTTCCACAGTTTTCTGTGTTCTCTGTTGTCTGACAGATACTGCATTACTTCCGGATTTAATGTATCTTTATGTTTTGCCTCAAACTCATCCCATTCCATGTTTACATAGTCATTTGCAAGTCTGAGGGTATCCTGAATATCAACCTCGTTTGCACCGTCGAATACCGGTGTTGCAATGTTAAATCCAAGTGCTTTTGCCGCAAGACTTAAATGAATCTCGAGGACCTGTCCGATATTCATTCGGGAAGGTACACCCAGAGGATTCAGTACGATATCCAGCGGACGGCCGTTTGGTAAGAATGGCATATCTTCTACAGGAAGGACACGGGAAACAACACCCTTGTTACCGTGACGTCCGGCCATCTTATCACCAACGGAAATTTTTCTCTTCTGAGCAATATAAATACGTACTGCCTGATTTACACCAGGAGACAGTTCGTCACCATTTTCTCTTGTAAATACTTTTGCATCTACGATAATACCGTATTCACCATGCGGTACTTTTAAGGAAGTGTCACGAACTTCACGTGCTTTTTCACCGAAAATCGCACGAAGCAGCCTTTCTTCTGCTGTCAGTTCTGTTTCTCCTTTTGGAGTTACTTTACCAACAAGAATATCTCCGGCACGTACTTCTGCACCGATACGGATGATACCACGTTCATCCAAATCTTTTAATGCATCATCACCAACGCCTGGAACGTCTCTTGTGATTTCTTCCGGTCCGAGTTTTGTATCTCTGGCTTCTGCTTCATATTCTTCAATATGAACAGAAGTATAAACGTCATCCTGAACCAGTCTTTCACTAAGCAGAACGGCATCCTCGTAGTTATAACCTTCCCAGGTCATGAATCCGATTAATGGATTCTTACCTAATGCAAGTTCACCATTTGATGTAGAAGGACCATCTGCAATAACCTGTCCGGCTTCTACTCTCTCACCTTTGAACACAATCGGTCTCTGGTTGTAACAGTTACTCTGGTTACTACGCATAAATTTTGTCAGATGATAAACGTCTTTCTTTCCATCATCTGTACGGATAATGATTTCTTTGGAAGCTGCACACTCTACAACACCGGAATTTTTTGCAACAACGCAGACACCGGAGTCAACTGCTGCTTTTGCTTCCATACCGGTACCTACTACAGGAGCTTCTGTTGTAAGAAGCGGAACGGCCTGACGCTGCATGTTGGAACCCATCAGCGCACGGTTCGCATCATCGTTCTGTAAGAACGGAATCAGCGCTGTAGCAACGGAGAATACCATCTTAGGAGATACGTCCATGTAATCAAACATATGGCGTTCATATTCCTGAGTTTCTTCTCTGTAACGACCGGATACGTTTTTATGAATGAAATGACCCTCTGCATCCAACGGCTCATTCGCCTGTGCTACATGGTAATTATCTTCTTCGTCAGCTGTCATATAAACAACTTCATCTGTAACACGAGGATTTTTCGGATCAGATTTATCGATTTTACGATATGGAGCCTCAACGAATCCATAATTATTAATTCTTGCATAAGATGCAAGGGAGTTAATCAGACCGATGTTCGGACCTTCAGGGGTTTCAATCGGGCACATTCTTCCATAATGAGAATAGTGAACGTCTCGAACCTCGAAACCTGCACGGTCACGAGACAGACCACCAGGACCGAGTGCGGATAAACGTCTCTTATGAGTTAACTCACCAAGAGGGTTGTTCTGATCCATGAACTGTGACAGCTGGGAAGAACCGAAAAATTCTTTCACTGCTGCAGTTACCGGTTTGATATTGATTAAGGACTGCGGAGAAATTGTATCGCTGTCCTGTGTTGTCATTCTTTCACGAACGACTCTTTCCAGTCTGGAAAGACCGATTCTGTACTGGTTCTGAAGTAATTCACCAACTGCACGGATACGTCTGTTTCCTAAGTGGTCAATATCATCATCATTTCCCAGACCATATTCCAGATGCATATTGTAGTTGATAGAAGCAAAAATGTCTTCTTTTGTAATATGCTTCGGAATTAATTCATGAATATCACGGCGGATTGCTTCTTTGATATCTTCAATGTCTTCATTTTCTTCCAGAATCTTAGCCAGTACCGGATAGTAAACCATCTCGGAAACACCAACTTCTTCCGGGTCAATATCAACAAAGCTTGTGAGGTCTACCATCATACTGGACAGTACTTTGATTTTACGCTCTTCGCCCTGAATCCATACGAAAGGAACAGCTGCATTCTGAATCTGGTCAGCCAGTGCTTTTGTTACAACTGTACCTGCTTCTGCAATAATTTCACCTGTTGTGACATCTACAACTTCTTCAGCCAGCGGATGCCCTACAATACGGTTTCTTAATAACAGTTTTTTATTAAATTTATAACGACCTACTTTTGCCAGGTCATAACGTCTTGCGTCAAAGAACATGCCATTAATCAGACTCTCTGCGCTGTCTACTGCAAGCGGTTCACCTGGACGAATTTTCTTATACAGCTCTAAAAGACCTGTATGATAATCCTCAGATGTATCTTTACCAAAACTTGCAAGAATCTTTGGTTCTTCACCGAATAAATCTATAATTTCTGCATTTGTACCTACACCTAAAGCACGAATGAGAACTGTAATCGGGACTTTTCTTGTTCTGTCTACACGAACATAGAACACGTCATTGGAATCCGTCTCATATTCCAGCCATGCACCCCTGTTCGGAATAACTGTAGCAGAATACAAGGTCTTACCCAGTTTATCATGAGCGATTGCGTAGTAGATGCCTGGAGAACGAACCAACTGGCTGACAATTACTCGTTCAGCACCGTTAATTACAAACGTTCCTGTAGCAGTCATCAGTGGTAAATCACCCATAAAAATCTCGTGTTCACTGACTTCGTCATTTTCTTTGTTGTATAATCTTACCTTTACTTTTAAAGGTGCAGCATAAGTCGCATCTCTTTCTTTACACTCTTCGATGGAGTATTTTACTTCATCTTCGCATAAAGTAAAGTCAACAAATTCCAAGCTTAACTTACCGCTATAATCTGCGATTGGAGAGATATCTTCAAAAACTTCATTAAGACCTTCGTCCAAAAACCACTGATAAGAGTCTTTCTGAACTTCAATCAGATTCGGCATTTCCAGTACCTCTTTCTGGCGCTGGTAAGTCATTCTCATGCTCTTACCGGATTTAATGGGACGGATTCTGTTTTTCTCCATTGACGTTTCACCCCTTGTATGTTTTAATTTTATTATGGATTATGATTCAGATCCTGTTTTCTTCCTGTAAATTTATAAATAAATAGAATAACAGGCATAAGTTTCCATAATAGTGCATTTTTCACTTTATCACATTCTATAATGCATGTCAAGCATTTTTTCAACTAAATTTTTTCATTAAAATTTTTCATTCTTGGATAAACAAAACCCCGACATCCAAAGATGTCGGGGTCAAAAGTTCTGGCAAGTTTACACTTAAATTATTTAAGAGTAACTTTAGCGCCTTCGCCTTCAAGTTTTGTTTTGATTTCTTCAGCTTCTGCTTTAGATGCGCCTTCTTTAACAACTTTAGGAGCTCCGTCAACAACTTCTTTAGCTTCTTTTAAGCCTAATCCAGTTACTTCACGAACTACTTTGATAACTTTAACTTTGTTAGGACCAACTTCTGTCAGTTCTACGTCAAATTCATCTTTTTCTTCTGCTGCGCCTGCTGCATCTCCTGCTGCTGCAACTACAACACCTGCTGCTGCGGATACACCGAATTCTTCTTCACAAGCTTTTACTAATTCGTTTAATTCTAATACAGATAATTCTTTGATAGCTTCAATAAATTCTGCTGTTGTTAATTTTGCCATTTTAAATTTACCTCCATTTTTTCGATTTTCAATTTTAGAGTACCGGATAACCGGTCATATTTCTTATTTTCTACCGCACATTATTCTGCTGCTGCGCCACCCTGCTGTTCAGCAATCTGGTTAAGCACACGAGCGAAGTTTGTAATCGGAGACTGGATGCTTCCAAGAAGTTTTCCAAGAAGTTCTTCTCTTGACGGAACTTTTGAAAGAGCTTCAATTCCAGCTTTATCATAGTAAGTGTCTTCAACAACACCTGCTACTAATTCCAGAGTCGGAACGTCTTTTGCATATTTAGCAAGAATTCTTGCCGGTGCAGTTGCATCCTCTGTGCATACTGCTAATGCATTTGTTCCTTCTAAGTGCTGGCATAATTCTTCACAAGGAGTTCCTTTGAATGCAAAGTTCATCATTGTATTCTTGTAAACTTTGTACTCAACACCAGCTTCTCTCAACTCTTTACGAAGAGCAGTATCCTGCTCAACGGTGATTCCGCTGTAAGTAGCAAGCACAACAGACTGTGCGCCCTGGATCTTGCTGCTGATCTCTTCAACAACCGGTTTCTTCAGTTCTACTTTTGCCATGATTGGTGCACCTCCTTATAGATTTTGTGCAGTCAAGCGACTGCATGATCCTGACCTCTCGGTCGGGTGTACCGCCGTAAAAAAACCTCCCTGTTACCAGAGAGGACCCAAGTCAATCATACAATCAACTCTCCTCGGCAGGCGTTTTCATCCTTATGCCTTGCGGCACCTGCTGTCTTCGGCAGTTTTCTATTGTATTATAGTACACGGTGCCGGGTATGTCAAGCACTTTCTTTAATTTTTTTATAAAAGAAGAACCGCTTCCCAGCAAGCTGGAAAACGGCCCTAAGTTTCGCTGAATCTTATGCAAATTTAGCGGTATTCAGTTTCACACCCGGTCCCATGGTCGGAGCGATGGTAACGCTCTTCAGGTACTGACCCTTCAGGGTGCTGGGACGAGCTTTGATAATTGCATCCATAAGCGTCTGGAAGTTGTCGCGTAACTGCTCTTCGGTAAAGGAAGCTTTTCCGATGGGCACATGAATGATATTGGTCTTGTCAAGTCTGTACTCGATCTTACCTGCTTTGATATCCTGAACGGCTTTGGTTACGTCCATGGTTACGGTACCGGCTTTCGGGTTCGGCATTAAGCCTTAGATCGGAAGAGCA
>OLND01003918.1_pt1 | contig 10996 bp, 6 predicted proteins | sample 1672031 | NCBI WGS metagenome assembly OLND01 (sample SAMEA3136638, study PRJEB25190) | human gut metagenome | biome: human gut; feature: human-associated habitat; material: faeces | place: Austria | collected 2013
ATGAACTGGAGAAGGAATTCCCCATCATGACTTTACGCAACATGGTAATGTTTCCCAGCGTAGTCATGCCTGTCACTGCTGGCCGACGTACTACACTGAAACTTGTGCATGACGCGATGAAAGATAAAAGACATATTATCATTGCCACACAAAAAGTTGCAGAAGTAGAAGATCCCGGAATATCAGACTTGCATCCTGTTGCTGTTATCGGACGCGTATTACGCGTATTCGAAATGCCTGGTGGAAACACAACTGTCATCCTTCAGGCAAGCAACATCAAGGTACATCTTGATGAAGCAACAGGTACACGCCCCTACCTGAGAGGAAAAGTAAGCCTGATAGAAGAGCAGATGGAACCGACAGATTCTGACGAATTCAAGGCTTTGATGGACACCTGCATCGAGTTAAGCAATAATTATATCGAAGCATCAGAACAGATAAGCCCGGATATCACTTTCGCTTTAAAGAATTTACCAAAGAACCACATTCTTGTAGATTATATCTGTACAAACTTCCCTCTTTCGATAGAAGACAAGTTTCATTTGCTCAACCAGAATACACTGAAAGACCGCTTGTACAATCTGATACAAGTGCTCAACCGCGAAACCAAGTTGGCGAATCTGAAGCAAGATATTCAGATGCGTACACGGGAAGAACTTGACAAACAGCAGCGTGAATATTTCTTGCAACAACAGATAAAGAATATTCAGGATGAGTTGGGACACGGACAGGATGATGAAATAGAAGAACTCCGCAAGAAAGGAAAGGAGAAAAAGTGGAAAAAAGAAGTAGCCGAAGTTTTCGAACGCGAAGTTTCGAAACTGGAACGCATCAATCCACAGTCGCCCGACTACAACGTACAGCTCAACTACCTGCAAACGTTATTGGCATTGCCATGGGAGGTCTATACTACTGACGTCCTGAACATACCCAACGCGGAAAAAGTTCTGAATAAAGATCATTACGGACTGGAAAAGGTAAAAGAGCGTATATTGGAACATCTTGCTGTCTTAAAACTGAAAGGCGACCTGAAATCACCGATCATTTGTCTGTACGGTCCTCCGGGAGTTGGTAAGACATCGTTGGGACGCTCTATCGCTGCCGCCCTCAAGCGCAAATACATACGTATGTCGCTAGGAGGCGTACATGATGAAGCAGAAATACGCGGACATCGCAAAACATACATCGGAGCAATGCCGGGACGTATCATTAAAAGTCTTATCAAGGCAGAAGCCTCAAATCCGGTTATCATCCTCGATGAGATAGATAAATTAAGCAGTGACCGTCAGGGAGATCCAGCTTCAGCTATGCTTGAAGTTCTCGATCCGGAACAAAATAACTCGTTCCACGACAATTACATTGATCTCGACTACGATTTGTCGAAAGTCATGTTCATTGCTACGGCAAACAATCTGGGTACGATTCCGACTCCGTTGCTCGACCGTATGGAGCTGATTGAAGTAAGTGGATATATCACCGAAGAGAAAATAGAAATTGCCCGCCGCCATCTTATCCCGAAAGAAATGGAGGCTACAGGTTTAAAGCGTGAACATGTAAAGTTTACCAAACCAGCCATTGAGTATATCATAGAAAACTATACACGCGAAAGCGGAGTACGTGAACTGGAAAAGAAAATCAGCAAGGTAATGCGCAAAATAGCTCTCGAGATTGCCAGCGACAAGTTCGAAGGGCTGCATGAACTGAAACCTGCCGATATCAGACAATATCTGGGAGTTCCGGAATATTCACGCGACAAGTATCAGGGAAATGAATATGCAGGTGTAGTAACAGGCCTTGCATGGACTGCTGTAGGAGGAGAAATCCTGTTCGTAGAGACCAGCTTGAGCAAAGGAAAAGGTGGACGACTTACCCTGACTGGTAACTTAGGAGATGTCATGAAAGAATCAGCTATGCTGGCTCTGGAGTATCTGAAAGCACATACCCATCTGCTCGATCTGCCTGAAGGCATTTTCGACAACTGGAATATTCATATACACGTACCAGAAGGAGCAATTCCTAAAGACGGTCCTTCTGCCGGCATCACGATGGTTACCTCGCTGGCTTCGGAACTTACCCAGCGGAAAGTAAAAGCGAACCTGGCTATGACAGGTGAGATTACACTTCGTGGAAAAGTATTGCCGGTAGGTGGAATCAGAGAAAAAATCCTGGCAGCCAAACGTGCCGGAATCACTGATATTATTCTCTGCGAAGAAAACCGCAAGGACATAGAAGAGATTCAGCCATTGTACCTGAAAGGATTGAACTTCCACTATGTAAAGGATATAAAAGAAGTCCTTACACTGGCACTGACAGACGAAAAAGTAGCTGATGCCATAGATTTTACCGTGACTGACGAGAAAAAAGAAGAAAAGTAAAAGCTCGCTTATAACATGAAATTTGAATTACAATATACAGACCCGCGTTCCAACGCCCGTGCCGGACTGATTACAACCGACCACGGGCAGATAGAAACGCCTATCTTCATGCCTGTGGGAACACTGGGCAGTGTGAAAGCCGTTCATCTGCACGAACTGAAAGAAGACATTAAGGCACAAATTATTTTGGGAAATACCTATCATTTGTACCTTCGTCCCGGACTTGACACACTGGGAAAAGCCGGTGGACTACATAAATTCAACGGCTTCGACCGTCCGATGCTGACAGACAGTGGAGGTTTTCAGGTATTTTCTCTTGCCGGCATCCGTAAGATGAGAGAAGAAGGAGTGGAATTTCGTTCACACATCGATGGCTCTAAACATCTGTTTACTCCCGAACGTGTAATGGATATCGAACGTACCATCGGAGCTGACATCATGATGGCTTTCGATGAATGTACTCCAGGTACAGCTGACTACAATTATGCCAAGAAGTCAATGGAACTAACTCACCGCTGGCTGGACCGTTGCATTACCCGTTTTAATGAAACCGAACCTAAATATGGTTACCAGCAGTCACTCTTCCCGATTGTACAGGGATGTGTGTATCCCGATCTGCGCCGGCGTTCGGCTGAATACATCGCTTCAAAAAATGCGGATGGAAACGCTATCGGCGGACTGGCAGTAGGAGAGCCTACAGAGGTCATGTATCACATTATTGATGAAGTCGAGCCGCATATGCCAGTCGATAAGCCGCGCTACCTGATGGGCGTTGGAACGCCTTCTAACATCATCGAAAGTGTTGCTCGGGGAGTGGATATGTTCGACTGTGTTATGCCAAGCCGAAATGCACGTCACGGCACCATATTCACATGGGACGGCATTCTTCATATCACAAACGCTGCGTATGAAACTGATTCTCAGCCGCTGGATCCGAAATGTGACTGCCCGGTATGCCGGAATCATTCCCGTGCATATGTGCGCCACTTGTTTAAGGCAAAAGAGCAGCTGGCTGGCCGTTTGGCAGTAATGCACAATCTGTATTTTTACAATACGCTGATGGAACGCATCCGTGACGCTCTGGATGCCGGAGAATTTGCACAGTTCCGGAAAGACTACAGCGAACGTCTGGCACAGAGAATCTGAGAATACAAAAAGCGGACACCGCCGCATCGCAGTATCCGCTTTCTATATTCCAGTATTTTTTCACGTTGTGTTTACTCGTAAATCGGCTCCAGAACAGCATATTTGCCGTCAGCACGTTTGTAAACAACATTTACTTCGCCGGTATTTGCATTGGTAAACATAAAGAAAGAATGTCCCAGCAGGTCCATCTGAAGAATAGCCTCATCCAGATCCATGGGGTGCATCACAAATTTCTTGTGACGGATTACTTCATGATCTGCCTCTGCAACAGGCTCTTCCATCATTCCCATGAAAGCAGCCTCTTTCAGTTTCTTTTCCACACGGGTCTTGTTCTTTCGGATCTGACGAATGATTTTATCAATGGAAGCATCCAGTGCATCTTCCTTATCTACAGCAGACTGCTCTGCACGATAAATCAAATTATTATAGGTAACAGTCAATTCAATAACAATTAAGTTCTTGTGTGTTGCCATTGTGATTTTTGCTTCTGCTTCGCTGCCGAAAAACTTGTCCAGCTTTGCGCTCAGACGCTTTTCAGCATACTCTGTAAAGTTCTGTGGGATCTGCATTTTCTTCGCTGTAATTGTAATTTTCATGATGAATTCCTCCTTCTACAGCCCGATACAGTCAGCTATGCTGATTGCTATGGAACTGTTTGTTTCTCATATTATAACATACTTCTAGTTTTAAGGCAAGTGCATTTTTGAATTTTGTTGAACATACACAAAATTTAATTTCGCTTTTAGGCATCTTGCTATGTTTCGATCATTGATATTGGCAATCATTTGTATCTTTCTACAAAAGCAAGCTATTTTACTTGCAACTTTTCAAAAAATCAATTATGATGTTTATGTAAAATCAAATGACAGGAGGTTTTATAATGCTTGATAAACTTCTGACTTCCCTGCAGGAGATACCGGCATATTCTATCTTTATCAGTGCAGTTGTTGTCATATTCATTGCTGTCAGCGTCCTGACAATGTTCGGAAAAGCACGGCAGGAAAAAGAAATTGAACAGCTGCGGTGGGACAAGGTCAGTGCGCACATGGCATTGTATGATAACGCCAGAAGAGTCGTCATTCCATTGGAGGCAGATGAGATCCTTGTCGGCCGCCACGGTGCAGCTGATATCCGCTTTACAGATATGAGCGTCTCACGGTATCACGCTGTGTTATACGTCTCAAACGGCGTGTGGAGTGTCATGGATCTTGGCTCAAAATCCGGAACTTATGTAAATGGAAGAAAAATCCGCTCACAAGTAAAATTAAAAGATATGGATGAGATCCGATTTGGAACAAAATCTGTCGTAATTCGACAAAGAAGAAGGGGAGTGCGCAATGTATAAAAATGGACTTCGTTACGGCAGCTGCACTGCCATTGTTTTGCTCACGCATACGATCATGCTGCTCGCTGTTTTGCTGCGTGGAAATTATGACACACCGCAGGATATTCTGCCGCTCACTGTAGCCGTGATTGGTCTGGACATTGTATACAGCATTGTACTGCATTTTATGTACCGACAAATGACCTACACACTGGATTTCGTGCTGCTCCTGCTTGTCAATATCAGCGTAATATTTCAATCCTGTTTCGGCGGCGTTGGATTTGCGGCAAAGCACTACATTACCTGTGTGATTGCTTTGGTAATGTGCCAGATCGGGTTTCTGCTTACCAGGAATCATGTTTGGATTCAATCTAAGAAACTTATTCTATATGGTATCCTGGGCGCTTTGATATTAAGCATTTTGGTTTTGACCGGCAGCAGAAGTATGTGGATCAACATTGGTCCGATCAGCATTCAGCCATCCGAATTTATGAAACCGGTATTTGTTTTGATTTGTGCGACTTCCATTCGGGAGCAGCACGAGAAAAAGAAAATCCTGTTTTTCTATATTTCAAAGGAAATGATGATCCTCACAGGTGCATTTGTTGTGATCGTCGGTCTGCAGTGGTGGTGTCGTGACTTGGGATCACTGCCGACATTTGCCGCCGCATATGGCTGTGCTTTGGTGTGCCGGCTTTGTTATCCCAAAGCTAAATTTTCGAAAAAAACGATTATTGTCATCAGCATCATTGGCGCCGTTCTTGTCGCAGCAGCACTGAAATTCGCTCCGGGCTATGTACAGGATCGTCTCTCTGTTGACATTTGGAATCAGATGGAAGGAAACGGATATCAGCAGTGCAAGGCTTTGATTGCAATAGCAGAAGGCGGTCTGTTTGGAAAAGGTCCTGGATGCGGTTCGCTACACAAAGTCTTTGCTTCAGATACAGACATTGTATTCTCTACCATTTGTGAAGAATGGGGATTTTTAGTGGCATTGCTCGCAATCTTGATTCTCATGGCAATGATGCTGCTACCCATGATAAACAAACCTCGCAGCTATTTCCACACTACAATGATTCTGGGATGCGTCGCTGTTATGATCGTACAGATGGGGCTGAATATCTTTGGTTCCTGCAATCTGATCCCGTTTACAGGCGTTACAATTCCATTCATTTCTCAAGGCGGCAGCTCGATGATTACCAGCGGTTTTCTTGCCGGTATGCTGAAAGCAGGTCAGTCCCCAGTATTCAAAAAGCCTGAACCGAAAAAGAAAAAATTGAAAACAAGAAAGGCGGTAACTGCGGCATGAAAAGTATTCAGAGTATCCGACGTGGAGAACGCCTTACAATTTTGATTCTCGTGATTTTTTTCATTGGAATGGGCATCCTTGTGTTTAAGGTTGTCCGGGAATCTTCTTTCTATATGTCTCATTCAGATGATGTAACTCTTGGAAAAGTTTACGACCGAAACGACCAGGTCTTATTTGATCCGGATGCGTCCACAGAAAACTATGATGCAAACTATTTTCTGGACGTAGGAAATGTCATCGGAGACAACAGCGGTCAAATGACAAACACGCTTGTTTCTGAAAACATCGAAAAGCTGCAAAATTACAGCTTGATTTTCGGCGCAACGCAACACGGAAAAACTGCAATTTATGCAACGCTGGATCATGAGGCAAACCAAAAGGTCTACAATGCTTTTGGGAACAAAAATGGGACTGCGATTGCATACAATTATCTGACTGGCGAAATACTGGTTTGTGTCAGCAAGCCAAGCGTCAACATTTTGGACAACTACAGTAACATCAGTGAACTGCCGGATGGAAGTCTGATCTGCAAAGCATTTTATGAAACCACGCCAGGCTCAACACAGAAAATCGCAACTACAGCAGCTGCGCTTGAAACCTTTGGTTACGATGGCTTGATATCAAAATCTTATACCTGCAACGGTATCTATACCACTAAGTACAACCAACAGATCAAGTGCCATGATCTGAGCGGTCATGGCACAGAGAATATCCTACAGGGATTTGAAAACAGCTGCAACCCATTCTTTGCACAGCTGGTACAGGATATGCCATTGGATAATATCATTCAAACTTACACCCGCATGGGCATTGCTGTCAATGAGGATAAAATGCAAAAAATCAAATTTGACGGACTTTCCTCTTTCAGTGCGTCTACAAAACTGACAGATACCAGTGACTTTGACACCATGTGGAGCTGCATGGGACAGAGTGAGGCACTTGCCAGCCCGCTGCAAATGATGCTTTGGGAAAGTGCAATTGCCAATGCAACTGGAAAAACAACAATGCCGTATCTGATCGATCACACGACAAATGTAACCGGAAGTACAAACTATTCTGCGAAAACCTCTTACGGAGACACAATCTTTTCTGCGGAAGTTGCCGGCGAACTCAAGCAGATCATGCGGCAAAATGGACAAGACCGATACAGTGATATCGGTTATCCAGTCGGTGTAAAAAGTGGTACTGCACAGGTGCAGAACGGCGCATCTGAAAACTCTCTTCTTGTTGGTTTCAACGATGACAGCAGCTTGCCAATCGCATTTTGTGTTGTAATTGAAGATCGGGTTTCCGGAGAAGTTTCTACTTCAAATATTGTTTCCACGATGCTGAGTGCATTAGATCATAAATAAAAATACGATGGGTTTCCCATATAGAAAAAAGACGTTTCACAAGCTTAAATTTGTGAAACGTCTTTTTTAGATAGTTGCCGGTACATCAAAGCAAATTGATCTTTTTGAACATATCCTGCATTTTCTGATCGATATCCGCAATCGTCTCTGAGCAGTCTTTCAGTTCTCCGGTCAAAGATTCTGCAATTTTCGAATCACCAGTCGATTTATACCGTAGCTGATGTTCCAGACTTGCCCAAAAGTCCATTGCAATGGTACGGATCTGAATCTCAACCGGTGCAATTTCTTTTCCGTTTGACATATACACCGGAACATCCAAAATCATGTGAAAACTCCGGTATCCGTTTGGCTTTGGATGCTTGATATAATCCTTGATTTTCCGGAGCTGAAAAGCGCTGTGATCTGTCAGAAGGTCTGCAATTGCATAGATATCGTCAATATAGCAGCATATGACCCGAACACCTGCAATATCTGTCAAATTGTTTCTGGCACTTTCCGGTGTCACAGGCATCTCTTTTCGCTGTAATTTTCCCACAATACTCTGCGGCGTTTTAATTCTGCTTTCAATGTTGTGAATGGGATTCCGCTGAAAACGCATACTGAATTCATTATCAAAAATGTTCAGCTGTGCTTTTACCAGTTCAATGGCAGAATCATAAAGATGCTCCAACTCTAAAAAAGAATAGAATACATCTTGTATCTGTTCTTCTTTATGTTCCGGAACAACGTCACGAATTGCATCTAAGTAAAATTCCTTATCATCCATACAGATCTAACCCTCCTATACAGAAAACGCACACAAAGCGTTACTTGTGTGCGTTTTTGATAAAATTGCGGATCGTTTCTTCAAAAAGCTTACGGCAGGAGACGATTGATGTCTCTCGGGAACATACTTGCCTGACGAACATTCGACAGACCAAGCAGTTTCATAACCAGACGCTCCAAGCCAATGCCAAGGCCACCGTGCGGCGGCAGTCCATACTTGTGTGCCTCCAGATAGTACTTGAAGTCCTCAGGATCAAGTCCCTGTGCATGCATCTTATCCAGCTGTTCCTGATAATCATGGATACGCTGTCCGCCGCTTGTGATTTCCAGTCCACGGAACAACAAGTCAAACTTGTATGCCAAACGGGAATCCTCACGGGAATTCATTGCATAGAACGGCGGTTTAGAAGACGGGAAGTGGGTAACAAAAATAAAGTCACTGTCAAATGTCTTTTTGGCATATTCGCAAATTGCCACTTCATCTTCCGGTTCCAGGTCAAGCTTGTTCTTAGAACCTTTATTTCCAAGAATTTCCTTAGCCTCCAGCAAGGTGACACACGGAATTTCCTTAATCACCGGAACATCAGCTTCCAGAAGTTCCAGTTCATACGCATAATGCTTTTTCAGATATTCCATCACATAACGCAGGCAGGCAGTTTCCATTGCCATTACATCGTACATACTGTCGATATAGCCCATTTCAAAGTCCAGACCGATGTACTCGTTGATATGACGGGAAGTTGCGTGCTTTTCTGCACGATATACCGGAGCAATCTCAAAAACACGGTCGAAGAATGCCACAGCAGTCTGCTTATAGAACTGCGGAGACTGGTTTAAGAACGCGGGCTTATCAAAATATTCCAGATGGAAAATGTTTGCGCCGCCTTCTGCGCCCTGTGCAACAATTTTCGGCGTATGAATTTCTGTAAAGCCCTGTCCAATCAAGAACTCCCGGAAACCGCCGACAACGCCTTCCTGGATCTTGAAAATCGCACGCTCATAGATGTTACGCAGTGCTACAGAACGGTTATCCAGATTGATATCCAGCGCACAGCCCAGTTTCTTGTTGGAAACCTTCAGCGGATATTCCTCATTGCAGTTTGCAATCATTTCCAGTTCGGACAACTGAAGTTCTACGCCGCCGACTGCCTTTTCATTCTTTGTCACCTTACCACGTACCCAGACAAAGTTGCCCTCACGCAGTCCTGTGATAGAATCCTTGCACTGTTCCGGAACATACAGCGACTGGATCAGATAGCGTCCGGTACGCAGAATGATAAACGCAAATCCACTCATCTGACGAATTTTATGCACACACGCACGGAGCGAAATTTCTTCTCCGACATGGTCTGCCGCATCAGAAAAATCAAACTCATGCAGAAGGTGATCTGTGCCGATCTGTGTTATACCATCTTTTCTTCCCGGAACATACTGATTCGGGTTAGAGAACGGTGTGCAGTCTACTTCACAAGTTTCTTCTGCTGCATCGGTTTTCGCATTTTTGGTTTCTTCGTCAGCAGACGGCTTTGCCTCAGCCAGTTTTGTCTCCAGCAATTCCTTAATTGCTCCCGGGGTGCAGACACCACGAAGGGATTTGGTACACTGACCCATCAAGAATCCGAATACCTTTTTCTCGCCGCTCTGATACTGGGCAACTGCCTCTGTATTATCTGCCAGAATCTTTCCGATAACTTCTTCTGCTTTCTTGGTATCGTTTACAATAAGCATACCGGATTCTTCTGCAATTGTTTTTGCATCCTTTCCGGTTTCGATCATTTGACGGAGGATCTTCTTTGCATCGTTCTTCGATACCTGCTCTGTATCCGACATTTTCACCAGTTCTGCAAATTCCGCTGCCGAGAAGGGGAGTGCTGTCATAGAAACCTCGCCCAGGTTTACACGGCGCAGCAATTCCACGATAATAAAGTTTGCAATGCTCTTCGGCGCATTATAAGCAGAAACAGCCGCATCATAGAAATCAGAAACGCTCTTCTGGTTAATCAGAATCTGTGCATCTGTTTTGGACAGACCGTAATCCTTCATATACCGCTCCATCCGTTTATACGGCAGTTCCGGCAGCATATTTTTAATGGAATCCAGCATTTCGTCTGTAAAGTTTACCTGTAAAATATCCGGCTCCGGGAAATAGCGGTAATCGTGAGCATTTTCCTTACTTCTCATAGAAGAAGTCTCACCCTTGTTTTCATTAAAACGGCGTGTTTCCTGAACAACCTTTTTCCCGGCATCCAGCAGTCTGGACTGACGCTTGATCTCATAGTTGATCGCACGGGTGATGGACTTCAGAGAGTTCATGTTTTTGATCTCTGCACGTGTTCCCAGTTCCTTATCGCCAGGACGCATGATAGATACGTTGACGTCACAGCGAAGGGAACCCTCCTCCATTTTACAGTCGCTGACACCTGCGTACTGCAACAACAACATAACTTTTTCAATGAATGCCTTTGCCTCTTCCGCAGAAGAAATATCCGGCTCCGTTACAATTTCCACCAGGGGAATACCGCAGCGGTTATAGTCTGCCAGAGAAACTGCATTGAAATCATCGTGTACCAGCTTACCGGCATCTTCTTCCAGATGAATATGGTTGATGCGGATGTATTTCTGTCCATCCGGCGTATCAATTGCAACTTTACCCTCTAAGCACAGCGGATAATACAGCTGAGAGATCTGATAATTCCGGGGGTTATCCGGGTAAAAAAAGTTCTTA
>OLND01003924.1_pt1 | contig 10980 bp, 9 predicted proteins | sample 1672031 | NCBI WGS metagenome assembly OLND01 (sample SAMEA3136638, study PRJEB25190) | human gut metagenome | biome: human gut; feature: human-associated habitat; material: faeces | place: Austria | collected 2013
TCGAGCGCCTCGGGTTCCGCCGGCCGCTCCGACCGTCGCGCCGAGGCGTACGCGCGTCCCGACGCGGGAAAGAAGGCTGCGGCGAAAATGGCGTTCGCCGCCGGCGACTCCGTGGACCACAAGACGTTCGGCCGCGGCAAGGTGACGAAGGTGGACGGCGACACGCTCTACGTGAAGTTCGCCAAGTCGGGCCAGACGAAGAAGCTGCTGAAGGACTACGCGCCCATCGTGAAGATCGGCGCTTAGGCGGCAGGGGCCGACGGTGTGGTGACGCGCGCTTTTTTCGCAGCGGCCTTGCTTGTTACGGCTTGATCCTGCATGATGGAATTCAACGAGGGTACGCGATACCGCGGGGGGCGGTGCGTACCCTGACGACGACGAGGAGAAAGCAGGCCCGCATGAGGATCGTGGCCGACTCATCCGTGATGTTCTCCGTGGAGGAGGGGGCGAGGCGCGGGATGGCGGTGCTTCCGCTGACCGTGTCCATAGACGGAACTACCTGGCTTGAATACGAGGATATCTCGTCGGAGGAGTTCCTGGCCCTCGTGCGTGCCGGAGCCCTTCCCCAGAGCGCCTCCCCGCCGCCCGCGCTCACGCTGGCGGCTTACGACACGGACGAGGAAGTGGTGCACCTGGCCATGGCCGACGGCCTGTCCGGCGCCTACGAGATGGCCTGCGGCCTGCGCGAGCAGGCTCGGCACCCCGAGCGCGTTCACGTGCTGAACACGCGGACGCTCTGCGTGCCGCACCGTGCGCTCGCGTGCTATGCCGTGAAGCTGGCTGCACAGGCCCTCGCCGCGGCGGAGGTCGTGGGGCAGCTGGAGGCCATGATGGGCACCGCGCGCTCCTGCCTCATACCCGAGGATTTCGACTACCTGCGCCGCGGCGGCCGGCTCACGCCTCTTGCGGCCAAGTTCGCTCACCTGGTTAAGGCGTTCCCTGTGATGGAGCAGACCGACGACGGTCGAAGGCTGGGCAAGCTTGCCATCGCCCGCTCGTTCAAGAAGGCCATCGCCGCCGTTGCGGCCGACTTCGAGGGACGCGGGGTAGGCGAGGGGTATTACGTGGGCGTGAGCCACGCCGACAACCCCTGCCAGGCAGCCGAGGCGCTCGCCTACCTGGAGGAGCTCTTCCCGGGCTGCCGCTTCGGCCTGTTCGAGCTCGGCCCAGCCTTCATCACGCAGGGCGGCCCCAGCTGCATCGCCATCCAGGCAGTCGACCTGGCCGCATGCCCCGACTTGGATCTCTCGTAAACAGGCTGGCAGGTAGAGTGCAGGGCAAGGGCTCTGCCCTTGCAGCAGCGTGGCGAATGGCCCCGGTCGGCGGCAAGGGCAGAGCCCTTGCCCGCGAGGCGGTCTCGCCGCGGCTGCAGCCATAGCCGCGCCTAAAGCTCGTCGCGCGCCTCCTCCACCATGGACAGCAGCTCCTGCTGGTTGTGGATGTCCAGCTTGCGGTAGATATGGCTGATGTGCGTCTTGGCCGTGCTCTTCGAGATGCACAGCTTGTCCTGGATGTAGGCGGCGTTGTGGCCCTTGGCCAGCAGGAACATGACCTCGGTCTCGCGGCGCGACAGCAGGTAGCGGTCGGCGATGACCTCGCATTGCGAGCGGAACCGCCCGCTCCTGCGCGAGCGCTCGGCCTCCGACGAGGCCGCGTCCGGATCCTTGCCCGCCTCTTTCGCCGGTTCCTTGGCCAGCTGGGTGTCCGCCGCCGGCTTGGACGGCGTCGCGCTTCCTATGCTGGCGGCGCGCCAGCCGGGAGTGCCGGCCGAGCCGTAAGAGGAAAGGTCTGACGGCTCGGCCGGCACGGATTCCATGCCGAAGAGCGTTCCGGGCGTGGGTATCGGCAAAGCCTCCATCTCGGCGCTGTCGTCGGATGCCTCCGTGCTTGCCCGGCGCGAAGCCCAGACAACCCTCTCTATCTGATGGTTGAAGGACTCTATGGCGTCGAAATCGCGTCCGCCCTTCACCACGATGCGCTTGATGTCGCGTACGCGAGGCAGCAGCGCGTACGCGACCACCATGGCCATCATGATGAGCACGGCGCCGCCGGCCTCGCCGAACGGCGTGAGAGACGACAGGAACGTGGGGTCGGCCATCGACAGCGACCCGGCTATCGAGCCCAGGGCCAGGCAGCCGCGCCCGATGCCGAACACGAAGATGGGCGACAGGCGGAACTCCTGCGACAGCTCGCCGAAGAACACCCACATGAGCGCCTCGAAGCACATGTAGCCGGTGAGCAGCACGAGTGCCGCGATCATGGAGTTGTCCAACGCGAGGGACGGCAGGAAGAACAGCGTGATGGCGATGAACGGCACAAGCGGCCGGAACAGGAAATCCCAGTGGCTGCGCTTGTCGATGGAGAACGTGGTGACCAACAGCAGCACGGTGGCCGCGCCGCCGGCGAACAGCGCCAGCAGCTGCGTGGTGAGGTCGGACGACGGCAAGATGACCTGTGTGGACAGCGAGCGGAGCGCGCCCAGCGCGAAGCCGAACAGCAACACCGGGAGCGCGAAGCGCAGGCAGAACGGCCCTTTGTGCACCGGCAGCGGGTTGAAGATGGGTATGGCGTGGCGCACGGCATAGCTCACTGGCGTGAGGTGCCACAAAATGGGCAGTTCCAGCAGCGGTAGGCAGGCGGTGAGCACGCCCGAGTAGGGCGCGGGCACCACGTGGAGCGCGATAGAGTAGATGGCCACGGCTATGACGATGGCCACGGCCGTGTTCATGACGATGGTGGCGGCGCCATGGCGCGAATAGGCGGTGCCCCAGAACAGCAGCAGCAACGCCGATCCGATACCCGTGGACACGCCGGCGAACACGGTGGCCGCTATGCCCAGCGTCCCGGGCAGCGTGGCGGCGAACACGGCGAACGTGCCCGCGGAGGTGAGGATGCCCGCTCCGAGCAGCACGCGCTTGGCGGTGTAGAGCTTGAGGAGCTTCTGGTCGGTGATGGCGGCGAACAGAAGCGACAGTCCGAACACCACGATGGAGATGAGGAAAACGTACGACACGAAGGAGTGCGACTGTCCGAAAAATCCCACGGGGGGGGGGATCCGGAAGATGGAGTTCGTCCCGAACATGGCGGCGTAGATCCATGCCTGGTGTATGCCGAAGCCCAGGGACAAGACATTGAGCTCGCCCTGCGTCCCCATGCCTCGGTGGTCGTCTACGGTGATGCTGATGCGTGGGAGGTTGATGGACATGGACGTTTTTCCTCGCATTCCCCTATCGAGGTGATCATCGGACATAGTCTTGTTGGTCGGATGCTGTCTTGTTGTTGCCTCCGTGCCTGCCAGCGTCGCCTGTGGCGCCGATTTGGCCGATAGACCCCACTATAAACGTTTCCGCAGTTCTGTTCAAATGGCGTGATCGCGTGGCTACCATTCTTATCTGGTGATACCGGGTTGTCTATACCGCAGGGACGATAAAAATCAACCTTTTGGGACGATGCTTCCCCGCGCGGCGCCGCGCGGGGCGCGGCCGTCCTGCAAGGATAGGGCTGGCCCGCGTGCGGGATGGTCTCAGGGGGAGGTCTGTGCTGCCAATCGGTGTTCTCCGGGGGTGACGGCCTGTTTCCGCCTTTCCGCGTCCGCGTTCTTCTGTGCTCTGCGCTGCCAGACTCCCCGTCGCCCGACAAACCCGTGCCTGCGCGAAACGGCTCGAAAAGGCGTGTTCGATAAATCGACCCCAGGGGTCGATGCCCGGCCGGTAAAGCGTACCCGCGAGGGGATGACCGTTCGCCCCGTGTTTCGTACCCTTTGACTTGGATCTTTCTTTTGCACGCTCATGGCCGTTTCGACCTCCTGTGCAAAAGAAAATAACGCGATCGGACAAGAGAATCGGGGAAGGAGGGTGCGCGCAGTCGTTTCTTCTGGAGGCAGCACGGTCTTGCGGGCAGGTTGCGAACGCCGTTGAGGGACGGCGGTCGAAACTACGGAAGCGTCGGTTATTCAAGCAATACTGAAGCGTCCGTAATTTTCTGAAGGCGCGTTGCAGTTCCGGTCTTGCCACTGCGCAAAGGGGAAGAGTTAAGCGCCGGAGGCGCGCGCACCCGCTTCGAGCGGGCTGCGGGCGACCCGGTTCCTTATCATACGAGTTACCTCAAAAGGAGGGACTGATGGATAAAAAAGAGTTCACGGTCTCGGAAGTCATCGATGCTATCGGCATTAGCAAGCACACGTGGGTCGTGTTCGTGCTGCTGGCCTTTGCCATGATCTTCGACGGTTACGACTTCATGATCGTCAATTCGACCAACCTGTTCGTGGCCCATACGTTCTGGCCCGACAATGCGAACCCGGGCGCGCTCATGGGCTCGCTGACCACGTGGGGCCTGTTGGGCATGGTGCTCGGCGGTGCGTTCGGCGGCATCATGTCCGATAAGATCGGCCGCAAGAAGACGCTGATCGCGGCCGTCATGTTCTACGGCCTGTTCACGCTGCCGCAGGCGTTCGCGAACGACCTGGCGTTCTTCGCTGCGTTCCGCCTGATCGCCGGCTTCGGCGTGGGCTCCTGCATCCCCGTTGTGACGACGGTGTTCTCCGAGAGCATGCCCTCCAAGCAGCGCGGCATCTTCGTGACGTTCGGCATGGCGTTCATGGTCGTGGGCTGGGTGCTCGCGGGCCTTATCGCCAACCCCATCTGCAACGCGGCCACGCCGCTGCTGGGCGACTTCACGAACCAGGTGACTTACACGCTCGCGGATGGCGGCACCGCCACTATGTATGCCAACTGGCGCCTGTGCTACCTGATCGGCGCCATTCCGCTGCTCTACGGCGTCGTGCTCATCTTCACCATGCATGAGACGCCGCACTGGTACGCCAACTCCGGCAACAAGGCCATGGCCTGCAAGCGCCTGACCGAGATCGAGCAGGCCACGCGCCACACGTCTCACGAGTACGACCCCGCCCTGCTCATCGTGCCGCCGAAGCCGGCCAAGACGGGTCCGAACGTGCTGTTCTCCAGCAAGTTCATCGTGGCTACTTGCGCCATCTGGGCTGCTTACTTTGTCGGCCAGTTCTGCGTGTACGGCATGAACGCTTGGATTCCCTCGTGGTTTGTGGGGTTGGGCTACTCGCAGGCCGACTCGGTCGCCCTCCAGACGTGGAACAACGTGGCGGCCATCGCCTCGAACATCGCCGTGGGCTTCGTGTCCGACAAGGTGGGCCGCAAGCGCAACCTGGCGTTCTCCTGGCTGTTCTGCATCGCGGCCATCATCCTGTGCTCCATCTTCGTGGCTCCGAACAACATGGGCCTGTGCATTGCCCTTATGCTGCTCTTCGGCTTCGCGCTGAACTACGCCATCACGGCCGTCCAGCCTCTCATGCCCGAGAGCTATCCCACGGCCATTCGCAGCACCGGCACGTCCTGGTGTCAGGCGTTCGCCCGCTTCGGCGGCTCCGCCTCCTCCATCGTGCTCGGCGGCATCGCCGGCATGGCGTTCTTCCAGACGGCCACCGGCGCCACGAACTGGTCGACGGTTGTGCTCGTGCTCATCGTGCCGTTCGCCCTGGGCTTCATCTGCACGGTGCTGTTCGTGAAGGAGACGGCTGGCAAGACCATGGACCAGCTGGCGGCCGAGGAGGAGAAGCTCGGCGCCTCCGAGCGCGACGGCAACGCGCGCTTCATCATCATGCTGGTGATCGTAGCCATCCTGGCCGTGCTCTGCATCGTGTGCCCGCTGGTGGTGGAGAACTGGTCGAAGCAGCCCTACGCCCTGCCGCTCATGGCAATCGGCTTGCTGCTCCCGTTCGTGTACTTCTTCGTGTTCGGCGGCGCGCAGCTCGCCAAGAACAAGGCCGCCAAGGCCTCCGCTTCCCTGGGCGACGAGGCCTCCACGAAGGCTTAAGCGCTCTTTGACCTGCCGCACATACGCGCGGTGAACGAGAAGGGCCGGAACCTGTGGGTTCCGGCCCTTTCTCATGGTGCTCGGTGCGGAAAAGGCTGCAGCCCTTAGGCGCTGCCCCCCTCCTCCTGCGCCAGCAGCTCCTCGTAGGTGTAGCCCTTGCCCGAGAACAGCCAGTTCTTCGCCTTCTCGAGCTTGGTGGCACCCGGGTTCTTGAGGCCTTCGCTCAGGCCCTTGTACTCCTCCTTGATACCCATGGCGATGACGGCCGCCGTGGCGATGCGCAGCTTGGCCACGTCGCGTACCCGTATCTCGTAGCACGCTCCACGGTTTTTGAAGTCCACCAGCTGCACGTGTGCCTCCTTATGCCCGTCCTCCTCGTCCGTGAAGTCGAAGGGCGGATTGGCCAGGCTGCCGTCGATCTGCCACCTCATCCCGTTGATGTAGTAGTGCTCGAACAGATGGAGCGTGTGGAATACGTACTCCCAGCGCTCCAGCTTCAGGTAGTAGGTGAGCGCCTTCGCATCGGGCTTGATGGAACCCATTTCCCCGCCCATACGGCCGAAGATGACCACCCGGTCGCGTTCGCCCGACCAGGCCCCCTTGAGGCTCAGGAACACGTCGCCGTCCTCGTACCACACGTCGAAGTCCTCGTGGCGCGCGATGGCGTCCACCGGAAAGTACACCTTATTGTTCTTCAAAGAAACCCCTCCTAAAAGGCGCGTTTTCGCTTGCTTCGATTATAGCGCAGGGGTGCTTGGCGCAGGGCGCTCAAGGCTGTTTTCAGGGGCTTCATCGGGGTTTGCGCGCTTTGGTGATGAAAGTCTAAAAATTGCCTTTGAACAGGTAAGATAACAAAAAATAACCCACTGGGTTGACGAAAATCAACCTCCGAGGACGATGGTATGATCCTCAAAATTGTCCTCGTGATTCGATGCCCCTCCCACCCAGGCAACTAAGCTGTTCCCCGTCAGGCTTTCGCTGACGAACATTATGGTAAGGGGTTGGCAGCAGGGCGGTGCGATGCATCGCTCGAGCCGACCGAGGAAACGAGACGGAGGATCCCCTATGTGCTTCAGACCAGCAGATGCAGGAGCAAGCGGTGGCATGAACAAGTGCCCCGAGTGCGGCAAGACCATCCAGATGATGGCTGGCGTTACCTTGAAGGCATGCCCGTTCTGCAAAGCCGACTTTACGCCGTATATCAACGGTGAGAAGCCGCTGCCGAACGCGGCTCCCGGCGCTCCCGCAGCTCCAGCAGCGCCCGGAGCGCCGAAGGCCCCCGCGGCCCCCGGTGCCCCCAAGCCTCCCACCGCGTAAGCGGACGCGATGCTTAAGTGACGTCTGCAAAGGGGACGGGCGTCGCGACCACGGAAGGGGGTGGTCCTCAGCACAAGGATCTACACGAGGTTTCGCGCGATGACAAGCGCAGAGATGCTTCTACCGAAACACGAGTGAGAGTGTAGAAAGAAGGAGAACATGGCATACGGTAAACAGTGGCAAACCGTAATGGAAGACGGGACTGTCGTAACCCGTAGCAATACGTGGTCGCCTCCGGGAAGCCATCCGGTGGGATACGGCGTGAAGGTTGTCACGAAGGACGGCGAGCTCATCCGCATCGAGGGCGACGACGACAACCCCATCACCACGGGCCGCGTGAACGCGATGAACCTCGCGCTGCGCGAGTACACCTACGCGCCTTCCCGCATCATCCACCCGATGAAGCGCAACCCGGAGGATCGCGGCAAGGACAAGTGGGTTCAAACCACGTGGGACGAGGCCCTGGACACCATCTGCGACAAGGTGCGCTACTTCCAGAACACCTACGGCCCCGAGTCTATCGTGGTCTTCGGCGGCACCGGCCGCGAGGCTTGCATCTTCTACTATGCGCTGACGTTCTCGGTGCTGCAGTCGCCCAACTGCTGCTACACGCAGTCCGGTTGGTCCTGCTACGGCCCGCGCTGCTCCATCTCCGACTACGTGCTGGGCGCCGGCTACCCCGAGCTCGACTACGCCGGCCATCTGCCGGGCAGCTACCAGGACCCGCGCTACACCGTGCCGAAGTGGATCGTGGTCTGGGGTAAGGAGCCCCTGCCCTCCAACGGTGACGGCTTCTTCGGCCACTGCCTCGTCGACCTGATGAAGCTTGGCACGAAGATCATCTCCATCGACCCCCGCATCACGTGGGTGGGCGCGCATGACGGCAACATCAACCTGCAGGTTCGCCCGCAGACCGACACTGCCCTGGCCCTCGCCATCATGAACCTCATGTTCGAGAACGGCGAGTACGACCAGGAGTTCGCCGAGAAGTGGATCTACGGCCTCGATGAAATGAAGGCTCGTGCGGCCGAGTACCCCGTCGACAAGGTTGCCGAGATCACTGGTGTCGATGCCGAGGATATCAAGCGCGTCGCGCACATCATCGGCACCGAGCGTCCGATCGGCTGGGCGTGGGGCCTCGCGTTCGATCAGAACAAGAACGGCGTGCAGCTGTCCCAGGCGTTCATCGTCCTGGCTGCCCTCGCCGGCTCCATCGACCGTCCCGGTGGTCTGACCCTTGGTCCTCCGTCGGCTCTGCTCGGCAAGTGGCGTATGGAGCAGCGTGGCGCCATGGACGACGAGGTGTGGTCGAAGCGCATCGGCGCGGCGGCGTGGCCCGGCCTGTCCACCGGCATGGCTACCACCCAGCCCGACGAGACGCTGAATACCATGGAGACCGACCAGCCCTACGCCCTGAAGATGGGCTGGTTCAACAGCTCTAACTTCCTCACCCCGACGTGCTCCGCGCAGCCTAAGCGTTGGCACAAGGCTCTGCAGAAGCTCGAGTTCGTCGTGGTTCAGGACCTGACCATGACCCCGACGGCCATGGCCGTGGGCGACTACTTCCTGCCGATGGCCACGTGGGCCGAGCACAACGGCATCGTGCTCACGCACTACGGCCGCAATACCGTGTTCATGGGCCCCATGAACAAGGCTCTGCAGGTGGGCGAGTGCAAGTCCGACGTGGAGATCTGCCTCATGTTCGGCCAGCGCCTCAACCCGTCCTGGTGGCCGTGGTACAAGCCGGCCGACGGCAAGTCCCTCGACCTCGACGCCCTGGCGGTTGCCGTGGAGGACTTCTACAGCGATCAGTTGAAGGAGCTCGGCATGGACTGGAACCAGTTCCGCGAGGAGGGTCTCTACCAGCCCGGTGCCCATGGCTTCGAATACGAGAAGTATGAGAAGGGCCTGCTCCGCTTCGACGGCGAGCCCGGTTTCAACACCATCACGGGCCAGATCGAAGCCTACTCGATCCTGTACGAATCCTGGGGTGAGGATCCGCTGCCTTACTACGAGGAGCCGAACTACAGCCCCATCAGCAAGCCCGACTTCGCCGGTCAGTACCCGCTGATCACCACGTCCGGCTCGCGCCGCTACAGCTCGTTCCACTCCGAGCATCGCCATGTGCCCTCGCTGCGTCAGATCGATCCGTGGCCGTGGGTCCAGATCAACCCGGAGACGGCTGCCGAGTATGGCATCACCGACGGCGACTGGTGCGAGGTGTACAACATGTTCGGCGAGGCCCGCTTCAAGGCTGAGATCACCCCGGTTATCAAGCCCGGCATCCTGAACTGCGCGCATGGCTGGTGGTTCCCCGAGCAGGATGGCGAGGAACCCAACCTGTTCGGCGTGTGGAAGTCCAACTTCAACAGCCTGGTGCCGCACTTCAACGTTGGCAAGCTTGGTTTCGGTGCTCCGTACAAGGGTGTCATGTGCAATGTCCGCCGCGTCCGTAGCCTGGACCAAGACTAACCCGAAAGGAAGTGGCGATAATGGCAGACCAGAAATACGCTTTGCTCGTTGATTATACCTACTTCTCCGGTAACCATGCCGCAGAGATCGCTTGCAAGGAAGAGCTGGGCCTCCCGCTTGACCAATTCGGCATCAAAGAGGTCGAGGTCGGCCCGTTCCGCAAGGGTGAGGGTTCCGATGGCGACGCATGGGAGTGGTTCTACATTCCGTGCCCGACGTCGATCTTCTCCGAGCACTGGGGCACCGGCGGCGACAAGGCCGGTCAGCGTCCCCTGGCCGTCCAGGTCGAGGAGTCCGCGTCTATGTACTACGGCACGCTTGAGGAGATGCAGGCCAAGATGGCGGAGTTCGATCGCCCGATGGTCCTGTTCCAGCTGTAAGCCGATAATGCTATGATTGTCGTGGCCGCTGCCTTCGCGGCTGGCGGCCACGACTCTGTAACGACTGACAAGGAGGGTATAATGACGCATGATGAGTTCATGGATCTCGATCCTCAGGCAGCAGCCGATAAGCTGAACGCTCTCATAGCCGAGGGTAAGAACCAGGACGAGGCTGCGGCCGAGTTCGAGCTTACCAAGCCGGATCTGCTGAAGCTGAACGTCTTCTTCGTGAAGGACAAGTACATCGCTCGTGCTTGGGGCGGCTACACCTCCACGAAGGCTACCGGCAACGAGGGTGCTGGCGAGCTTGGCCTCGGCGGCAGCTTCAAGGACATCAAGCCGGTGAGCTAAGCTTTAAGCAGTAAAGCTTGCGAAGAGGCAAAGGGAGGACTCGCTTGTTGCTCGAAGTGGGTCCTCTTTTAGAATGGCGAGCACTACGGCGCCTGCAGCGCTTTGTTGGCGATAAAGCCTTACGGGCACCGTATTGGGAACTGTGGGAACCATTGGGAACGCGGGCACCGAACCGCACAAGGAGACGAGGGCTTATGGGAACCGAAGATGTCATCAGGGCCGAGATCGAGGAAATGGGTCGCCTGACCCCCGAGCAGGAGGACATCCTGTACAACATCTCCCTCAAGCAGGACGAGCTGGGACGCGAGTCCACGAACCTGCTGATGGAGAAGGTGAAGGGCAGCCCCCTCTACGAGCCCATGATCGAGCGCGAGTACCTGACGTACGACGTGTTCAACCACGGCGGCAAGCACGAGATAGCCTGTCTGTACGTTACGCTCAAGGGCCTGCGCTACTGCATCATGTTCGCCGACGAGCTCTCCGCGCGCCGCAAGCTCAACCCGGCGGGCGCGCCTTGGAAGCGGGCCTGCTAGATCCCTCCCCCTGCATGAAGGGTCCGCACCTCGGGGGTCGATCTGCAAACATCGATACGGGAAAGGCCCGCGCTACAAGC
>OLND01003933.1_pt1 | contig 10945 bp, 8 predicted proteins | sample 1672031 | NCBI WGS metagenome assembly OLND01 (sample SAMEA3136638, study PRJEB25190) | human gut metagenome | biome: human gut; feature: human-associated habitat; material: faeces | place: Austria | collected 2013
TCGGCGCTCGCCGCGGCGACGCTGCTGAGATGGCAGTTCTGGAGCTCGTCTGATCTGCTCTGACTGTTTGATACAGTGTTCAAAAGCCCTTTCCCAGCAATGGGAGAGGGCTTTTTTTGCGTGGCATTTTCATTGCTTCTGAATGTTCCCGGGAATAATAGGCTTCAACCGCAAACACTTCAAAAAATCCACTAAAAACTCGAACCTATTTTCTGCCAAAATGCCTCTTGATATGTTGTATGGGGGGGGGGTAAACTTGAAGAGCAGACGGTGCCTTTTGGGGTGGGTGCCTGCAAAATAACAAACGAAAAGAGGATGAGAACATGAGAAAAAAGAGTACGAGACTTCTCAGTGCAGCCCTTGCGGTGTGCATGACGGTGACTGTTCTCCCCATGAGTGCATTTGCTTCCGGGGAGGAAGAGCTTAAAAGCGACGTAAGTCCACAGAAAACTACCGCCGAACAGAGCGAGGAGACCGGGGGCGTGACCGGGGACGTTGTGATCAACGAAGCATTTCCGGACCAGGTCTTCCGCGAATTTGTAAAACAGTATGACAACAACAATGATGGCAAACTGAGCCAGGACGAACTTGCGGCGGTCACAGAGATGGATTTAGACCCGTACGACGTGCCGTACGATAAGCCGTACCGTGGTGAAAAGATCAGTAGCCTGAAGGGCATTGAACATTTTACCTCGTTGAAGAATCTGAACTGCAAGCTTAATCTGCTGACGGAATTGGACGTGAGCAAAAATCCGGCGCTGGAGTCGCTGGACTGCTCTTATAATCAGCTGCGTGCACTGGATGTCAGCAACAATCTGGCGCTGAAGGAGCTGAACTGCTGCGGGTCTAATAACGGGTCTTATAAGCTGAGTGCACTGGATGTCAGCAACTGTCCGGCGCTGGAGAAGCTGAACTGCAAGGGTAATGAGCTGAGTACACTGGATGTCAGCCACAATCTGGCGCTGACGGAGCTGAAGTGCGGTGGTAATTCGCTGGGTGCACTGGATGTCAGCAAAAACTCGGAACTGAATTCTTTGGACTGCGAGGGTAATCACCTGAGTGCACTGGATGTCAGCAAAAACTCGGAACTGAATTCTTTGAACTGCGGGGATAATAAGCTGAGTGCACTGAATGTCAGCAACAATTCGAAGCTGACGATTCTGGGCTGCTGGGATAATAAGCTGAGTGAACTGGATCTCAGAAACAATTCGGCGCTGGAGCAGCTGACCTGCTATAGTAATCAGCTGAGTGAACTGGATGTCAGCCAAAATAAGGCGCTGGAGGGGCTGATCTGCCGTAGGAATCAGCTGAGTGCACTGGACCTGAGCAACAACCAGAAACTGAGCGCTCATTTGTACTGCGATAGTAACCAGCTGACCTCGCTTAATCTCGGCGAAAGATACTTCGAATTTTTTTCTTGCAATGGTAACAGTTATGACATCGTAGTGGATGAGACCAACTGCTATGATCTAAGCAAGCTGCCGGGCAAATTCGATGCATCCAAGGTCATGAATCTGCACGGCGGCACTTTGGATAAGGAGAACAACATCCTGACCGTTGACAAAAATGCAACAGAGATCACCTATACCTACAATTGCGGCACGTACATCAACAGTGGTAATATCATAAAGGCCAAATGTAAGCTGAACGTGACCCACCACACCCACCACTACGGCGACTGGCTCCATGACGAGGCCTACCACTGGCATGAGTGCACCGACCACGATTGCCCGGAGCCGGAGGAAAGCGTGAAAGATAAGGCCGAGCACACCTTTGACGACAATGCAAAAGACAAGGACTGCAATACATGCAGTTATGTGCGTCCGCTGTACACTGTGACCACAGTCAATGCCACTGCAAAGCTTGAGAGCGAAACTGAAGAACTGAAGGCTCCTGTGGCCGCAGGCACTGAAGTGACTTTGACTGCCGGAAATGCTCCCGAAGGAAAGACATTTGCAGGCTGGAAGCTGTATAAAGTTGTAAATGATACTGAGAGTGAAATCACGGACGAAACAGAACTTGCCAAGCTGTTGGAGAATGGCATCGCCACTACCGCGACCCTGACCCTGACCATGCCCGCCTATGATGTTAAGGCGGAACCGTATTATAGCAATATTCCGTATAACATCAAAGCTGTAGACTGCACTGTGGATAAGACCGAAGCTGCTAAGGGCGATACTGTAACAGCAACGCGCAGGGCGCTGAAAGCCAACGAGCGCTTTACCGGCTGGACGGTGACGGTGAATGGTGTTGAGCAAGACACGGACACCTTCCTGAAACCGGACGCGGACGACCCCACCAAAGTGAGCTTTGTCATGCCGGCTGAGAACGTGGAAATAAAGGCAAACTTCAAGGGGATTCCCACGCTGAACCCCACTCTGAGGGTCGGCGACCATGTGACGGCGACCATTGAAGGCAGCGATGCGTCCGTACCGAGCGGCAGCACTGTGCCCGTGCCAAAGAATAAAATTGTGCACCTGACAGCCACTGCACCGGGACAGCACTTCATCAGCTGGACGGTGAAGGTGAATGGTGTTGAGCAAGACCCGACCTTCCTGAAGCCGGACGCGGACGACCCCACCAAGGTGACCTTTACCATGCCGGATGCTAATGTAGAGGTGACGGCAACCTTCGCGGATGACCCCATTCCTGAACCCGACCCGGTTGGACCCAGCGATACCGGCAACATTCAGGGCGCAATCTCTGCTGTGGTGATCGGTGCTGCCGCAGGTGCTATTATCTATGAAGCCGGCACCGGCATCTACCGCGTCATCAATATGCCCGGCATCCCCATGCCCTCCAACCGTATCGAGCTGGCCGAGCTGCTGTGGGAGCACGCCGGGAAGCCGGAGCCTGTAAGCACCGCCCTCTACAGCGACATCGACGAGGGCGATACCGACGCACAAAAGGCCGCCCGCTGGGCAGTGGAGCAGGATCTGATGAAGGACGATGCGGACAACAATAAATTCCACCCGGCCTTCCCCGTCAGCAAGCTGCGCACCTGCCTGACCTGGAACGCCGCAAAAGAAAAAGGCTTGTTTGACAAGACCGAAGAATAAAAATCAGGACCCCAAAAGGGCTGCTGCACCAAATGTGGTGCAGCAGCCCCTTTTCTCGTTTTCGGGTGTTGGAATTGCGCCCGGCCCGTGGTATACTGACAATAGCATGTTTTCGGCCTTTGGCCGGACAAGTTTTCCACACAGAGGAGGCGCAGCGGTTGAAACATCCGAATCATTTTGGCCGGTGGTTGGCTTGCGTGCTGCTGTGCCTGCTTCTGGCAGGCTGCAGCATGCCCGGTGAACAGGTGCAGGTGGAAGAGCTTCTGCGTGCGCCCAAGCTTTCCGGCGATTACGGCGATGTGCAGACTGCCCTGAACGACTGGCTGGGGGAGAGCGCACAGCTCAAATATCCCATGCAGGGCGACCTGCTTTCGCCTTTCCTGCTGCAGGATCTGGACGGTGACGGCAGGCAGGATGCCGCCGTGCTTTACACCACCGCCCAAAGCTCCAACGTGTGCATTGCCATCCTGCAGAAGGATGATGCCGACATCTGGCATGTGCGCCAGAACGTAGAGGGCCTTGCAGACACGGTAGAGTCGGTGGGGCTGGCCCAGCTGCAGCCCGGCGATGCCACCCAACTGGTGGTGGGTTATACAGCGGCACAGGGCGACCATTATCTGGCTGTGTATTCCTACACCGACGGCGTGCTTTCCACGATCCTGGAGCAGCAGTACCAGCAGTATCTGGTGGAGGATATCACCGGCGGCGGCAATCAGGACCTGATCCTGATGTCTACGCTGGAGGACGGCGGCGTGCAGATCGAACTGCTGACCGTGGATAAAGAGGGCAGCTTCCAGCAGGTGGCTGTTATGGGCCTTTCCGCCAATCGGTTCGCCGGCTGCGCCTCGGTGGCGGCGGGTGTGGGTGCGGACGGCAGGCATTATCTGGTGCTGGATGGCTGGACCGGCATTTCCGGCAACAATCTGGCCAGCGTGCTGCTGCGTTTTGACGAGGACACGCAGCAGATGGTGCCTGCCGATCAGATCAGCACCGAAAAGCTTTACACCGCATCCCTGCGCAATGTGCCCAGTCTGGTCAGCCAGGATCTGGACGGCGACGGCATCGTGGAGATCCCCACCCAGCCGGACGAAGCGGGCCTGCTGAACATGAGCCAGAGCCGCCGCATGGATTTTATCGTGTGGATGGACTATACCAGCCCGCACCCGGAAAAAAGCTTCGGGCTGCTGGACGAAGAAACCAACTGCTATATCGAGCTGCCCATGGAGTGGGAGGGCAACCTCAAACTGACCGACAGCGAACAATATGATGGTGCAGTGGAGCTGCGCACGGTGGACGAAGACCAGCTGGTAATGACCCTGCGTCTGGTGCGCACCACCTCCAGCCTGAAGGGCTGGACCCGCCTTGGCATCGTGGCATCCCGCCAGATGCAGGCGAAGCTTGCCCCGGATGTGGAGATCCGTGATAAAAATTACCGCCTGTCCAAGGCGCTGTATCTGCTCAACTAAAGAACGGAGGAACAGTTCATGGTACGAGTGCTTGTCGTTGAAGATGAAGCCAACATCCGCGAGATGATCGCGCTGAACCTGCGCCTTGCGGGCATGGAGGCTGTGGAGGCCGAAAGCGCCGAGGCGGCTCTGCCGCTGCTGGAGAAGAAGCCGGGCTGCGATGCGGCCATTCTGGATGTGATGCTGCCGGGCATGAACGGCTTCTCCCTGTGCGAGACCATCCGCCGCACCGATCAGAAGATCGGCATTATCATCCTCAGCGCCAAGGGACAGGAGCAGGACAAGATCCGCGGCCTTTCTATTGGTGCCGATGACTATATGACCAAGCCTTTCAGCGTAAGCGAACTGCTGGCCCGTGTGAAAGCGCTGTGCCGCCGCGTCGGCCGTACTGCAGGCGGGGACGAAAAAGAAAAGGAAAACCCGCTGGGGATGCTCACCAGCGGCGAATTTGTGCTGGACGAGAACCGCCGCGTGCTGCTCAAGGCAGGCCAGCCTATTGAGCTGACGCAGGTGGAATTCCAGATCATGGAGCTGTTCTTCCGCAACCCCGGCATTGCGCTGGTGCGCGAGAAGATCTTGAAGGGTGTCTGGGGCGAGAACTATTTTGGTGACGTGAAGATCGTGGATGTGAACATCCGCCGTCTGCGCATGAAGGTGGAGGATGAACCCAGCCATCCCACCCATATCCTTACTGTGTGGGGCTACGGCTACAGATGGGAAGAATGAGAAGCGGGATCACCCGCCGGTGGCTGCGGGGCAACCTGCTCATCACCGTGCTGCTGGTGCTGCTGGCCGAAACCATGTTCCTGTACAACTACACACGCAGCTATTATAACAGCGTGCAGCAGACCATGTACCGGCGGTTCTCTTCGGTGTCCGGCCAGCTGAAAATGTACACCGGCGATACGGTGCAGAGCACGGCGGCTACCCGCAGCGTGGCCCTGCGCCGCATGGTGGAGCAGTTTGCCGATAAGGACAAATACGAGTTCATGCTGCTGGACAGCTATGGCGGGGTCATTGCGTCCTCCAGCGGCACAAATGCGGACGGCATTGTGACCGGCATCGACTTTGAGCAGGCGCAGGAGGCTTCTGATGGCCTTGGTGTGGCGGTCTACCGCACCCAGTCCGGCGAGCTGGTGATGGCGGCCTGCTATCTGGTGCCCTATGCCGCCGAGGATGTGGCGGCGATGCGTCTTGTCACCAGCCTGACCCTTGTGGGAGCGCAGATCAAGAACGCCATCGCGGTAAGTGTTGTGATCGCGGCGGTGATCCTTGCTTTCACCGTGATGTCCGGCCTGTACTTTATCCGCAGCATCGTGGTGCCGCTGGGGCAGGTGGAGCGCACCGCAGCCAGCATCGCCCGGGGCGAGCTGGATGTGCGCCTGCCGGTCACCGGCAACGAACACGACGAGGTGGACCGCCTGCGCGGCACCATCAACCAGATGGCCGAAGGGCTGGAAGAGACCGAGAAGATGAAGAACGAGTTCATCAGTTCCGTCTCTCACGAGCTGCGCACGCCGCTCACCTCCATCCGGGGCTGGGTGGAGACCCTGCGCACACTGGACGACCCGGCAGACGAGAACTACCGCAAGGGCCTTGAGATCATCAACAATGAGACGGGCCGCCTGTACAACATGGTGGAAGAGCTGCTGGATTTCAGCCGTCTGCAGAATGGCCGCATCCGTATGGACTGCCGCCCGCTGGACCTTGTGGCAGAGCTGACCGATGCGGTGCTGTTCTGTGAAGCACGCATCCAGCGCGAGGGCCTTGTGCTCAGCTACACCGAGCCGGAGGAGATGATCCCAGTCTATGCCGACCCGGACCGTCTGCGGCAGGTGTTCATCAACATCATGGACAACGCCATCAAGTATTCGGCCCCCGGCGGGCGCATCACGGTCAAGCTGTGGGCGGGCGAATACAAGGCTTTTGCGGAGATCATCGATCAGGGCCGCGGCATCCCGCCGGAAGACCTTGAGAATGTCAAGACCAAGTTCTACAAGGGCAGCAATTCGGTGCGGGGCAGCGGCATCGGCCTTGCGCTGGTGGATTCCATCATGACTGCACTGGACGGCACCATGGACATCAAGAGCACGCTGGGCCGCGGCACAGTGGTCACACTGGGCTTGCCGCTGTACCATAAGGCGTGAAGATTTTGTCACAATTCTGTGGTAAAATGGTCGAGAAAAATATGATCCGATAGGAGAACCCAATGAATCAACCCAAAAAGGAACGTTTTAAGACCAGCGTCGGCGGGCAGGCGCTGATGGAAGGCATCATGATGCGCGGCCCGAAGCTCATCTGCTGCGCCGTGCGCAAGCCGGACGGCACCATTGAGACCAAGATCGACCCTGTGAAGAACCACGGCATCTGGACAAAGATCCCGCTGGTGCGCGGTGCCATATCCATGATCGAAAGCCTGATCGTGGGCTACCGCTACATGATGTACTCGGCTCAGGTGAGCATGGGTGACGACTACGACCCCGAAGAGGAAGAGACTGCCTTTGAAAAATGGGTGGGCGACCACTTGGGCAAAAAGGCAGAGGACGCACTGCTGGCCTGTGCCGCCGTACTGGGCGGACTGCTGGCGATTTTGCTGTTCACCGTGCTGCCCACCCTCATCGTGGGCGGTGTGAACCACTTTGTAACATTGGGCCGCTGGGCCAAGGTGGTGCTGGAAGCGGTGCTGAAAGTTGGCATCTTCCTCACCTATATGGTGGCCATCTCCAAGATGAAGGAGATCCACCGCGTGTTTGAGTACCACGGTGCCGAGCACAAGACCATTGCCTGCTATGAGGCCGGTGATGAGCTGACCGTGGAGAATGTGCGCAAGTACACTCGGTTCCATCCGCGCTGCGGCACCAGCTTCCTCATTCTGGTGGTTATCGTCAGCGTGTTCCTCTACAGCGTGCTGCCGTGGGGCAGCATCGGCCTGCGGGTGCTGTTCAAGCTGCTGCTTCTGCCGCTGGTCATGGGCATCAGCTATGAGCTGCTCAAGTGGTGTGGCCGGTCCGATAACATTGCCACCCGCATCATCCGCCAGCCCGGCATCTGGGTGCAGCACCTGACCGTGTTTGAACCGGACGACAGCATGATCGAGGTGGCTATTGCCGCCGTGACCCCTGTGCTGCCCGAGGACCCGGAGGATGGCAGATGGTAATTGCTGGTTTGACCCCGCGCGAAGCGGTGCGGGCCGTGGAAGCCCGGCTTTCCGCTGCAGGGTGTCCGGATGCCGATTACGATGCACGGGAGCTGTTCCGCGTGGCAGCCGGGCGGGATGCCCGCCTTTCCGACCGGGTGCTGACCACGGAGGAAGCGGAAAAGCTGGAAGCCCTCTGCACGCGCCGTGAGCAGCGGGAACCGCTGCAATACCTGTGCGGGATCTGGAGCTTTTTGGATTTTGATCTTGCCGTTGGCCCCGGTGTGCTCTGCCCCCGGGCAGACACTGAGGTGGTAGCGGAAGCGGCTGCCAATACCCTGACGGGCATTGCAGCGCCCCGGGTGCTGGATCTCTGCGCGGGGACCGGCTGTCTGGGGCTGGGCATCAAGCGCTTCTGCCCGGCGGCGCAGGTGACCTGCGTGGAAAAAAGCCCGGAAGCTTTTGTTTATCTGGAAAAGAACTGCCGCTGTGCCCTGAAAGGGCAGGGCGGGCAGACGGAGGACTTGATGGAGCCTACCGCGTTTGAGCAGGCAGATGCCCCGGCCTTTGACTGGGGGCCGGCGCTGAACGCCCTGCGCGCAAAGGCAAAGCCAGCCTATGCGGTGCAGCCGGTGGAGGGCGACCTGTTCACCTACTGGCAGGGCCTGCCGGAAGGGCAGCTTGATCTGATCGTATCCAACCCGCCCTACCTCACCGCCGAGGAGATGCGGCATCTGCAGCCGGAGGTGGCGCAGGAGCCGGCCATGGCGCTGGAAGCAGGAAAGGACGGCCTTGTGTTCTACCGTGCCCTTGCAGAGCATTACCAGAATGCACTGCGGCCCGGCGGCGCACTGGTGCTGGAGATCGGCTGGCAGCAGCGGCAGGCTGTGGCGGCACTGCTGGCTGCAAACGGCTGGGCAGACATTGAGTGCCGCAAGGATTTTGGCGGCAATGACCGGTGCATGATCGCCCACAGACCCGAAAAATAAAAATGAAAATAGAAACAACTTCTTGTTGTAATATTTTGATTTTGTGGTATACTATACTGGAAAGTATACGGACAGCCCGCGCACGGCGGGCAGCAGGAAGAAAAGGAGCAGCACGCTATGGCAAAAAATCAGAACAACAACACCGTTGCCCCGGCGACCAAAAAGACCGAGCCGGAGGCCAAAAAGGATGCGCTGGCCACTGCGCTGGCCCAGATCGAAAAGCAGTTCGGCAAGGGTGCCGTGATGAAGCTGGGTGATAACGCCTCCATGCAGGTGGATGCCATTTCCACCGGCAGTCTGGGTCTGGATCTGGCTCTGGGCGTGGGCGGTGTGCCCCGCGGCCGCATCATTGAGGTGTACGGCCCGGAATCCAGCGGTAAGACCACGCTGGCTCTGCACATCCTGGCCGAAGCCCAGAAGCAGGGCGGCGAAGTGGCCTTCATTGACGTGGAGCACGCACTGGACCCCACCTATGCCGAAGCGCTGGGCGTGGATATCAACAATCTGTTGGTCAGCCAGCCGGACACCGGCGAGCAGGCCATGGAAATCTGCGAAGCACTGGTGCGCTCCGGTGCCATCGATGCCATCGTGGTGGACTCGGTTGCCGCCATGGTGCCGAGGGCTGAGATCGAGGGCGAAATGGGCGACAGCCATGTGGGCCTGCAGGCCCGCCTGATGAGTCAGGCCATGCGCAAGCTGACTTCGGTCATCGGCAAGACCAACACGGTCTGCGTCTTCATCAACCAGCTGCGTGAAAAAGTGGGCGTGATGTACGGCAACCCGGAGGTCACCACCGGCGGCCGCGCCCTGAAATATTACGCCTCGGTGCGCATCGACATCCGCCGCGTGGAGGGCCTGAAGGACTCTTCCGGCCAGTTCATCGGCAACCACACCCGCGCCAAGATCGTCAAGAATAAGGTGGCACCTCCGTTCCGTGAGGCAGAGTTCGATATCATGTTCGGCGAGGGCATTTCCAAGATGAGCGAACTCATTGATGTGGGCGTGAAGCTGGGCATCGTGCAGAAGAGCGGCGCATGGTTCAACTATGGCGATATCCGTCTGGGTCAGGGCCGCGACAACGCAAAGCAGTTCCTGAAGGACAATCCCGAGATCGCAAACGACATCGAGGGCCAGATCCGCGCCAATGCCGATAAGCTGTACGCATCCCGCCGCCCGGCAGGCAAGGGCGCTGCGACCAAGGCCGAAGAACCCGCCAAGGCTGCAGATGCCAAGGAGCCGGTGGTCAAGGCTCCTGCCCGCAGCAGCGAGAGCGAACTGGATATCATGGTGGAGGACTAAATGTCCTTTTATAAACGCCGCCGCCCGAAGCAGGAAGAAGAAAAGTGCGCCGACCCGGCCAAGGCCCGCGCCCGCGCACTGGATGCGCTGGCCTCGCGCGAGATGTCCTCGGCACAGCTGTATGAACGGCTGTGCTATGGCTTTACCGAGCAGGCTGCAGCGGCTGCTGTGGCTGAGATGGTGGAGCTGGATTACGTAAACGATGACCGCTATGCCGAAGCCCGGGCACACAGCCTGCTTGCCGCCCGCAAGAGCCGCCGTGCGGCGGCCCAGAACCTGCGGCAGAAGGGCCTTTCCGGCGCGCAGATCGAGCAGGCGCTGGAAAGCGTCTATGCCCCGGACGCAGACGGCGAAAGCCCGGAGCTGGAAGCTGCCGCCGCTCTGGTGCGCAGCCGCTACATGAAAAAGCTGGCCGATGGCCGCCGCGACCTTGTGGTGGCCGCCCTGCAGCGCCGCGGCTTTGCGTATTCGGTCATAAAAGAAGCGATAAAAAGAGCGGAAGAAGAATAAAAAGCACCCCTCAAAAGAGAAAGAGAGTATCATCCCCTATGAAAATTGCGTGTATTTCCCTTGGCTGCCCCAAGAATCAGGTCGATCTGGATGTGATGGTGCACATCCTGCTGTCTGCCGGCCACGAGACCGTGGCCGATTTGGCCGAAGCAGATGTGATCCTTGTGAACACCTGCGGCTTCATCGAGAGCGCCAAGACCGAAGCCATTGAAAACATTCTGGAAGCCTGCTCCTACAAGCAGCAGAACCCGGAGCTGAAGGTCATCGTCACCGGCTGTCTTGCCGAGCGCTACCGCAGCCAGATCGAGGAAGAGATCCCCGAGGTGGACGCGGTGGTGGGCTGTGCCTCCAACAAGGCCATCGACACCATCGTGGCCCGCCTGTTCCATGGTGAGGACCATCTGGAAAGCTACGGTGCCAAAAAGGACTTTCCGCTGGGCGGCAAGCGTGTCATCGGCACGCCTGCCCACTATGCGTACTTAAAGA
>OLND01003955.1_pt1 | contig 10895 bp, 11 predicted proteins | sample 1672031 | NCBI WGS metagenome assembly OLND01 (sample SAMEA3136638, study PRJEB25190) | human gut metagenome | biome: human gut; feature: human-associated habitat; material: faeces | place: Austria | collected 2013
AGCGAACATTCAACGCGCAGCGACTAAAATCACAAATATGGACGATGGGATTTCGTTGTTTCGTCAGTTTTGCCAATTCAACAGAATTTACTAACTTTTTCAAGTTCCTGAACTTTACATGCATGTACTTTGTTCTTTTTATCATAGCTAATTCCAACCGCAAGAATTCTTCCTGTATACAACGGTTTTTGTCCAATTTTCCCTTGAAACTTCATTGCGTACTTTTTTTCAATAATCTGTTTGATGGCTTCTTCTGGTGTATGATCTACTTTTAATTCCAGTATAAGGCAATCTGCTGTTTTATCATATGGATAGAAAATGAAATCAACATATCCAATGCCTGCTTTTTCCTCACGTTCAACTTGGTATAGATCCCGTGCTGCAAGATAAATCAAATTTACAATAGCAGAAAGTTCTGTTTCGTAATTATATGATAGTAGTGGAATTTCTGTATTGTGGACATATTCGAGAATCTCATTCATTGTTTTCGTATCGCCATGCAAAGTAGCATGAAGCATTCTTTCAGATTCGTGTGCAAGACGATACACATATCCTAAAGAAGGTTCTTTTCGTAACATTGCAGCAAACTTATCCATCAGTTCTTTATTTGGAATGCTGACCTTTCCATTCTCGAAATTCAAAAATCCATAAACTACCATCGCAGAAAAAATTTCATCTCTTGTAGTAAGTTTCATAGAAGTTGCCGCGTATTCCTGAATTTTGGCCGGAACAGCTTCTCCTGATATCATCAATGCCAGATCATCCCGCACATCATCTATATTATGTTCAATATAATAATAAATCTCATCATATGGCCCTGAACTTGTCCAGTAAGATGCAAGATTATTATTCGTAAGTGCAAATACAACTGATCTTGGATTATACACGCTTTCTCCCCGAAAAGTATGATAGCCATTGTACCAGATGCGTAATCCTTCACGACTCACATTTTTGTGCTTTGTATTTTTTTCATACCGTTTGTATAATTCATCTGTTTCCGAGTCTGTGAATCCAAAAGCATCACTAAATTTTTCTTCTGAAATCATCGTATATTCCATAAACATATTAAGTTCTGAACCGCTTGAATATTTTGCGATTGGAAGAATTCCTGTAATATATGCAAGCAATACATATGGTCTATCTTTCAGTAAATTACGCAGAAAAAGTAAATAATCTTTTTTGTCCTGCTCTGTGATAAAATCCTGATGGAAAATAAAATCCCATTCATCAAATACAAATATAAATCTCGCATTAATATCATAAGCGTATATTTCATTTAAAACATCCCATACCGCCTCGTCCTCTGAGATTTCGACATCTGGATATTCCAGCCGGAGATCTTTGATTAATCTGTTTTCAATCCTGTCAATATATTTTTCATAGGAAGTACATCTTTTTGGGAGATCATTAAATGAAATATGGATCACTGAATACTGGTTTTGATATTTCGTACATATCGGATTTGCTGATATTTTGCATTTATCAAATATATCCTCCGCATTTTTTGCTTTAGAAAAAAATGCCGCTATCATATTTGCTGTAACTGTTTTTCCAAATCTTCGAGGCCTGGTAATGCAAATATAATTATTTCCTTCATTTACTAAAGGAAATAATTGCTCTAGCATCGATGTTTTATCTATAAAATATGGCTTTACTGTTTCGCTTTTGTACAGGGTATAGGCGGTTGTTCCATTTAAATAGATTCCCATTTTATTCCCTCCTGACTTTTCAATGTTTTAAAGCTGATGCTTTTATAAATTATATCAGACATTGCACTTATTTCCCAGAGTGAAATTTAATAACTTCTGATTTGCCACAGGCAAAAAGACCAAAGAGAGAAGATATCCTATATTTTTGGCCTGGGAGCAAAGGTTGGATGCGAGCGATTAAGCGAACATTCAGCCTGCAGCGACGAAAGTCACAAATATAGGTTATTTCTCTTTCTGGTGGCGTCTCCCTTGCCTGCGGCAAATCAAAGTTTTACTAAGTTGTATAAATTTGCATCAAGATATTTTTTGAGCAGTTCATCTTCATTATAGAATTCAGTCCACCCATAGTATTCTTCTGCTACGGCTCCGCCGATTGCTGCGAGGGTGTCGCTATCGCATTTTAAGCGGAATACATTGCGGAGGAAACTCTCGTAGGAGTCGCTTTCGTAAAAGCAGCGCATTGCTGCCGGTACACTTCCCATACAAGTCTCGTTCCACTGATATATTTTCTCCAATTCATCAAGAGGGACAGCAATGCTGTATTCATATTTTTCTGCTGGATATTGTTCTAATACATACTGGAAAATATCTTCTTTTGTTTTTCCGTGGCGGGCCATCCAGATACAGACAGCCGTTACTACGGCACCTTTGATTCCTTCTGGATGATTATGTGTCACTTCCGCAGATTTTTCTGCCATAGATATTACGTCTTCTAATGCGTCAAAATGTTCTCCAATAAAAGAAACACGCATTGCCGAACCATTTCCAAAGCTATTATATGGCTTCGGATTTTCGCCGTACATCCACTCATAAAATCTTCCGCCATATCCTGAGTAAGGATAAGGTTGTCCGACTTCACGCATTGTTTTTGTAAAATCTGCATTTTCTAAAATCGCTTTTTTCACCGCCAGAGTCATTATCGTGTCATCGGTATAAGAGCATCTGCTTGTAAATAACTCGCAATGTTTGTAATCCAGATTCTCTGGTCTGTTGAACTCAAATTGTGAACCTGCTATATCTCCAAGAATCGCGCCAATTACTGCCATAAATTTCGCTCCTTTTATGGCTATCTTTCTTTGTTTATCCCGTGAAACACTCGACAATTGAATTACCGAGTACTTCACCTATAGACAAATGATAGTCAAAATAGATTACTGATTGTTCTCCATTGGATTATACTATATTATTTTATAAATTTTTTTCTGTTGGCAACGGTATTCTTATGATAATTACCTGAACTGTATTTTGCACCTCTTTTTAAAGCTTTTACCTTTTTCATGCACGCATTATAACTGACACGCTTTCCATTTACCTTACAATTGTAATAGTAATATGGATATCCATTCTCATGTTTTCTTGTCACAGAACCGGAAACTCCATATGGTTTATGATCAGCATATGTATATTCTGCAATTTTGATCTTTTTTCCATTCTTTCCAAGCTGGTAAAAATACTCCCTGCCTGTTCCACCATTCATATAAGAATCCGTAAAATACTTTTTGTTTGTACAAATTGATACAGAGGTAAATTGTCCCAATGATTTAACGCGGCCGTCTGTATATGTATAAATACGATTCCATCCATACGCATGTGGAGAATCCATATAGTAAAGAATTAACTCTTTTACCCCATCTTTATTAATATCTATGCAGGTAAAATAAAGCTCTTTTGAGCGGGCATAATAACCATTACTCCATTTTACATTTTTTAACAGCATCTTTTTGTACGCATTCATCGCATTTTTCTTTGTTTTACGAGATGCAGCTTCTACGTTTACTGTTCCCTGAATTTCAGGGACTACGTTTATCTGGCAAAGGAATAACAGGGTCATAATGAGACATAAGGTTTTTATTACGTTTTTTATAGATTTTTTCATCATATTAACTCCCTCCCGATTGTTTTTAAAAAAGGCTTTCCGCAAGATGTAACTCACATTTTGTGGAAAGCCTTTTCAACTGCTCCACAGCTATTGCACTATTTATATTCTCTTTCGGTTTGCTCTCGTATTTTTAACAAACTTTACTGTACTTTTATAGCGGTAGCTGTTTTTTGCTGTATTATACTGTCTGGAATCCATATAGCCATAATTTTTAATGACTTTTCCACCTTTTTTAATGACGCATTTTTCGTATTTATCATCCGGGTCGATTTTCCAATTGTGGCTGTTGTAATATGCACATAAATAGGACTTTCCATCTTTTACACATAAATAAAGTGCTTCATCGGAAAGACCACTATTGATATAATTCTGACCTTTCTTTGTATAGAGAGCAATGTCTCTGCCATCGCTCAGGCTGCCTACTTTTCTTACTTTTCCACTCTTATAATAGTAAACATTACAGCCTGTGTAAGTGCCTTTTCCGAAACCTTTATAAGTTCCGATTAATAAAACCGGCTTATTTCGGTCACCGATATTTACTACTTTGTAATACTTTTTTCCGCTTACACTTTTGGTAAGGTACTTTTTATAGGCTTTCTTCATGGAAGATGTGGAAGCTGCCTGTACATTTCCTGCCGGAAGGTTCGCTGAGTTCATAAAAAATACTGCTGCAATTAACAGGGTAAGGGTCATGATGATTCGTTTTGTTTGTTTCATTGTTTTTCCTCGCTTTCTCTTTATGGTGTATATGTTTTAATCTTACACGGCATAGTCGTTCTCTGTTTTCCGAAAGAAAGATATCGTTCTCGGACAATCTTTCTTTTAATACGTCCCTTGCTTAACGTAACAAGAGTGACACTCTCACAATCATATTCTGAAATAGGTCTTTCCTGTAAAACCAGACCATTTCCGCTCGTATAATTATATAAAGTTGGATGCCATGTATCATAAATAGCACCTTTTGCCTTCTTATACTTTCCTCCTTTATATTCATATACCCATATACTGCAATCTGTCTCTACGCCTCCATACTTTACAATTAACTCGGGCTTTCCATTTTTATTAATATCGCTAAAGACATACCACTGTATACCCGGTATATAATTTTCCATACCTCTCCATTTTCTCATCTTACCCGTTACCTTTTTCGCCGCCTTTCTGTATTTGGCATTTAGCTTTCTGGCACACTTTTCATTTGCATTCTTCGGTAATGTTTTGCTGAGTCTTTGCACTTTGCGATAATCATTCCTTTTGTATGCCTGCAAAATGGCACGGTATGTACCTTTGGATGCCGCCTGTACGTTACCGGCAGGCAGGTTCGCTGCGTTTAGAAGAAATACTGCTGCGATTAGTAAGGTGACTGTCATGAGAATTCGTTTTGTTTTTTTCATAGTGTGCTCCCTTCTTGTAATTTTCTGGGACTGTGTTTGGTAAAATAAAAGTTTCGGCTAAAACATATTGTGAAATGGTAAAATGCAGGATTTTAAGATTGCAGATTCAAATACAAAGCGGGCCGCACACCGTCAGGCCTAATGTAGACAAGATTGCCAACCCTGTACACCCAGCCATCACTATCCACCTCGGCCGCACCACGGCTACCGAAGCCCGGCGAGCGGAGCCACCACCATGCTCCTTTTTCTTCATCATAAACTCCTGATTTTTCGGCATATTCTGTTGCTTTTGCTATTCTTTCTTCTTCATTCGAAAATAATGTTTCTGCTTCCTTCTCGCTTAACAGAAACACCTTATCCTCTGTGTCGTTTCCTCCGCTTGTTCCATACTCCGAGTTATCTTCATTTTTTATCAAAGACGCCTGTATTTTTGCTTTTTCTGTCTTATTAAAAGCAGTTGTATAAAACTCATTATTTAACCATTTCCGAATATCACTTGTCTCCCATGTGACCTTTTCAAATTCTTCATTATATGGTTTTGCATCTAATACATACTTACTAAGAAGGAGGACTTGGTTTCCTTCATTTTTCATTACAATCCATTCAATTGGCTTTTCTGTTCCGTCTTTGTCCTGTGGATAATTTCCAAATTCTATTGTTTCTCCTACTTTATATTCTGGATTTTTATCTTTCTCTTGCGAAGAACTCTCGGTCTTAGATGCTGTTTCTTCAAATACTGATTTATTATACGCAAAAGTACCTGCTATTCCCAGTAAAATTAGTATTCCGACAATTAGCGGAAAATAGTTGTTCTTTTTTTGTACTTTTTTCGTTTCTTCTTTAGCCCTGTTACCAGATTGTCCCTCTTTTTCAGGAGTTATTGAGTCTTTCTCCTTTTCCATTCTCTGTTCCGGTACTTTATTACCTGAATTATTCGTTTCTGACTCTATTCCAGCCTCCGCTTCATTTTCTTCGGATGTTAAGCCTGCATTTTCTGAAAGTTCCTTAGATATTAATTTCTCGCTTTCCTGAACTGCTTCTGTTGTGGAGTATTTACTTTGTGGAATTCCTTCGGTCAGCATACCCGTCTTAGTTTCAACACTCTGTTCTGCTAATTCAGTTTCTACCTGACTCTGACTTTCTTCCGCTTCTGGTACACTGTTTTCCTCATATCCACCATACAAGTCCTCACAGAAGTCCCCGACATTCTGATATCGGTCATTTGCCGCAACGCTCATTCCTTTTATAATCGCTTCTTCTATCTGCGGTAAAACAGGAATTCCGAATGCGGAGATTTTTTTCAGGTGATCATCCATTACCCTCTCTATCGCATCGGGCGGATTCTCTCCGGTGATGCACTTATACATGGTGGCGCAGAGGGCGTAGATATCTGTCCACGGTCCCTGTACGCCATGGGTCTGATACTGTTCTGATGGGGCATATCCCGGTTTTAGTACGATGGAAAGGCTTTTTTCTCCGAATTCAGTATAGTCTCTTGCCGCTCCAAAGTCCATTAACTTTATTCTGCCATCCGGCAGTACCATGATGTTGTCCGGGCTGATGTCACGGTGAATTAAGCCCTGACTGTGGATCTCGTCAAGTGATTCAATTAATGGTACGAGTAATTCCACTAAATCTTCCGCATCGATTCTTTTATTTTCTACCAAATACTGCTTTAAAGTAACTCCCTCTAAGTACTCCATGACAATGTAGGCTGTGTTGTTTATTTCAAAAAAGTCTAACGCCTTAACGATTCCCTTATCTTTGCTGAACATTGCCATTGTTTGCGCTTCTTTTAAGAATCTCTCTTTTCCTTTATCATAGTTCTCTTTTTCCCCAACTAAGGTGACTGTTACGGTATCTTCATACTCGATATTCCTCGTCACGATTCCCTGTGGAAAGAATTCTTTGATGGCGACTTTCTTCTTATGCAGTTCATCCATGCCAAGATAGGTGATGCCAAATCCTCCCTGGCCTAATACGCCTTCAATGGTATATCGGCCTATGAGCCTGGTTCCTTTTCGCAGGCAATATAAGTTTTCTTCCATACTTTTTCCTTTCTAATGAGATTATCACTGCTGTAATTTTATTTTCTTTGTCTGGTATATTTTCAACGAAACAAATTGGGAATTTTTTCTTTTAAGTTGTAAAATTGTGCGTTAGTATAATATTAGAAACTATCCATCTTCACAAAAATATACTAATAAAAAATATCTTAAAAACCAAGAAAAGGAGGTCATTGATATTATGGTAACATTATATGGTCAGGAAGAAGTTTTTCGCGATTATGTCGCAAGCCAAAAGTTTTCTTCCGAAGTAAAGGGTATTGTAGAACTTTCAAGGGAACTCGGACGTTCCTTTGAAGATACCGTCGCTTATGTCTCCAAAAAGTTTGATGTACCCGATGAAATCGCTCAGCGAAAAGTATCTTCTTTTTGGAATTGATAATAAGCAGAAGTACGATTCTTTTTCAAGAATGCCCCGACATTCTTGAATTCAGTAATTGCCCTCTTTATTTTAAACAAGTTCCTTTTTTTGTATTATAAGTAACTCCATCCTCGGTTGTTCTATCTGAAGAGACGGTTCTGGCGCAGACCAATCACATCCATATTAGGAATTTTTTTCAACATGGAGCATATCTATTCGCTTGTTATATCATTTTTTAATAAACAAAATGCAAATTATATGTTCCCTTAAAATATAATTGCTTTGCCATTTTCGGCATACAATTTTGTTTTTTACCTGTTCCATAAGTATGTACTTTTTTATCCGGGCCGATATATCTATAACATTTACCACCCATATAATAAGCCCGATATTCTTTTACTTTTCTTCCGCTCTTTTGATAAGCAAATGCAAAGGAAAGTTTACGTCCTGAATAGTAATATTCACAAACGGTTCCTGAAATAGCCAGAAAATTATCTTTGGCTGGTTTGATTACAGATAATGCCAGATGATTTCCATTCCAGTAGTCGGTACAGCCTGAACTATTACCGATTCGTTTATATCTTCTTAAATTTTTCTGTGTCGTGTAATAACATTTTTTTGCCTGCTTTACTGCTTTATCAGACTTTGCGGATGCCTCTACCTGCATTGGTTGGGAAAAACTGCTTACAGTTGCAGATACCATAAATATTACAAAGAAACACATAATTGATTTTTTCAAAAACTTTTTCATTTTTCACACACTCTTTTCTTACTATTTTCTCATAATCATTTAATTTATACTTTTCTTCGAATCACCAGCACTCCTTCCCCTTTCTTTAAATATTAGAACCATATTATATTTGCATTATATCCTTTTCCCTCACTAATTCAATACATCGTGTCTAAGTGGTCGTTTTTTCGACACTTTTGGTAGTACATCTTAATTTTTCGCTCCAAAATTAAGAAAAGAGTATTGCAACTTATTATTCGTTACAATGCTCTTTTCTTTTTAATTAAAATCCCAGTCTTTCATTCACTGCTCCATATAATGCTTCGCAGAATTCTTCCATACTCTGGTATCTATCTTTTATATCGACACTCATACCTTTTAAAATAACATTTTCTAATTTCTCCGTAAGGCGATGATTATTTTTTGTGTGTCTTCTTGTATATCTGTGCTATAAAATCTTCCATCGTATTTTTTCAGATATTTTTTTAAAGGTCTTTTTAATCTTTTCTTTTTATCTCTTTCTCCTCCTTCTTGATTGGATTGTCCGAGCTGTTTTGATAATCTTTGTTCTGTCATGCACAGGATTAATTGATTTTTCATTGCCGCTGCATGAAGGCTTATCTTTTCTGCTTGTGCACCACATTCCATAAGACTTAATAGAATTTCTACTATATCTTCCTGTCTGATCAATCCTCTGTCATAATTTTGAAAAAGAATATCTGTTTTCTTTTGCTGTTTTTGACGGGAAATCTTAAAATCATATAGAAGTCCGTCTACAATATAATCAGAACAGAAAAAGATATCATTTATAGACTGATACCGTTCCTGCAAATGCTCTACATAGGCAAGTACAGACTGTTTCTTTTCTTTTACGCTTCCTGCCTTCTGTGTTTTTAGAATTTCTTCAAAACCCTCTTCTACGTCTTGGCAAAACTCCTGCAATTCATTTACTTGTATAGTTACTTTTGAATAATAACTTTCCATCTGCTCTGTGGCATACATAAGCTGCTTTTTTCTTCTTGAAAGCTGGATGCTGTAAATAAAAAATACCACTGTAACGCTCAAAGCCACCATTATACTAAAATATATTCCCATTTTATGGAGCATTGTATCTTGTGCTGCCACACTGTCTTCTATACCGACATAAAGAAAGTTACTGAGCCATCCGCTTAATATGAGTACTATTAATATTTCACTACAAATGTACGAATGTTTTATTCTGTAATTTTGATATTTTTTTAATAGTGGGGTTATGATTTTATAAATAATCAGGAAAATAATGATAGATAGTATTGCATTTATCACTGGATGAAATCCCAATGATGGTACTCCATATACAATGGCTGTTCCACCGAAATCACATAAGCAAAATCCCAGCAATACTTTTGCTAACTGTTCTTTCCACAAAAATGTGGTGAGAAACATAATAAGAAATGTACTGGCGGACGCTATGGTAGGCATCATAAGCCGAAACCACTGCTGTCCTCCATAAAAATGATTGGCAATAAGTAACAGACCTACGTTATAGATCACAAAACGCAGGCCGAGCATCACCGGTAAGATATAACTGTATTTCTTTTTTCCAAAAAGTGTTATCATAAGGATACTGTCTATAACACATCCAAAGATTCCACAGAATAACCCATAAAATTCCCCACTCAGTATTTCGATAATTTCTTTCATATTTTTGCTTTACTTTTCCCCAATCTTTAGAAATTTCCAATGAACGGAAGAAATACTTCCGCACAAATATTATTCCCCTCTTCTTTTGTATAGTTTATATTTCCACCTGCCTTCTGAACAACTTCCTTTATAATTCTTACGCCCCATCCATGTGCATTTTTATCTTCTTTTTTCGTTATAAAATCTATATTTTTTATATTACAACATGTGTTTTCCACTCTTATTTTTACACCGTATTCTGTCGTGTTCATTGTCCATAAAATCTTTCTTTCAAAATCTTCTGAAATGCGGCAGCATTCCTCTATCGCATTATCCAGAAGATTTTGAAGCAATCCTGAAAGATCAACTTTTTCAATATTTAATTTATCAAAAATTTCTCTTTCTTTTATCGCAAGATTGATGTTTATTTGAATATTGTATTCCTGACACTTTTCCTTTGTTACACAGGCAATCGCATTTAACATAGTATCAACAGAATACTCATCATCTATAATATCTGAAACAGCCTGTTCCATCATATGAAGATGCTTCGGGATATCATGCCGATACTTCCTTGCTTGATTGATTTTCCCCTGAAATTCTACATAAGAATGATTCATGTTCTCTAAAGTTTCTTCCATCTTCTGATTGTTTTCTTCTGTATCTATAACTTGTTTAATCCATATATGTATTCCCCATAAGATACATATAAACAGACTTGTTTTAACTAGCACTCCCATACATATTCCTTCCCTACTCTCCATTTATTTAAAATCTTTTCACCTCTCCTGTTTGTATCTATTAATATAAATATAATCCTTATATATCGCTTTTTCAACATATTTTTCTAATTTAATGGAGTAAAGAGACGAAAAGCAGAAATTTCATATATAATACAATGTGAAATTTCTGCTTTTCTGCTGTTTGGCTCCAGAAGGAAATTAGTATTTGGATTTGAGGAAAAGGGTATTGCCCAGAAGTCTATGGTTTTCATCCAAATAAAGGTTCCAGACGAGGAATATTTTCTTACTAAATTGTAGTCAGTCTTCTAAAGAAAAAAGAATGGTTATAAGTTTGATTTTGTTCCGTTGCGCTAA
>OLND01003958.1_pt1 | contig 10887 bp, 14 predicted proteins | sample 1672031 | NCBI WGS metagenome assembly OLND01 (sample SAMEA3136638, study PRJEB25190) | human gut metagenome | biome: human gut; feature: human-associated habitat; material: faeces | place: Austria | collected 2013
GTCCGTACTGCCAGCCGAGGATCAGGCCGCAGAATCAGCACCGGGATGTGCATCGGCAGGAGCATTTTTCCAACTGCCGGGATCTGGCCGATGAAGAACGGCAGGATCAGGCCGATCGCAAAGAGCATGCCGGAAAGGGTTACTTTTTTTACTTTTTCCATCTTGAAAGTCCTCCCTTATGTTTCCTTCTGGAATCAGTGTATCATTCAAGTACACTTTAAAGTCAAGACCTTTTCTGCATTTTTTCTCTATTTTTCCCACTATTTTAGTATATTTTTTATTTCCGTGCTTCTCGGTGTCTGACTGCACTTTCTGTAGGAACTTTTTCTGTCGTTTTCCATGATTTTGTGGTACACTTTTGGATATTGGGAAATGCAGTCATTTTCTGCAGTTCCCTGACTATTTTTCGAAAGGATTTTATCATCATGCAGTTTTATCTCGCCCCGATGGAAGGGCTGACCGGGTATGTGTACCGGAATGCTTACCACAAATATTTTCCGGCGGCGGACCGTTATTTCACGCCGTTTATTACAAATAAAAAAATGAGTTCCCGCGAACGGAACGATATTCTCCCGGAGCACAACGAAGGAATGACGGTGATTCCGCAGATTCTCACTAATCAGGCGGAGGATTTTCTGTCCCTGACAAAGGAACTGAGGGAGTACGGTTACGATACCGTCAATCTGAACCTCGGATGCCCGTCCGGCACGGTTGTCGCCAAGCGGCGCGGCTCCGGGCTGCTCGCGTGGCCGAATACGCTCGACGCGTTTCTCGATGAGATTTTTTCGTCGTGCGACTGCCGCATCTCGATCAAAACGCGGCTTGGCACAACGGATACCGACGAGTGGGAGGATCTGCTTACGGTTTACGACAAATATCCGCTCGAGGAACTGATCATTCATCCGCGGATTCAGAAGGATTTTTACAAATACACACCGCGCATGGAGTGCTACCGGACAGCGTATGAGACGAGCCGCTGCTCGCTCTGCTACAACGGTGACATTTTCTCACCCGATGATTTTCAGAATCTCTGCCGTGAGTTTCCGGACACGGAGAAAGTGATGCTCGGACGCGGGGTACTGCAGAATCCGTGGCTGATTGGGATGCTGCGCAGTGCAGATCCGGCAGGCGGCGAAGCCTCTGCTCCCGATAAAGAGCTGCTGCACGCGTTCTGTGAGGATCTCTGCGCTGGTTATGCGCGTGTGATTTCCGGGGATAAAAATGTGCTGTTCAAATTAAAAGCACTGTGGATTTATCTTGGAATGTCGTTTACCAATCCGCAGAAATATCTGAAAAAGATTAAAAAGGCGAACCGGCTTGCCGAGTATGAAGAGGCGGTCGATGCACTGTTCCGGGAACAGGAGCTGATTCTTTAATTTCGAAGTCCATTAGTATCTTTTGGAAACCATGTCACTTTCAGGTACGCACTTGTCTTTTCTGCAAAATCCGGTACGATAGAAACAGGATACAACGACTTATTTCTATTTTGTTTTTGGGAGGATTTTTACCATGATCGATTTACACAAGGAAGACGAAAAGCTTTTTGCTCTTGTCGGCGCATGCCAGCGTGATGTCCTTCTTCGTTCCTCCCCACTCGAGAAACTCCTCTAACTTTTTCACACTATTTCCTCCTTGTATACCTATAGGGGTATTGGTTGTCAAGAGGAGTTTTTCAAAATCAGAAAAACAAAAAGAACTTCCGACGAAGCATCTTTTTTCTGCTCCTGCCGGAAGTTCTCTTTTCATCTTATCTTCTTATTTTTATTTCATATTTGCAAACCGCTCCACAGCCTTCGTAAACTGTGCAATCGTCTGATCCGCATCTCCGTGCTCGATGCCGTCGCGCACGCAGTGCTGGATATGGCCCTCGAGGACAACTTGTCCTACTTTATGAAGTGCCGATTTTACCGCATTGATCTGCGCCAGTATATCCTCGCACGGCACGTCCTCATCCACCATACGTTCGATCGCCTGCACCTAACCGATGATCTTTTTCAGGCGACGGTGAAGATTATCTGCATCCATACACTGTTTCATTTTGCATCCTCCTTGTTTCAAATCCGTCATCGCATCGGCTGCGTTACAAAGTGCAGTGGTCTTCCTCTTCTGTTTCCTCTGCAATCAGATTCCGGATATTCTGCATACGGTTATCCAGCTCCGCGCTCTGTCTTGCGCAGTCGTAGAGTTCATCCTGCAGATATTTGACATGATTTTCGGGAATATTTTTCTTGTAGCGCATCTTGTGCTCCAGACTCGCCCAGAAATCCATCGCGATCGTACGGAACTGTACTTCCACGTAAACCAGTTTCTTTGTATCCTGTAAAAAGATCGGCACCTGAACGATCAGATGAAGACTGCGGTAGCCGCTCTCCTTCGGATGCTGAATATAGTCCTTCCGCTCAATCAGCGTAATGTCATCCTGTTTCAGAAAACTGTCTGCCAGCTTATAAATATCGCTTGGAAAAGAACAGATCACGCGCACACCGGCGATATCGCGGATATTTTCCTCGATAGACTCCAGTGTGACCGGGATGTCTTTCACGCGGATTTTCCGCATAATGCTCTCATACGATTTGACCCTTGTTTTGATTCCTTCGATCGGGTTCTGGTCATAGGAAAGCGAGTATTCCTGATTCAGCACCCGGAACTTTGTCTCGATTTCCATAATGGCGCACTGATAATACGACATCAGAAGCTCGAACGGCTTTTTGTTCTTCTGCATCATCTGAATAAACTCGTCCGATAAAAGATTCTGCTTTACAAACTCATCCCGTTTTGTCTCGATCAGATTTTTTCCCTGTTTTCTAATTTCCTCCAGTACTTCGAGGTTTTTCATCATCCGTTTTTTCGTCCTCCCAAAACTGCGTTCTCTGTCCTTTATGCTATCATTTTAGGCCTGTAAAGTCAAATTTTTTCTTCTTTTACTCTACCTTCAGCATCCGGTAGCCAACCCCGATATGCGTCTGGATATACTGCGTCTGCTCTCCGTTCTTTTCCAGCTTTTTCCGAAGCGTCGCCATGAAAACACGGAGAGAAGCGATATCGTTCTCCCAGCTGCTTCCCCAGATTTTCTGTGTGATAAACGTATGCGTCAGCACCTTCCCTGCATTCTGCGACAGCAGGCAGAGCAGCTTGTATTCGATTGGTGTCAGATGAAGTTCCTCTCCGTCAAGATATGCGCACCCCGCTGCGTACTCGATCCGCAGTGCGCCGTTTTCAAAGACAGCCGACTGGACTCCATTTTCTGCCTGCATCTGGGACAGACGGCGCTGTGTGACTCGAAGGCGGGCCAGCAGTTCCTCCACAGAAAACGGTTTCGTCAGATAATCATCCGCTCCTGCGTCCAATGCCTCGATTTTATCGCTGTCCTCACTTCTTGCACTGATTACGATAATCGGCATATTCGACCAGCTTCGAATCTTTTCAATCACCTCTACGCCATCAATATCCGGCAGGCCAAGGTCGAGCAGAACAATGTCGGGATTATGTGTGGATGCCTCCATAATGGCACCCGCACCGTTCTTTGCAGAAATATACTTATAATCGTGTGTTTTTAACGTCGTAGTAATCAGGTTGTGAACCGGCGTATCATCTTCCACAACCAGAATTAATGTCTTATTCATTCAAATTCACCTCATTGAGCGGCAGGTTAAACCGAAAGCAGCAGCCCTGTGGATCGCAGTCATAAAGTGCTATCTCCCCGCCGTGCGCATTTACAATCGAACGGCAGAGTGCCAGTCCAAGGCCAAGGCTTCTGCGGCTGTCGCTTACTTTATTTTTCCCGGAATAGAACATCTCAAACACATGCTCTCTGGACTCTTTTGGAATCCCGGGGCCGTTGTCCTCCACCGCGATCCAGACATTTTTCTCCTCTTTTCCGGCTGTCGAGAACCCACTGAATGATTTCCTGTTCCCTTGGGTCAAAGATTTTTTCCGTCTTTCCTCCTGTCTGCGCGCTGTAAAGTGTTCCGCGGACAATTCTGCTCTCCTGTGCCCCTGCCGGTGCGGCCGTCAGATCCCTTCCCAGCAGTTTTACAAGCTTTGTCGCTGTAATATCAAAAATCTCCGACGCATCCTCTGCCTTCTGCAGAAGCTGGCTGGTATTGAAAAGAATTTTCGTCAGGAACGCATCCCGCGCAGACAGCTTTGCATTCTCTTTTAATTTTGATGCAAGCGTACCTGTCAGAATGGAAATGCCCAGCATGATGGCAAAGGTCACCGGATAACCGGAACCGTACGCGTACAGTGTCAGACGCGGTTCTGTCAGGAAGTAGTTAAACAGCACTACACTGATCACAGAACTGATTACGCTGCAGGTATAACCGCTGGTCAGAATGGACGTCATCATAACGCCGACCAGATATATGGTAATGATATTGGAATCCGGAATGATATGGATTTCCAAATCCGGCACCAGATCGGTCAGCCGTTCGGTCCATCCCCTTCTCTTTCGAAAAAATCCTTGATCCATCATGCTTTTTCCAATGACAATCCGCGTTACTTCGGAAATTCTCGCATATTCTGCAATCTGCAGGGCAATGTCCTCGCTGTGCGTCGTTACAATCTCCGCCCCGCTCTGTCCTGCCAGGCGGATATGCTTCTGCAGCCTTGCCTGATCCTCCGGCGTTTTCTCTGCCGGTTCCGCGGTCTGCACATACAGTGCTGTAAAATTAGCACCAAATGCCCGGGCCATCTGTGCCGCAGTCCGGATAAACAATCAAAAAGGACACCTTTTATTGTATAATTATGTTACCCCACAAACATACGAAAGAAGGTGTCCTTAATGAAAAATTAGCATTGAAGAAACTGCTAACTTATATGAAAAGTGTATACAAAATTCCACAAAAAATCAAGGGTTTATCCGATGAAAGAAAAAGAAAATCCATCCCGTTGTTTAATATTGTTATGCCAGTGCTGATTTTCCTGATGCTTCAGTATGAAGGTTTTCACACCATTTTTTCAGCGCCGGAAAGCATGGAGAAACGACTGAAAAACTGTATCCGTGGAAAAATCCCAAGAGTTGATGCAGTCAGGGATCTTCTTTCCCGGATTGATCCAAAAGAAATCGAGGAAATTCACGCGCAGACGATTGATGTTCTGAAACGCAACCGCGTATTTCGGGAAGGAACCATAGGCGGATATGTTGCGGCAGGTATTGATGGGGTGGAATTATTCAGCAGTACAAAAAAGTCCTGTCCAGACTGCCTGAGCCGGAAGAACGGGACGGGGAAGACAGAATACTTTCATCGAAGTGTGGTATGTATGACGGTAGGAAAATCGCCGCATGTGATCTTTGGGCAGGAAATGCTGAAACCCAGAGATGGTTCAGAAAAAGATGAAGGGGGACTGACAGGAGCGAAAAGGCTCATCCGGCATTTAAAGAAAAGGCATAGTCCTTTCGCAGATGTGATTGTGGCGGATGCACTGTACCTGAATGCCCCGTTTATCAATACTTTGAAGGAATGCGGTTTAGAAACGGTAATCCGTCTGAAAGATGAAAGAAGGCTTCTGTTTCAGGATGCGGAAAGCATGTTTCAGCGGGACGAGGGGAGAAAAAGGAGCTTCAGGAAGGGAAAAAAGAGTATTGAAGTCTGGGATCTTTCCGGATTTGAGATAGACCTTACCTGGACGATATCTTAAGCGGACTGAAATACGAGGACGGCCACTACGATCTCGTGACTCTTTCCGACAAGGATTATCAGAAAAAACTGGATGTCCAGATTGCCTACTGGGATAAACTGAAAAATGAAATTCAGAAGGTCAGATCCGGAGAAAACGGAACGGCGGATCTGGTAGACATGAGCGAGACGTATTTCCAGATGGCAGATGAAACGGTTGCCGCAGTCAAAGTTTCCCGTGCCAACCGCCAGCTGGAACAGAAAGCCTACATCGACCTTCACACGGGACTGCCGAACAAGAGCAAGTGCGAAGAGCTGTTCCACAATGTGGAATTCATCAAAACTCCTACTGCCTGTATCGTCTTTGACATGAACAACCTGAAACGCGTCAACGACAGCCTCAGCCACTCCATCGGCGACCAGCTGATTCTGAACTTTGCCCGGCTGCTGCGAAACTCGATTCCCGCGAAGCATTTCGTAGGAAGATACAGCGGCGATGAATTTATGGCGGTCATCTATGATGCAACCCGCGAAAGCATCACAGAAATCCTCACAGAGCTTCAGAACGAAGTCGAACAGTTCAACGGCTACGGAACCCAGTTCCGCATCAGCTATTCCCACGGCTGGGCACTTTCCACCGATTACAACGAATGTACGCTCCGCACGCTGTTTGACAAAGAAGATAAATATATGTATGAAAACAAGCAGCAGAGCAAGCAGGGACGCCAGGACTAAAGAAACGCCGGAACCGGAAATATCTTATCGCCGGTTCTGGCGTTTTTTCTTGCTGTTTCTCTTTTATTTTTTTGCAAACGCTTCTATCTGCGCATATCCCGCTGAAAAATCAATGGGTTCCTCCCGCAGCTTCTTTCTGACCACATCGCGTCCTTCCTGATCTGCCATCACTTTCTGGATTTTATCGGCAAACTGCATCACATCCAGCGGACAGAGATATCCGTTTTCCCCATCCCGGATCTGCTCGCGCATGGACGGAATATCGGAAGCGATGATGACCTTCTGCAGGCTTCTCGCCTCTACAATCGTAATCGGATAGCCTTCGTGACGGGACGGCTGGAGATACAGGTCGCAGGATTTTACGTACGGCGCAGGATTTTCGCGCATTCCGAGAAAAATAATTTCCTGCTCCACCTGATATTCCTTTGCCATGGTCCGCAGCTTGTTCAGATCTCTTCCATCACCGATGATGAACCATTTGAAGCAAAGTCCCCTTTTTTTCAGCTCCGCCGTAATCTGCACCGCAATATCATATCCTTTTTCTTCCGAAGCTCTTCCCACCGTCAGAAATTTCAGCTCTCCTGTGTACTGCGGATCGCTAAGCGGCTCCTCACTCCGTCTCTGCACCTGTTTGATGTCAATGAAATTCAGCAGAACCTCTGTCCGGTCCGCGAGTTCCGGAAAACGGGCAATGACCTGTTTCCGGACAGGCTCGGAAACGCAGTAAATTTTATCATACTCCGGAATAAAGTCCCTGGTCCGGAACAGCCACCAGAGATTTTCTCCGTGGAACCAGACCGCTTTTTTCCGCGCATTCGTCTTTCTGGCTCCGAATGCGGTTGTGAACGCACCGAATCCGAAAAAGTCGAAAACAAGATCGTATTGTTTTGTTTCCGGCTCCACACACTCCAGAATCCGTTCATACAGTTTTCCATACCGTTTCTTTCCATACACGACGCGCATCAGAAATACGCCCATTCCTCTGGCATAGAAAGACCGTTCTGCCGGTGTCTCCCGTTTTCCCACAATCCGTTCCAAAGCCGGATGCGGCTTTTTGTCCCAGATCATCTGGCGCACTTCCACCTCCTTCGGAATCCGCTCCAGCAGAACGCCTCTTTTTTCGACCAGAAGAAGCGTTACATCTTCTTTTTTCTCCACCAGTTTCTGCAGCAGCGCTGCCATGGCAACTTCCGTTCCGCCCATGTCCATGGTACGTCCCAGCACCAGTATTTTACTCATTGCTTACCTCTCATCTGCTTTTTTCTCTGTTCTAACGCCAGTAGGCATCTCCCACATGCGCAGGATGACGCTGATCCTCCGGCGGAAGCTGATGGTAATCGCCGTACAGGGTGTGAAGATACGTCTCGTATCCCGCCGGGGCATTGATCAGATGGCCTTCAAACGGAAGGCGCACGATCTCTTCGATCGCTGTTTTGGGAATCGCGTCCGACTTGCGGTAACCGCCGCACTGGCAGGCCACCCACTTTGAGTCCTCCGCGCGGTACTTTCTGCACTCTTTTTCCATCTCGCGCAGAATCCGCTCTTTTCCATAGCATTTCCGGATCGCCCATTTGCACCATTTTGCGAAGCTTCCTTTGTTTCCTTTTAAGGTCTGGCGGTAGGTGCGGAATGCATTCATCCGCTGGCTTTCCAGAAACAGCAGCTTTTTCCAGTGACGGTCGTACTCCGGTGTATCTTTTTCCGGCAGTCCGTCAAACGGGAAAATGTCGACGAAAAGACCGGTATCCACAGCTCCTGCCACGTGCTCCACAAGACTCGTTCCGGTGTGTACCAGCTTTCCGTATGCCAGTGTGAAACCCTTTGTATTATGAAAATTCATGACGCGGTACGGTGTATCCGTTTCGCTGTTTACAATCTGTTCCAGTTTTTCATAATCCGCTCTCGGCATCCAGACATCCACATCATCATCCCACGGAATGAACCCCTGATGCCGGATCAGCCCAAGCAGCGTTCCATCTGCTGCAAAATAGATCAGGTGATGTTTCCGGCAGACTTCATCCAGATACAGTAATATTCCAAGCGCAATCTCCTGTTTTTCTTTTAATTCTGTAATTTTACGCATAACGGCATTGCCTTTCTGTTTTGTTTTTCCCATCCATTATAAACACTCTGCCGGATTTTTTCAATTTAAAGTTCCTGCCGCTCCGGCGCCCGTCTGAAGATTCCGGTATCCTGCTGATTCAGCTCGTCTTCCATTCCTTTTGAGAAACCACAGATCACAACGGTGTACTCTTTTTCGTCCTCCAGATCGGTTCCATCTTTGGTCAGAAGCACATATGGATAAGGATATCCGTTTCCATTGAGATCACAGCCTTCTTTTGCCATTTCTTTGATCTTTGCACCCGTCAGGGTTGATGTCTGCAACGTTCCATTGCCAAATCCAAATAAGCAGATACAATACGCTCTAATGAACGCATTTCCTGATTGCTTGGAGTAAAGCTACGCGGCCAGGTAGGTGTATATTTTGCAATGGCACGATGATAAGGAATACCTTTTCCTTCGGCATATCCCAATGCCATTCCTACACCTGAATCGGGAATACCGCAGGCACAGTCCACTTCCGACTCATCGGTCTTACCCATTTTGTAACCGCTCATGAAACGTACCTCTTCTACATTACGTCCTTCGTAGCAAGATACAGGAAAACCATAATATACCCAAAGGAACGAGCAAATCTGCATCTCTTCATTTGGCTTGCGAAGTTGCTCTAAACCATCAGCACGCATACGGATAATTTCTCCCGGACCTACATAACGGTCGATTTCGTAATCCAGATTGGGCAAACTGCTCGATTCACTGGTTGCAGCATAGGCTCCGTCTTTCTTACCAATAATGATAGGAGTACGTCCCCATTTGTCGCGTGCCACAATAATGCCGTCTTCTGTCAGAATGAGCATCGAGCAGGAACCTTTGATTTTCTTGTAAACATTTTCAATACCGTCTACAAAATCTTTTCCTTGTACAATCAGCAACGCAATAAGCTCTGTTTGGTTTGTTGATTGTACAAGGAAAAGATTTGTTTGGTTTGTTTTTCCCAAACTCATTTCTGCAAAATGCATATTTGCATCAAGCAAATCTTTTTCCAGTTCGGCTACGTTGTTAATCTTTGCAACCGTTACAATCGCAAATTTACCTAGATGAGAATTTATCATGATAGGCTGCGGATCGGTATCGCTGATTACACCTATACCCGACTTGCCTCTGAATTTTGGAAGTTCCGATTCAAACTTGGTGCGAAAATAAGAACTTTCCAGACTATGAATAGAACGAACGAAACCTTCGCCTTCCGAATATGTTGCCATACCGGCACGTTTCGTACCTAAATGTGAGTTATAATCCGTACCGTAAAATAAATCGGTTACGCATTCAGCCATTGAGACTGTACCGAAAAAACCACCCATTCCTTTTTTATTTTATAATTAATAGTTCGATTTTCGAGTGCAAAAATACGCAAAAGACAAGAAGTACAGAAGAATGCAATGCGAAATCTTAATACGACATATTGAAAATTTTCACTTCAAATGTTTTACAGAAGACTAAAGATTCAGTATATTTTTTTATTGCCTGCTTATTAACCTCTCTAATAATCAAACAAATGAGAAAAATCTCACTTACAAGGTCCGCATTAGTTACCGGATGTATCCTTATCTCTTCCATACCACTTCAAGGGAAAGCAAAAAATCTCTTTCAGGAGCAAGACAACCGGATTACTGGATTAATCGTTTCGAGAATCACAAATACTTTGATACACACCAAGCACCTGTATTCGACTCAGTCAACATAAAGGCTTTATTACAGCAAAAACAACAAAGCAATATTCCCGAAAAAGAATAAACCTAATAAGGGAATCCATTTTCCGCTATCAGGATACATCATACCACAGGCACGATTGCTGATATAATGTTTTTTTAACAAATAAGCATAGGGGGATTCGGTTGATTTGACGTTTATATGAAAAAGACATTAAAGACTTTCAGTCAAATCCGAAAAAACAATTATAAACCCAAACCATTACCAGTATGACAAAGATTATTTTACCACTAGACTTTCTTTTTTGGGGAGGCATGCAGACTGCCGCATGTGGCGATGAAGAACGAATGACTGAACCGACTGTTTCATCTGGCTTTCTGCCGAATCAGGGCAATCAGGAAATTCCTGCGAACGAATTGCAACAGTACATAGACTAAAATGTTAGTTGACAAACTGACATTTTGCATATTTTTCCCTTCGAGATTCGTTTCTTTTCAGCCTGTAACCGGAACCGATATTTTGAAAGAAACAATCTCGAAGAGATTTTACTCATAACCAATATGATAGATAAAATTTTAACACTTTATGAAGAACAAAACAGCTCCTTCCAGAAACATTAAAGCACCTTTTTTAAGGGTATCTGTACATGTTACCGGAAGAGTCAGACAACTTATCGAGTCATTTTTTTAATTTATCTCGATGTTTTTTGAATTTTCCCCAATACTCCGAATTGCCGCGTATCCCCTCTCCTTGAGCAATCGGT
>OLND01003960.1_pt1 | contig 10880 bp, 5 predicted proteins | sample 1672031 | NCBI WGS metagenome assembly OLND01 (sample SAMEA3136638, study PRJEB25190) | human gut metagenome | biome: human gut; feature: human-associated habitat; material: faeces | place: Austria | collected 2013
GAAGAAAATACCTCTTTTTCCATGCAAAAAAGCCAGAACCGGCAACTTTTCCCCACTCGGTTCTGGCTTCAGATTTTTTAGATAATAATACAGATCAGTCTTCCCTTGGACTCGTTGACGATGCGTCTCATCGTGTCCTGGAGCTTCTTCTGGCTTTCTTCACCGATAACGGCAAGGCGGGTACGGATACCGTCCCCCACAAGCTGTTCCACGGATTTTCCGAAGATGTTCGTGTTCCAGATGCCTTCCTCACTTTTGGAATTTTCCCGAATATAGGCGATGAGATCTTCCGCCTGGGCCTCGCTTCCCACGATGGGAGCGATCTCCGTCTCGATATCTGCCCGGATAAGATGAATCGAGGGACTCATGGCCCGGATTTTCACGCCGTATTTGCTTCCCTGATGGATCACCGTGGGCTCGTCGAGAGTGATCTCTGACTGTTCCGGCAGAATCACGCCGTAACCGGTACTCTCCACAGACTGAATCGCCGCCTCCACCTTCTCGTAGGCCTTCTTTTTCTCCGCCAGCTCCCGGATCATGGAAATCAGCTGATACTCTCCCTTAAGCTCCACGCCGGCAAGGCCGCTCAGCATGGCGTAATAGTATGTATCATCGACCTCCATACGAATCTTCACAGCTCCCCGGGCAAGAATCACGCCTTCCATGCGGATTCCGCTGATGCAGGGCGCTTCCGTTTTAAAAAGGCTCTCCTCCTTCAGATCCCGGATATGGGTTACTTTGGAGAGAATCTCTCCGGCTTTCTCCAGCAGAGCCTTTTTCACGGGATGCTCCGGCTCCAGAGTCTCTGTCCATTTCGGGATGTAAAACTCCACCCGTACCAGCGGAAATTCATAGAGAATCTTCTTTAAGATCCGCTGAACGTCCTCCACACTCAGCCGTTCCAGGTTGACGGCCATGGCAGCCATTCCGTACTCCTTCTCAAAAAGCTCCACTGTGTCCACAGCGGTTTTTCCATAAGGATCTGCGCTGTTGATAAGAGCGATGCAGGCTTCTACGTTCTTGCAGTCTGCGGTGATGTATTTGTAGTCGCCCAGGCCTCTGCTGCTGCTGCGAAGTGCTGCCTGAGTGTCACCCTCGTTCAGTACGGGAGCCGGAGCCGCGATCAGAGCTTTGCTCTCATCTTCGCTCTCAGTGGTTACATAATAGGTAGTTCCGTAGGTGTAAAGGTGAGTCATAGCGGTTCCTACTCTGTCGGAGGAATCAAGGGACATGATGTCGTTCTCGGTCTGAGTTGTGAAGTCCGGATTGATGTAACCAGCCTCATACCACTGATTTAACAGAGTCAGGTAATCTTTGTAGGAATCCTCGTAAGGTCCGAAAGCAACGGTTCCGTCATCTTTAATATAGTAGTCATTCGCTGCAACGCCGTAAGCGGAAGAGAACATGTTGGTGGTGAACAGCGGGCCTAAGTCGTTTCCGCCGGAAGCATGAACAGCCAGCGGGTACTCAACGCCGTTGTCTTTCATAGCCTGGAAGAGAGCTGTCCACTGATCAATGGTGGTCGGAACGTCCATGCCGGTTGCTTCCAGATAATCTTTACGGATCAGGGGACCGGTGAAGGTCAGGTCTGCTTCTTCGCTTCCGCAGATCTTAGCGCCCAGACGGATGATACGGCCTTCGTCATCAGTAACTGCTTTTTTCAGGAACTCATCATCTTTGATCAGGTTGTAAAAGTTCGGGGTGTACTCTTCTCCAATATAATCGGTGTAATCATAGAGAACGCCGTCTGCGTATGCCATCTCAACGCCGCCGGGATAGTAGCTGTCGATACCGCCGCAGAAGATCATATCTGGAAGAGTGGAGTCAGCCATCATAATTGTGAAGTTGTCCTTTGCCTGACCTACCGGCGGATGGATGAACTCAAATTTGCAATTGAACTTTTCCTCAATGTCTTTGATCACATGGTACTCACCCATATCACTGGTGGCCTGTGCGTTGTTGCTGGTCATATTAAACCAGATCGTTATGGTCTCGCCGCCGAGGTCCGGATAACCCTGCTCGTTTCTCGGACACGGATCTGCGGAAACAGTGCCTGCAAAGCTTCCTACTGCCATGAGGGCTGCCAGTACGCTGGCGGTGACTTTCTTTCTTCTTACCATAATAACTTCCTCCTTTTCATTTCCGGCTCCCTTTTGTTCGAGCCGCCCTGTTTGTTGGTGAGTCCACTATAGCATTTTCTGTTCTTATTCGTAAATAAACACATTTTGCACAGTTTTATCACTTTTTGAATACGTTTTATAGAGCATTTTTGCCAAAAGCTCTCGTTTTTACTTTCATTTTCTTCCGGGCGTCCTGATTTTTTGCCGAATTCCCCTGTTTTTTCCTTATATTATTTTATGCACTTTCTACAGCCAGATGGCGTATTTTTGCCAGATTGTCAACAATTTCTGACATAAAAAAGGAGAATATCAGAAATTGATCATCCCGATATTCTCTCTTTTTGCTGTTCTGACCGGCTTACCCGGGTAAAAATTCACTCTTTTGTGCAAACTGACAAGGCTGCTTCAGACCTCTGTTTTTGCCCCCAGACTCTCCCGGTACTGGCCCGGCGTCATGCCCTCATACTTCTTGAACACCCGGATAAAGGTGGTGATATTGCAGAAACCGCTTCTCACTGCCACATCCCGGATCTTGACCTCCGGGGAATTTTTCAGCATATCCTTGGCCAGCTCCACACGGCTCTGATGGATGTACTCCAGCACGCCGGCGCCCATCTGATGTTTGAAATATCTGGAGAGATGGGATGGGGTCACGCCCACCTGCTCCGCGATGCCGTTGACCGAGAGGTTCTCATCGGAAAGATTTTTCCGGATGATCTCCATGATCCGGTCAATCGAGCAGATCTCATTTTCTTCTGTCTTATCCTGAATCTCTTTGTTGACAAATTTAAGCCGTACTTCCTCGTAGCCCTTATGAACTGCCTCCAGGCTCTGGCCGCTCTCGCTTAGGTAGCAGTTGCAGAAGATCTTCTCCTCCTCGGCCAGGATCTCTTTCATCCGGTCACGCTCCCCGGAAAGCAGCTGGCGGAAGCTCTCGCCCGTCTCACTGTCCCCGTTCAGCACACAGAAGAAGCCGTCCTTTCCTTCCAGCACATAGAACTGCTTAAGCTCCGGGAAACATTCCTGTATATATTCCATAAGGACTTCCCGCTTGTCCGCCTCCTGCACCACAGTCTCCAGCGCCTCACTGTCCACTTCTGTCTCCTCGAAGACGCAGAGAAGCACCGCATAAAAGCCGCCGCCAAAGCCCAGCTCCTGTTTCAGCTCTTCCGTCTCAGGCAGACCGCCCTGGAAGAGAAGCTGTCCCAGGTGAAGCTCCTTCATATTCGCCTCGTACTGGCGGATTTTTTCGTTCATCTCCTGCCGGGTCCGGATCGTCTTTTTCACATAGATCTCCAGATCTCCCAGCTCATCCATAACCCCGCTCTGTTCCAGCTCCTGATCCGAAGCTTTTACGGTATTGAGAAGATACTGGATCGGCAGATAGTTTCTTTTTGCCACCAGAAAGGACAGAATCACAAGAAGCGCCGCCCCCAGAACGGAAAGCGTGATGCCGAAGCCCTTGGCAAAAGCCGTGGCTGAATAGCTGACGCCCTTCAGCGTCGCATAAACCAGGGTAAGACCGGTCTTCGCCGACCGGGAAAAGGAAAGCTTGTAGCCTTTTTCCCCGATCTGAATCTCGGAAATATTATTTTCCTGGCAGTTCTGGAGCTCCAGCGCCAGCTCGTCGCCCTGACCCGAGAGGGTTCCGATGACCAGGCCGTTATCGGAGAACACGAAAGCTTCCTCGCCGCCGCGAAGGCTCAGACCTTTCAGCAGCTCCTCCAGATAATCGTTGCTCAGCACCACCACCGCTCTGGCCGTATTGAGGCTTCCCGTATTGCTCAGCTGGGTGGAGATGATATTTTTCTGCTCTCCGTCCGCGCCTTTAATCGTCTGAAAATGGCCCATAATACCGCTGTTCAGGGCCTCCAGCCATTCGTCGTAGCTGCAGGCATATTTGTCCGCCTGGAAATTTTTGCTCTCTTTTCCGCCGTTTGAGCTGGAAATCACATATTCATATCCCGGAAAATAGAGATAGAGTTCTTCTATATTATTATAGCCGGAAATGATCGCCCGGAGCCGGTCGAAAACCTCCCACTCGCTGTAGTAATTCCGCTCAGATTTTCTCACATAGGAAAGGATCGTCTCGTCGGACTTGAGCTTCGTCGTAACCATGTAGGCCTGCTGGAAATCCTGGTCCACCTGGTTTAAGACCCTGCTGACCGTCCGGCTCTCAAAGTCCTCAGCCAGCCGGTCCATCATATGCAGGGACGCCACCTCAGCGGCGACGATGATTATGATGGAGACCGGCAGAAGCATCAGGATCGATTTGAAAATCGAACGGAAGGTCTTGGAGCCTAATCGCAGCTTCTGATTCTGCCTTATGGCTTTTTCTTTGTTCATACATATTCCCCCAAGAAGTTGCTTTTTCATAAGAAAAGACACCGGAAACAGTCCATCTTCTGTCCCGGTGTTTCCTTTTTTTACGCTTATTCCACCTCTGCGATCAGACGGATGATCTCCTCATAATCCTTCTTGATCTTCTCAAAGGCTTCATCGATGCCCTCGCTGCTGCCGTGACGTGTGATCTCCACGAGAACCTGGGTGTGCTCGAAGAGGGGCTTCAGTCCCAGATTGGCAGCCACGCCCTTGAGGGTATGGGACTGGCGGAAGATCATCTCAATATCCCTGGCCTCCATAGCCTTCTCCAGCTCACTGAAGGTTTTATCCGTGCTGAATTTCTTCAGGAACCGTAAAACCAGAGCCTCGCTGCCTGCCAGGCGCTCCAATACCTCTTCATAATTCTGTCCGATGGTTTCATAAAATTCTTTTGCTGTCATCTTCACATTCCCTTCCTTTATCAATATCTGCCGCTCCAGGTCATTTCTCCCGGATTCTGCTCGTGGCTGCGGATCAGTTCCACCAGTGTGCGGAACAGCCGCTTGGGGTCGATAGGTTTCGCCAGGTGGGCATTCATTCCGGCCGCCTTACTCTTGTCTACGTCGTCGTCGAAGGCGTTGGCCGTCATGGCAATGATGGGAATGTTTGCCGCATCTTTATTACTCAGGTTCCGGATGCTTCTGGATGCTGTGAGGCCGTCCATGATCGGCATGCGGATATCCATAAGGATCGCGTCATAGTAGCCTTCCTCGGATTTGGCCAATTTTTCAAGAGCCCGAAGGCCATTCTCTGCCACATCCACGTCCGCTCCCTTGCTCTTTAAGAGAAGCTGGGCTACCTCAGTATTGATGGCGTTGTCCTCCGCCAGAAGGATACGCTTGCCGGAAAGATCAAATTCTTCCTCCTCCGGTTCTTCTTTTTCCGCTTCCTTGATTCCCAGGGCCTGATTGAAGGCGGAAATCAGGGAAGAACGGAACATCGGCTTGTTCATCAGGAGGTTAACGCCGGCCAGCTTGGCCTCCTGCTCGATGCTGGCCCAGTCGTAGGCCGTCATAATGATGATCGTCACGTCAGCGCCCACAACCTTGCGGATTTCTCTGGCGGTCTCGATGCCGTCCATGCCGGGCATTTTCCAGTCGATCAGGATCATATCGTAATCCTTGTGCTCTTTCCGGTAAAATTTCACCCGTTCCACGGCTTTCTGGCCGCTGTCCACCCACTCGGCGGTGACGCCCATATCGTGAAGGGTTGCCACGGTGCTCTCACAGACTGCTACATCGTCGTCCACAACGAGGGTTTTCAGCTTGGTAAAATTGTATCCCTGCCTTCTTTTTTTCCCGTACTGTTTCTCCTCGTAAATACAGTCCGCCACAACCTCGTCTTTGCCGAGGGACTGGGCCGCGATGGCGCTCATACCAATGATCGCGTTCATCGGGGTACGGATCTCGTGGCTCATCCGGGACAGGAAGTCGGATTTCGCCGCGTTGGCCAGCTCCGCTGCTTCGAGAGCCGCAGCCAGCTCCTGCCGCCGGCTGTTTTCCTGTACCGCCACGTCGGTCACGTCCACGCGGGACATGCCCACACGCTCCAGCTCCCTGGAAATATAAAAGAGCTGATATTTTTTCGTCCGGCGGATGCCTTTTTCATCGGTCATCTCCAGAAGGAAACTGTAGCTCTCCTGATGTTCCAGCTGCTTGCGGATGTTGTCAGGCGACAGATTCTTAAGATAAATACTCCGATTCTCCTCGTCCATGAAACGGTCAGCCACCTTCCAGATCTCATCGGCGAAAACGCCTTCGCTCAAGGCATTTTCCTTACACTGGTCACTGACTGCCACAACGCGATGCCGTCCGGTCTTGAGATCGATGTCGCAGATCAGGTCGTACTCCATCTCCGTCACTTTGCGGAAAAGAAGCTCCTGCGCCTTCTGCTCGGTCACATTCAGCGTGTAGAAGAAGCAGATCACATCGCCGCCCTCCGGATTCAGACAGAGGCGGAAATCGGTGCTTCCGTAAAAGACCGTATTGTTGTCTCTTCTCCGCTGGAACTCAAAATGGTAGTCCTGCTTGCCGGTGTAAAAGCTCTCGAGAACTTTTTCCCGCTGCATGATCTGACGCACTCTCATGCGGTCCGCCGGATCCACAGCCGAGTCTGCAAAATGCTCCATCGTGGTCTCGAAGCTCTCGCCAACCTTGGCCGGAACCACGTCAGCGGTCATGACACAGCTCTCCATCCGGTCCGCAGTGAGGTTGATGCGGCCCTGAGCGCCGCCCTCAGAGAAGGGAAGAAGCGTAAAATAGCTCAGTTCCTTTTCGTAGAGCTCTTTCTCCTTCTGTTCCCGCTTCTTATCCTCGGTGATATCCATGCAGACCGCCATCCGGCCCTCCCGGCCGTCCTCAGTCTCGATACAGCAGCCCGTATCATGAATCCAGATATAGGTGCCGTCCTTCTTCTTCATCCGATAGTCCGTGGAGTAACGGCCCTGTTTGTTGAGCCCTTCTTCCACCTGGTGCTCCTTGAACTGATTCTCCCGGGCCTTATTGTTGAGATAGGTCTCGTCTGCCCGCTCTCTGCGGAGCATCTTCTCCACACGGAGACGGAAACTTCTGCCCAGCCGGGTATCGAAGACAAAATCGTCCGCCCCCATCTCCAGCGCTTCCTCCTCCGTATGCTCATCCTCATCTCCCATGACGAGAACCGGCGTCTTCCAGACCTTCTTTTCCCGCTGGATACTCTTCCATACGGAATTGTCCCGGTCGCGGACAGCTGCCATGCTGACGAGGAAGGCGGAAATCCGGTTTCCAAAGCCCTCTATATTCCGCAAAACTTCTGCCTCGTTGACAGCAGTCACCAGTTCATAACTGTCTTCAAAAAGCTTTTCCAGCTGCTGCCTCTCCTCTTCCCGGTTATCCACCAGAAGAAGGATGCCTTTTTTCTCCTTTTTCTCGCCGATGAGCTGGAAGGTCTGGTCCTTTTTCTCCTGCTCAGGGATCTGCTGACGAAGCAGCGCCTCAAAATCAGCCGGATCCATGGGCTTCGCGAGATAATAACCCTGAATATAATCGCAGCCCAGATTTCGTAAATGCTCCAGCTGCTCCTTCGTCTCCACGCCCTCGGCAACAACGCTTAGATTCAGCCAGTGAGCCAGACCGATGATATAGCGGAGGGTTCTGCGGCTCTCGGGCATCTCCATCTCCGTCCGGATAAACTGCATGTCGAGCTTCAGGATATCCATCGGCATCCGGTTCAGCATATTTAAGGAAGAATAACCGCTTCCGAAATCGTCCATCTCCACAACAAAACCTTTTTCCCTCAGTCTGGTTACGTTCTGGATAATGTCCTCCGGGCTTTCCGTGTACACGGACTCTGTGATCTCCAGATGGAGTCTTTTTGGCGCGATATTGTAACGCTTCACCAGATCCAGCAGGGTATCCACAAGATTTACATTATAAACGTCGGCCCTGGAAACGTTGATCGAGATATTGACGGGCTCCAGGCCATCTTTGTCCCACTGCTGCATCAGCTGGCAGACCTTTTCCCACACACACTGGTCCAGCTTGGTGATGAAGCCGTTTCTCTCAAAAAGCGGGATGAAAACCGCTGGGGACTGCATGCCCCATTCCGGATGACACCAGCGCACCAGAGCCTCGGCATCGGTGAAAAGGCCTCCGGCCGCCTTGTATTTCGGCTGGAGCTTCACCTGGAACTGTCCCTGCTCCAGCGCCTCCTCCATGCAGTCCAGGATTGCCTGATCCCGAAGCATCTCACTTCTAAGCTTATCATCATAGAAGGCATAATACCGGCCGTACTGGCCCTTGATGCTTCTCGCCCCCTGGAGCGCCCAGTCGTACATCTGCTCCACGGAAATCTTCCGGTCTCCGGTCTGATAGATACCCCACTTGATGACGATGTTGCTGATGCCGCATTTTTCCCTGGTCTCTGCCGTCAGAGCCTCATACAGTTCGTCACTGTATCCTTCCGTATGCTCAATCATGCTGACAAACTGATCCGCATGGAAACGGCTGCAGATACCACCTAAGGTATCCGTGGACTTCTGACAGATCCCGCCCATGGTCTTCAGCACTTTGTTTCCGCCCTGCATGCCGAAGGCATCATTGATCAGCTTGAAATTCTCCACATCCGAACAGATGATATCGTAAGTTTTGTCCGGATTGGAGCGAAGGATTTTCTCCGCCTGCTGACAGAAATATTCCTTGCTGAGAAGCCCGGTGGTCCGGTCCTTCTGGAAAAGGTTGAGCATCGTCGCATTTTCCCTCAGATGGATGATGCTGGCCACACGCCGGAGGATCACCTTCGCCTTATAGGGCTTGGCCACGAAATCCGAAGCGCCGCACTCCAGAGCTGCAATCTCGTCATTTTCTCCCTCATTCTGGGTCGTGACAATAACCGGAATGGACGCGATTGCCGGATTTGCTTTCAATGCATCCAGGAACTCATACCCATTCATCACCGGCATCACGATATCCAGAAGAATTAAAGATACCGCTTCTTTCTCTCTTTCCAGGATCTCCAGGCCGACTTTTCCGTTCTCTGCCTCCAGAGTTTCATATTGAGAAGACAGGATCTCCACCAGAAGTGCCCGGTTAAATTCATTATCCTCTACTATTAAAATCTTTTTACGCAAACCCATGCTCTCTTTCCTTTACCTGTTTTTATCTGAATAACTTTCGTCCACCTATTCTGCCTGTTTGTTTTCGAGGCGAAACCTGCTCCGCTCCACATCAAGGTTTTATTCTAACATATTTAAAACTATCCGTCACTGAAAAAAGTAAAAAAATGTCAGACGCGAGAAATTTTTCCGTTTTCTGAACATTCTAATGAACATAGGGCAAAATAATTGAACATATTTTTGAAAATAGTGAATGACTTTTTAACACATCTATGCTATGATGCAAGTGACTCGCTTTCTGCCATTTCCGCGGAAAGCTTTACCTGAAAATATGATGTGTAAAGGAGTTTACGAAAATGAGTACAACCGAGAACACCGAAGAAAAAGAGCAGGACATCGTCGTTCAGGGTGTCCATAACTACAGCGCTGCCGAGACCTACTGCCGCCCCGAGGAGCCGATCCTTCAGGAGAAGCTGGAATGGTTCCAGGATCAGAAGCTGGCCCTCATGATGCACTGGGGTCTCTACTGTGAGCTGGGCATGGTTGCTTCCTGGGCTTTAAGGGACAAGGATGCTGACTGGTCCCGCCACCAGGTCAACTGGACCGACGACGGAGAGACTTTCAAGAAACAGTATTTCGGTCTGAACAAATCCTTCAACCCCGTGCGTTTCCAGCCGGAGGAGTGGGCACAGATGGCTGAGGACTGCGGTTTCCGCTATCTTCTTCTGACCACGAAGCACCACGACGGTTTCTGTCTCTGGGATACCGCCTACACTGATTACAAAGTTACCGCTGAGGACTGCCCCTTCCACGAGAACGAGCATGCGGATATCGTAAAATCCATGTTCGACGCTTTCCGTGAGAAAGGCATCGGCATCGGCGCTTACTTCTCCAAAGCAGACTGGCACTGTCAGGATTACTGGAATCCGGAGCTTCGCAAAGACGGCCTGACTTCCCGCGGACCTTCCTATGATCCCAAGGATCATCCGGAAATGTGGAGCCGTTTCCAGGAGTTCACGAAGAATCAGGTTCTGGAGCTCTGCAAGAACTACGGAAAACTCGATATCCTCTGGTTCGACGCCGGCTGGGTATGCAAGGATAACGGCCAGGACATCGATCTCGGCGGCATCGTGGATGAAGCCAGAAAAATTCAGCCCTGGATTCTCTCCGTTGACCGTACAATCGGCGGTGCTTACGAAAACTACGTGACACCGGAGCTCTGCATTCCGGAAGAACCGCTGAACGTTCCGTGGGAAAGCTGCCTTACCCTCGGCGTTGACTTTACGTACGAATACGGCGACCATTATAAATCTCCGCGTGAGCTTGTCGGCATGCTTGTCAACATCGTTGCCAAAGGCGGCAACATGGCACTGAACGTCAGCCCACAGCCAGACGGCCGCATCCCGGTCGATGCCTGGGACAGCCTGAACGGTTTTGGCCAGTGGATGAAAACTTTCGGCGATGCTATCTACGGAACCCGCGTCTGCGCGCCGTACCAGAGCGGAACCCTTTCGTTCACACAGAAAGGTGATTCTGTCTATGTATTCCGGTTATATCCGACGGTACAGGAATCGGTAGAGGCAGAAATTTTCGTACCGTATACCGAGGCGAAGATTTCGGAGATCTGTATGGTGGAAAACGGAGAAAATGTTGCATTCAAAGAAGTCGAAGGCGGCCTTTGCATAACTGTCCCGGCAGGATACAGACGAGGCTCCGCACCGATTGCGCTGGTGTTTGAGATGAAGAAAGAACGGTAAATCAACAAGTGTAAAATTTTCCTTGATCCA
>OLND01003962.1_pt1 | contig 10873 bp, 10 predicted proteins | sample 1672031 | NCBI WGS metagenome assembly OLND01 (sample SAMEA3136638, study PRJEB25190) | human gut metagenome | biome: human gut; feature: human-associated habitat; material: faeces | place: Austria | collected 2013
GGGATCGTACAGGGAATGAGCGGCAGTCCGATCCTCCAGAACGGAAAACTAATCGGCGCAGTAACTCACGTTTTTGTCAACAATCCGACAAAGGGTTATGGCATTTTTGCAGAATCTATGATAAATGAGTCGGAATAAAAAATACCGTGTCGAGAAGTGATAGAACTTTCCGACAGCAATTTCTTGATTCGAAAAAAGGAGAAAATTATAATAAAATCCAACGAGAAATAAAATCGAGGAGGATTTTGGAATATGGGAGAAATAGCTGTTGCAATCGCAGACGATAATGAGAGAATTCTGGATCTGCTTGGCGAAATGATTGAAAATAACAAAGAGATGAAGCTGGTTGGGAAAGCCAATAATGGAGAAGATGTATATACACTGATTAAGGAAAAACAGCCAGATGTTGTACTATTAGATCTGATTATGCCGAAAATGGACGGATTAAGTGTTATGGATACTGTGAATCGGGATCATGATATCAGAAAACATCCAAGTTTTATTATTATCACTGCAGTGGGACAGGAGCGGATTACAGAAGATGCATTTCGTAAAGGTGCTTCTTACTATATTCTGAAACCGTTCAGTAATCAGATGGTGCTGGACAAGATTCGTGAAGCTGGAAAATATCATGTGCCGGAAGCAAAATCATTTGCACCGGTTGGAAATGCAGAAGCTTCGGAGCCGAAGATAAATCTGGAAAATCGTGTAACGGATATGATACATGAGATAGGGATTCCAGCGCATATCAAAGGATATCATTATTTGAGAGATGCGATTCTTATGGCAATTGAAGATATGGATGTATTAAATGCAGTGACAAAAGTATTATATCCGACTGTTGCAAAGATGCATCAGACGACGGCAAGCCGTGTGGAACGTGCAATCCGTCACGCAATTGAAGTGGCGTGGAGCAGAGGAAAATTAGATACTTTGGACGAGCTGTTTGGATATACTGTGAATGGAGGAAAAGGGAAACCGACCAATTCTGAATTCATCGCACTTATCGCAGATACGATACGTTTAGAATATAAACATAGATAAAAGGCTTTTCTTCTGAAAAAAAATACTGTATAATGATTCATATATCGTGGAATCGGGAGGAAATCACTATGAAAAAAATACTCTTTGCCACTTCAGAAGCAGTGCCATTTATTAAGACCGGAGGTCTGGCAGATGTGGCAGGTTCTTTACCGAAATTCTTTGATAAAGAAAAATATGATGTAAGAGTCATGCTTCCAAAGTATATGTGTATGAAAGAATCCTGGAAGGAAAAGCTTCAGTATAAGACGCATTTTTATATGGATCTTGGCTTTAAAAACTGCTATGTGGGGATTATGCATATGAAGGAGTCACCTTTTATTTTATCGATAATGAATTTTATTTTAATGGTTTTGCACCATATGGAGAGATGTATACAGATGTTGAGAAGTTTTCATTTTTCTCAAAGGCAGTATTGAGTGCTCTTCCGGTCATTGATTTCAGACCGGACATCATTCACTGCCATGACTGGCAGACGGGACTGATCCCGATATTTCTGGATAATTTTCGGTATTCCAGTGAATATTACCGCGGAATCAAGACTGTGATGACGATACATAATCTGAAGTTCCAGGGGATGTGGGATGCAAAAAAAGTGCGTGACATTACCGGACTTCCGGAGTATTATTTTGTACCGGACAAGCTGACATCTTATGATGATGCCAACATGTTAAAGGGCGGTATCGTCTATGCAGATAAAGTGACAACTGTCAGCAGCTCCTATGCAGAGGAAATTAAGACTCCGTTTTACGGAGAAAAGCTGGAAGGGCTGATGCAGGCCAGGTCGGCAAGCCTTTCCGGTATTGTGAATGGAATCGACTATGATATATATAATCCGCAGACAGACAAGGATATTTACAGGAATTACAGTGTAGAGAATTTCCGGAAAGAGAAGATTAAGAATAAAATTGAACTTCAAAAAGAGCTTGGACTTGCACAGGACCATAAGGAGCTGATGATCGGTATCGTATCCAGACTGACAGATCAGAAGGGATTTGATCTGATCGCTTATATCATGGACGAACTGTGTCAGGATGCGGTTCAGATCGTTGCTCTTGGTACCGGTGAGGAACGTTATGAGAATATGTTCCGTCATTTTGACTGGAAGTATCATGGCAAGGTATCTGCACAGATCTACTATGATGAGGCAATGTCTCACAGAATTTATGCAGCATCTGACGCATTTCTGATGCCGTCACTGTTTGAGCCATGTGGCTTAAGCCAGCTGATGAGCCTTCGTTATGGAACTCTTCCGATCGTCAGAGAGACCGGCGGTCTGAAGGATACAGTTGTCCCGTACAATGAATTCGAGGGAACCGGAACAGGATTCTCCTTCGTAAATTACAATGCACATGAAATGCTTGCTACGATCCGTTATGCAGAGAGTGTATATTATGACAAGAAACGTGAATGGAATAAAATGGTAGATCGCGCGATGGCTGCAGATTTTTCCTGGAACAATTCCGCACGTCAGTATGAGGAAATGTACAATTGGTTAATTGGTGAGTAAGGATTCACCGAAGCGGTTCTCGCAATAAAAAGGCGCAGACGACAGATAATATGTCGTTTGCGTTTTTTTATTGCGGGAATATACATGGATGTTATTGTATGTCTGCAAAAAAAATATGAAGGTGTTTGTTTATCAAACAGGAATTGTGCTAAAGTGAGAAAAAATATAAATGTTAATGATAAATAACTTTTGAATTGGTATTATTTATACGAAACTTATCAGATTAATCAGTTATTGTCAAATAACTTAAATTGTGTTACATTTATATTAGTACATCGTTTTTGAAATAACTATACCATTCACTTGTCTGTGAATCCGATTGATATAGTTATTTACGAAACGATGTACCAGTGGATAATACAGATATATGTATTGACCATGTAAATTGTACTTATGATGAGGTGACAATATGACACTGGACAAATTAAAGACTGGAGAATGTGGCAGAATCATCAGTGTTCGTGGCGAGGGGGAGCTGAGACATCATCTTCTGGATATGGGGCTTACACCGGGGACAGAAGTGTCTCTTCGTAAAACAGCTCCTATGGGAGATCCGGTACAGCTTGTGCTGCGCGGATATGAGCTGACATTGCGGCTGGCGGAAGCTGCAAAGATTGAGATCGTATCGATCGAATCCATGACGGAAACGAAGAAAGAAAATGAACGGCATCAGCCGATTGCTCATCCTGGTGTGGGAGAACTTGGAAAGGCTCGAGATTATCGCAAGAACCGGATCGGTGATACGATTCCCAAAGGGGAACCGATCACGTTTGCACTGGCAGGTAATCAGAACTGTGGAAAGACAACTCTTTTTAATCAGCTGACAGGTTCCAATCAGCATGTTGGTAACTTTCCGGGTGTAACTGTTGACAAGAAAGAAGGAAGCATCCGGAGGCATCCGGAGGCAACGGTAACGGATCTTCCTGGAATCTATTCACTTTCCCCGTATTCCAGCGAGGAGATCGTAACAAGAGATTTTCTGCTGAATGAGAAGCCGACAGGAATCATTAATATTGTAGATGCTTCCAATATTGAGAGAAATCTTTATCTTACCATGCAGCTGATGGAGCTTGGAATCCCAATGGTGCTGGCCTTAAATATGATGGATGAGGTAAGGGCAAATGGAGGCTCTGTTCGGATCAATGAACTGGAGGAGATTTTAGGAATTCCGGTTGTACCTATTTCAGCAGCGAAGAATGAAGGAATTGATGAGCTGATCGATCATGCAGTCCATGTTGCAAGATACAGAGAAGCACCGGGAAGAATTGATTTCTGTACTGACAATCAGTCACCGAAGGATCCGGTAGGCGCACTTCACAGATGTATCCATGCAGCCGTTCATCTGATCGAGCCCTATGCAAAAAAAACAGGACTTCCTGTACGTTTTGCAGCTACGAAGATCGTAGAGAAAGATTCTCTGATCGAAAAACGTCTGGATTTGCCTGAAGGTGAAAAAAAGGTTCTTGATGGGCTGGTACATGTTATGGAGAAGGATGGCGGTCTGGACCGTGAGGCAGCTCTTGCGAACATGCGCTTCAATTTTATTGAAAAGCTTTGTGAGAAAACTGTGGTAAAACCGGCAGAAAGCCGTGAACATAAACGAAGTGTCGCCATAGATCGTATCCTTACCGGAAAATATACAGCAATTCCCTGTTTTGTGGGAATTATGGCAATTGTATTTGTGATGACGTTTAATTATCTGGGAGCCTGGCTTTCAGACGGAATGACTATGGTCGTGAACTGGGTAATTGCACTTATTGGCAGGGGACTGGAGGCGGCAGGTGTCAGCCCAGTACTGCAGTCACTGGTTGTGGATGGAATTTTAAGCGGTATCGGAAGCGTGATCGGATTTCTTCCTACGATCGTTACTTTGTTTTTCTTCCTGTCAATCCTGGAAGATACCGGATATATGGCTCGTGTAGCCTTTGTTATGGACAAGCTCCTTCGAAAGATCGGACTTTCCGGAAGAAGCTTTGTGCCGATGCTGATCGGATTCGGCTGTTCGGTGCCGGCCATTATGGCAACCAGAACATTATCCAGTGAACGTGACCGGAAAATGACGATCCTGCTTACTCCGTTTATGAGCTGCAGTGCCAAGCTTCCGATCTACGGACTTCTCACCAGTGCATTTTTCCCGAAGCAGTGGAGAGGAGTTGTGATGATCAGCCTTTATTTTGCAGGAATTCTCTGCGGGATCCTGTATGCGCTGATCCTGAAAAAGACGAAATATAAGGGAGAGCCGGTTCCGTTTGTCATGGAGCTTCCCAATTATCGACTTCCTTCTGCAAAAAGTGTAGGACAGCTGATCTGGGAAAAGGCGAAGGACTTTATCCAGAAAGCGTTTACAATTATTTTTGCGGCAACGCTGATCGTGTGGTTCCTGCAGAACTTTGATGCAGGTCTTAACCTTGTTACCAGCACAGATCAGAGCCTTCTGGCACAGATCGGAAGCATCGTGGCACCACTTTTTGCTCCGCTGGGCTTTGGTGACTGGAGAGTATCCACCGCATTGATCACGGGCTTTATGGCAAAAGAGAGCGTTGTGTCTACGCTGACAGTCCTTCTGGGCGGAAATACGGCATTGCTTCAGAATTTGTTTACACCGTTTACTGCTTACGTATTTTTGATCTTTACCTTGCTCTATACACCCTGTGTTGCAGCTATTGCAACTGTGCGTCGGGAGATGGGAACTGTAAGAGCTGCCGCCGGTATTGTAGCAGTACAGTGTGCCACTGCATGGATCGTTGCGTTTGCGGTACATGGTGTGGGAATGATGCTTGGATTATAGAAAAAATACCTTACATATGGCTTTTCACAAACTGCAGAAAACATTCTGCAGAGGTTGTGAGAGCCATATTTTTTTTATGGGCAATTCCAACAGATAGCTTTTTCAGTCCATTAACCGGGACAGCAACAAGCGAAGGCTGACGAAAGAACTGAAAGCTGCTTTCTGTAAGAAGGCTGATCCCTTCGCCAATTTCCACTGCGCTGACAATAGATTCTGCGCGGGCAGTACGCAGAAGCTGAGGGTGGATCCCTGCATTATGAAAACTTTGCATACAGAAACGGTAAATGGAGGTGTGCGGAGGCATCAGGATAAAAGTCTCTTTTTTCAGGTCGGAAAGCGAGACCGATTTTTTGGACGCGGAGGGATGAGCTTCAGGAAAAACAGCAACCAGACGGTCTGCTGTGAGAGCATGAAAAGTATAGAGCTCCGGGTCTATCATGTGTTTTCGTACAAAGATCAGATTAAAAAAGTCTTTTTCAAGACCGGAAAGAAGTTCTTCGTCTTCTACCTCTTTCAGAGAAAAAGAAAGCTCCGGGTGTGTATCACAAAAACTGTGTATCACAGAAGTAAGATGGTACTGAGAAAGAAAAGGAAGTGTTCCAATATGAAGTGCCTGGAGCTTACTGTCCTTAAAATGGTACACTGCTTCCAGAGAACGATGATACTGTCTGGAAATCTTAAGTGCTTCTTTGTAAAAAAACTCTCCTTCAGGAGTAAGCACAGCAGTACGCTTGCTGCGGTCCCATAAGGTAAGCTCCAGTTCTTTTTCCAGTTTCATGATCTGCTTGGAAAGGGAGGACTGGGAGATATGCATAGCTTCTGCAGCATCAAAAAAAGTCCGGGACTGAGCTGCACAGATAAAATAGTCGATCTGTTCAAGAGTCATGGTAACACCTGCCTTTTAGAAAATAGTGACGAATCATTCCATATTGGAAACAATTATATCATAGAAAGAATTGATTCACCATGTAAAAAAGAGATAAAATAACATAAGAAAATAAAGATGTTACTGAGAACGGAGTGAACAGTAATATAAAGATAACGTAGGAGGTTTTTTATGGCAGAAAAAGTAAGAGATCTGAGAAGTGCTCTGGCACTTCTGGAGCAGATGCCAGATCAGCTGATTGAAACAGAGGTGGAAGTTGATCCGATGGCAGAGCTTGCAGGGGTATATCGTTATGTAGGAGCCGGTGGAACGGTGAAGCGTCCCACAAAGGAAGGACCTGCCATGATCTTTAATCGTATAAAAGGACACCCGGATGCAAGGGTAGCTATCGGTCTTCTGGCAAGCAGAAAAAGAGTTGCTGCTTTACTTGACACTCAGCCGGAAAATCTTGGAAAGATGCTCTGCAAAAGCGTGGAGAATCCAATTCCACCGGTCGATCTTGAAGGCGATGCACCGTGTCAGCAGGTGGTGCATAAGGCAGCAGATCCGGATTTTGACCTCTATAAGCTGGTTCCTGCGCCAACGAACACGCCGGATGATGCGGGCCCGTATATCACACTTGGCATGTGCTACGCCACACACCCGGATACTGGAGTTCACGATGTGACCATTCATCGTCTCTGCATTCAGGGAAAAGATGAGCTTTCCATTTTCTTTACACCTGGTGCCAGACATATCGGAGCAATGGCAGAGCGTGCTGAGGAGCTGGGACAAAGGCTGCCGATTTCTATCAGTATCGGAGTTGATCCTGCTATTGAGATCGGTTCCTGTTTTGAGCCGCCTACAACACCACTGGGGTATGATGAGCTGTCTGTAGCCGGTGCACTGCGCAAAGAGCCGGTGAAACTCTGTAAATGTTTAACCGTTAACGAGCGTGCCATCGCCAATGCGGAATACGTGATCGAGGGAGAAGTGATCCCAGGTGTGCGTGTAAAGGAAGATCAGAACAGCAATACCGGATACGCCATGCCGGAGTTTCCGGGATATACAGGGCCTGCAAGTGATCAGTGCTGGCTGATCAAGGTTACAGCAGTGACACATCGTGAAAATCCGATCATGCAGACCTGTATCGGGCCAAGTGAGGAGCACGTATCCATGGCGGGAATCCCTACAGAAGCCAGCATCTATGGCATGGTGGAAAAAGCAATGCCTGGAAGACTTCAGAACGTATACTGCAGCAGTGCCGGAGGTGGAAAGTATATGGCTGTCCTTCAGTTTAAAAAGCTTTCTCAAAGTGATGAGGGAAGACAGCGTCAGGCTGCACTTCTTGCATTTTCCGCCTTCAGTGAGCTGAAAAATGTATTTCTGGTAGATGAAGATGTGGACTGCTTTGATATGAATGATGTACTTTGGGCGATGAATACGAGATTCCAGGGGGATGTGGATGTGATCACCATTCCGGGTGTCCGTTGTCATCCTCTTGATCCGTCCAATGATCCTGCATTTTCTCCAAGTATCCGTGATCATGGAATTGCATGCAAGACTATTTTTGACTGTACGGTGCCTTATGATCTGAAGGAAGATTTTCACAGAGCCCATTTTATGGAACTGGATCCGGAGAAATGGCTGAAAAAATGAAAAAGAGAATTGTAGTCGGTGCGACAGGTGCAAGTGGCCTGCCGCTCCTTGTAAAATGTCTGGAGATTATCCGGGAGGATCCGGATTTTGAGTCTTATCTGATCATGAGTTCCAGTGCAGAACTGACTCTTCGGCAGGAGACGGAACTGGAAGTGAATGATGTGAAACGACTGGCTGATCATGTATGTGCACCGGAGGAAATCGGGGCAAAACCGGCCAGTGGTTCTTTTAAAACAGAGGGAATGCTGATCGTACCCTGCAGCATGAAGACGATTGCGGGTATCCACAGCGGCTATGCGGATAATCTGATCCTGCGTGCGGCAGATGTGACGATCAAGGAGCAGAGAACGCTGGTGCTGGCTGCCAGGGAAACGCCGTTAAGCGGGATCCATCTCCGGAATCTTTATGAGCTTTCCATGCTCCCGGGGGTGCGGATCATTCCGCCGATGATGACGTTTTATCATAAGCCGGAAAGTATTGATGATATGGTATATCATATTGCGGCGAAGCTTCTGGAGCCGTTTGGGATTGAAGCGAAGGAGTATCGTAGATGGAATGGATTGTGACGGAATGTATGGTGGCTGCGGGATGTCAGTTGGAGGTCAGTGCTGCATTGATCGGTGAGGATGTGCTTCTTTGCCTGCAGGGCGGGGAGCGACCGCATCTGGGGTGTGTGGTGCAGACGGAACCGAGGGTGTCTCTGTCAGGGGATGGTTCGGTGAGTGCGACTTCTTCGGTTTTGAATTTTCCGGGGCATAAGGATGAGGTGATCTGCAGATGGATGGCGGAGAAAGTTTCCGGAGAATTGAACAGGAGAGTTATTTGTACCGGGGGATTTCATAAAGATGGGATTTCGGCGGAGGAGATCCGGGAGGTGCAGGAGAGTGTTGGACGTTTGACAGAGTGTGTGATAAGAAGATTGCAGGTGTAGTTTGCGGGTTCGGTCTGGTGTACCGGGGAGGGAGTCGGGCGGAAGGTGTTGGTGCTGAATGGACGCCCGGGAGACAGATACTGTCTCCCAGGCTGGCATTTCAAACCGGAAGGGACGGAGACGAACGTGAACGTTCTGTCCTGTTGAATTGACTGGAAATTTCATCCAATGAAAACACAGCAGGAGAGCGCAGCTTGATCTGCGCTCTCCTGCGTCCGTTTGTCAGTAAAAGTCAATACTCCACATCCACCCAATATTCTATTTATTATTCTCAAATATATCCTCACGGGTAATATTCTTAGCCCATTTTCCACTAAGATACCTCTTAATAACCCAAGGCCACTTCACAAATTCATCCGTACAGAGCAGAAAATACACCCACATAACCGGTAGCTTCAGTACAAATGCGGCGAAGAATCCAAGTGGTACTGCATATACCCACATATCAATGGTATCACAGATCAGGCCAAACTTCGTATCACCGCCTGCACGGAATACACCGGCGATCAGGGTTGTATTTACTGCAGTTCCCATAATGTAATAACAGTTGATCAGAAGCATATACTTCAGATAATGCATAGCCGTAGGAGTCAGGGAAGCAAACTTCATGATAAAAGGCGTAATAGCAAGAACGATCAGGCCGCCAAAAGCACCGGCGATCACTGTAAGTTTCAAAGTTTTGGAAGCATAATGCTTGGAACGCTCCAGATCTCCCTGGCCCATCACATTTCCAAGAAGGATACCACCTGCGCTTGCAATACCAAAACAGAAAACTGTACCAATATTACGGACAACCACAACCAGAGAATTGGCAGCAACTGCATCTGTGCCAAGATGCCCGAGGATCACCGAATACATGGAAAAACCAACACTCCAGGAAATATCATTGCCAAGAGCCGGCAGGGAAAGCCGTACAAAATCGCTGAACAGCAGCTTATTTTTAATAAACATATACCGAAGATCCAGCCGTACATTTTTACTGAAGGCGGAAACGATAAAACATGCGATCAGCTCCACGGTTCTGGAAAGCGCGGTAGCAATGGCAACACCAGTGGCTCCAAGTTTTGGAGCTCCGAAAAGGCCGAAGATAAATGTTGCGTTCAAAAGGATATTCAGCCCGAAAGCCAGCATATTCATGGCCATGCTGACAGTCACCCGCCCGATACTTCGAAGGACAGCCAGATAAACCTCCGTCATACCCCAGCAGATATAGGTGATACCCATAATGCGGATATAAGAAGAACCTATGGCCAGAAGTTCCGGGTCATTGGTGAACAGTTTCATCATCATCTGCGGCATGGTAAACGCAACCAGAGCCACAAGAATAGAGATGATCATGGAAAAACGAAGTGCAATTCCCTCAATGATCTGAATGGCTTTGTAATCCCCTTTTCCGTAATACTGGGCACAAAGCAGGGTAGCACCTGTACCAAGACCGTAGTATACCATGAACAGGACATTGGAATAATTTGCTGCCAGGGAAACTGCGGAGATGGATGACTGACCTACAAAGTTCAGCATGATAACGTCAGCAGAATTGACCGCTGCACTGAGCAGGTTCTGAATGATGATAGGGATGACAAGCTTAACGATCTGTGGATAAAAGTCATCCCGCTGCGAAAGTTGATTTCTCATTTCCTCCTCCAAAAAAATACAACTACAGTAATGGGAGTGCACGTTTTACAAACAGGAAATCCACAGGTACCGTAATTGTGTCAGCTTTTGTAAAAAATATAAAGCCAACATAATTGCACGATAACACAGTTTACAGACAGTGTCAATCGGCAAACTGCAAAATTGTTTAAACAACTTATGGGAAAATGACGAAGACAAGTCCGCAGAGGAAACATCATGGTTTTATGCAAAAAAATGCATAAAAAATCAGATCACCAGTTGTTGAGATTTCCAATCCGTGATACACTGAATGCAAACCGTGAAACAATCGTGTTCATGAACATACGGCGAAGTGGAACAGAAAAATCCGCCTTGCGAAAGATATTTTCAGAGAAAGAGGAGTAAAGCACATGCCAGTTTTTGATTTCAGCGCAGCACCGGCAGATAAAAAAGAGACAAAAAGCC
>OLND01003972.1_pt1 | contig 10851 bp, 8 predicted proteins | sample 1672031 | NCBI WGS metagenome assembly OLND01 (sample SAMEA3136638, study PRJEB25190) | human gut metagenome | biome: human gut; feature: human-associated habitat; material: faeces | place: Austria | collected 2013
TCTCAAGTCCGAGTGCCTGCGCCTCGGCGCTTTCGCCGTGGTGCGCGCCGGTCAGCGCCTTCAGGCACTCGGCAAGGCCGATGAAGCCGATGGAGAGCGTGCCGTGCTTGAGCACCTCGCGCACCTCATCGTCCGGGCCGAGCTTTTCGGAGTCCAGCCAGACGCCCTGCCCCATCAGGAAGGGGAAATTGCGCACGCGGCGGCGGCTCTGGATCTCGAGCCGCTCGAGCAGCTGGCCGACGACAAGGTCGAGCATCTCATCGAGGCTGCGGAAAAAGGCCTCGCGGTCGCCGCGTGCCAGAATGGCGAGCCGCGGCAGATTGATGGACGTGAAGGAAAGGTTGCCGCGACGCGCCGTGACCTCGCGGGAGGGATCGTAGGCATTCGCCACCACACGCGTGCGGCAGCCCATATAGGCGATCTCCGTTTCGGGATGGCCCTCTTTGTAATATTGCAGGTTGAACGGGGCATCCTGGAATGAGAAATTCGGGAACAGGCGCTTGGCGCTGCAGCGGCAGGCCAGGCGGAACAGGTCGTAGTTCGGTTCGCCCTCGTTGAGGTTCACGCCGTTTTTTACACGGAAGATCTGAATGGGGAAGATCGGCGTCTCACCGCTGCCAAGCCCGGCCTCCGTGGCGAGCAGCAGGTTTTTCATCACAAGACGGCCCTCCGGCGAGGTATCCATGCCATAGTTGATGGAGGAAAACGGCGTCTGCGAGCCGGAGCGGGACTCCATGGTGTTCAGATTGTGGATAAACGATTCCATGGCCTGATACGTTGCGCGGTCCGTCTCCTCTGCGGCGCGGCGGGCGGCAAATTCCTGCGCGCGGCGGATATCGCCCTCCACGCAGCCGAAGGCAGCCTTGAGCTGCGCCGCCTCGGCATCGTCATAGGCCTTCTGCCCGGCAAGCGCCGGAACAAGTCCCCTTTCGGCCAGTGAAGCCGCAAAGCCCCTGAGCTGGGCATCCGTCGGCGTCACGCCGCACAGCAGCTCCAGCGCACGGCTGAGGTTCTGACGGTAGCAGGCGCGGTACGTCTTGGCAACGCCCTCGGCCATGGCATAGTCAAAATTCACGATGCTCTGGCCGCCGTGCTGGTCGTTCTGGTTCGACTGAATGGCGATGCAGGCCAGCGACGCATACGACGCGATGCTCTGCGGCTCGCGGATATGGCCGAGGCCGGTGGAAAAGCCGCCGTGGAACAGCGAGAGCAGGTCGATCTGGCAGCACGTTGTCGTCAGGGCATAAAAATCAAGATCGTGGATGTGGATATCGCCGCGCTCATGCGCCGTGGCATACTCCGGCTTCATCAGGAAGGACTCGGAGAACTGCTTGGCGGCCTCGGAGCCGTAGCGCAGCATGGTACCCATGGCGGTGTCGCCGTCGATGTTGGCGTTTTCGCGCTTGATGTCCGAATCGGCGGCATCCTTGAACGTGATCTCCTCAAACTTGCGCATGAGGCTGGAATTCACCTGCCGCGCGCGGCTGCGCTCCTCGCGGTAGAGGATGTAGGCCTTGGCCGTGCGGCCGTAGCCCTCCTGCATCAGCACCTGCTCCACAAGGTCCTGCACATGCTCGACCTCCGGCTCGCAGCCCTCGAGCTCGAGCATGGTCTCCACCTTGCGGGCAAGCGCGTCGGAGACGTCCTCCATGCCGGTCTGCCCGACACCGAGGAATGAACGCCAGATCGCGTTCCGGATCTTTTCTGTATGAAATTCTACGAGACGCCCGTCCCGCTTGCGGATCATTTTCTGCGTCATGACTGTCTCCTCTCGCACACAAGATATGGTAGTACCGCGCAGGCACAAAACGCATATATCGTACTGCAAGTTCCGGTGTCTGTCAAGCACGGCCTGGCTGAAATAGTGCACAAAAAAATCGGGGCCGTTTTCGGCAGACCCGCGATTTTCCGTATAATCTGCGCACCGGGTGTGCATACTATCCACAGCATATGACAACAGGAGGGAAATCAAGATGGACATGCTTGCGCTGATTCTGAGCATCATCGGCTCGATCAACTGGGGGCTGGTCGGCATTTTCAAATTCGATCTGGTCGCCTGGATCTTCGGCGGCCAGACGGCCGTCGTCAGCCGCATCATCTACACGATCGTCGGCCTCGCAGGACTGTGGTGCATCTCGCTGCTGTTCCGCCGCCGCCCGCTGCGCGCCGCAGAGGACGATGCATAACCACCAGAAAAACTGCACAAAGGCAGACTGCCGGACCGAGCCGCAATGGCCCGCCGGCAGTCTGTTTTTTTCGTTCTACCAGAGTAGTGCGGCCGCGACCGTCGGGACCACGAGGACGCCCGCCGCGATGAGCATCGTCTGGATGGTGCTGCGCGTTTTGCGCGACAGCAGCAGGATGACCGCCGCACCGCCTGCGCCGAGCAGCACATGCACGAGCGCGCGCAGCCCCAGAACGGTCCGGATGCGCCAGCTCGCTGGCACGCCGCTCAGCATGGGCAGGCTGTTTGCCTGTGCGCCCCACTCCGGCAGTCCGTAGGCCCCGCGGACGGCAAGCAGGCGCGGCAGGAAGGCCGCCGTCACCATCAGGAGCACCAGCACCGCCGTGAGCAGCAGCTTGCGCCGCAGCACGCGCCCGTTCGCCCCGGCCGCCGTCTGCAGAACGGCAACGCCCGTCTCCTGCTCCATGGCAAACACGGCGGACAGCGCGACCGTCAGGAAGAAGAACAGCTTTGCAAGGTCCAGCAGGTCCTTCTGCACACCAAAGTAGCCTAGCAGGACGTTATAGCCCGTCTCATAGACATAGGACTGCCCCGGCTGCAGCTGCTCATACTGCTGCTTTGCCTGCTCAAAGCCGTCCTGCGCCCGCAGGGCCGAGAGAACGTCGCGCGCCATGAACTGCAGCGCATCCTCGTTGCCCTCCGTGATGCGGGCATAGTCCGCAAGCTCGTTCTGCAGCTCCGCAAAGCGTGCCGTCTCCGAGGCAAGATAAGCGTTCTTTTCCGGCGTCGGCTCGCCCGCCAGCTTTTCGGAATAGGCGCGGTAGAACCATTCGTCCGCATTGAAATAGGCCCGGAAATCGCGATAGCTCCCGACCTGCACCAGCACGAACACCGCAAGCACCAGCAGCGCCCCGCCCGTGAGCAGAAGCTTCCGCGCCTCATAGGCCAGCAGCACCGTGTGCCGCAGGCGCGGCAACGGCAGGCCCCGGCGCTGGCGCACCGGCTGGACCGCCTGCGTGCGGCAGAACACCACCGCGCCGCCGAGGCAGCCACCCACCGTCAGCAGCAGGAGCATAGCGGGAAGCAGCGCCGTCTGCCGGAGCGGAAGGCCAAAGAAATTCAGATAAATGCAGCCACGCCAGCTCTCCTCAACCTCGGCCGCACGGCTGAGGCTGAGCAGCCGGGGCCAAAGTGAGCCGCGGCTGCCGAGCAGCAGGGCAAGCCCCGCGCCGCCGCCCGCAAGCAGGAACGCGGCCCACGCGCGGCCTGTCGTGGTGCACAGCAGGAAGAACAGCGCCCCCACGGCCCAGCCCCATAGGAGCTTTTCGCCCAAAAAGCACAAAAGCCAGCCAAACACCGTCAGCGGGACCGGGCAGCTCTGCATGCTGGGGATCGTCTGGATGGGGCGCGCCGGGTCGCCCAGCCCGAGGACGGCGGCAGAAACGGCCAGATTCGCGCCATAGAGCAGCACGACGCCCGCGAACACCGTCGCCAGCATGGCGGCAGCCTTGCGCCAGTAGAGCGCGCCGTGGCCGCGCCGCGTCGGGCGCAGCAGCACCATCAGGCCCGCGCTGCGCTCGCCCGTCAGCAGGACCAGCCCCGAGACCGCCGCAAACAGCAGAAGCAGCAGGTCCGTCAGCCGCCAGTCCAGCAGCACCTCCACGCCGTCCGGGAAGGACGGCTCCAGCCGCACGCCGAGCAGGGCGCTGTAGGCCGCAAGGCCCTTTTCCAGCGTGCGCTCGGCAAAGGGATCGGCAGAGAACAGGCCAAGGCGCAGCTTGGCCTCGGTCTCGGCGCAGAGGCCGCGGAGGTATTCGGGGTAATTTTTCGTCGTCTCGACCTCGTCGCGAACCGTGCTCAGCAGGGCGTAGCGCCGGAGGTCCTCGTCCGGCACCTGCATGATATCGACGTCCTCGCCGTAAATTCCGTTGAGCAGGGCGTCGTACTCCTGCTCCAGCGTGTCCAGATGGGCATACTCCGCCCGGACGTCCGCGCGGGTGAAGCCGCCGAGGTCCTTGGTGCAGCGGCGGTAGAACAGCGCCGCATTCACGGCGACTGCCAGCGCGAGCAGGAGCATCACATAGCGGTTGCCCAGAATTTTCCGCAGCTCATAGCTCATAGCCCGTCCTCCGCGCCGAAGTAGTGCAGATACACATCCTCCAGCTCCGGCGCAAGCGGCCTGCAGGCAAAGGGCGGCTGCTTTTCCGCCAGCAGGCGCACGCGGATATGCCCCGCGTCGACGCGGGCGATGCCGCAGACCGTCCCGGCGGCCTGCGCGGCGGGCAGCTCGGACTCGGCAAGCTCCGCCTCCCAGACCTGCCCGGCCAGCTCGTGCGTCAGCTCGGCCGGAGAGGCCTTGCGCAGCAGCCGTCCCTCGGACAGGAGCAGCAGCTCGCTTGCCACATACTCCACGTCCGGCACAACGTGCGTCGAGACGATCACGATCTTCTGCAGGGCGATCTCCGCGATGAGATTGCGCACCGCGATGCGCTGCCGCGGGTCCAGTCCGGCCGTCGGCTCATCGAGGATGAGAATGTCCGGCTCATCCAGAATGGCCTGCGCCAGCAGCAGGCGCTGCTTCATGCCGCCGGAGAGGCTGCGGATCGTCTTGCCGCGCACGTCGGACAGGCCGACCGCGCCGAGCGCCCAGTCGATGCGCTCCAGCGCCCGCGCGCGCGGCATGCGGCGCAGCGAGGCCATGTACAGCAGGAAGCGCTCCGCCGTAAAGCCCGGATAGAGCGTCTGCTGCTGGGGCATGTAGCCCACACGGCCGCGGAAGGCCGCGCCGAGCGAGCGGATCTCCGCGCCGTTGAAGCGGATCTCTCCCGCCGTCTGGCGCAGGTTCCCGGTCAGGATATTCATGAGCGTGCTCTTGCCCGCTCCGTTCGGCCCGAGCAGGCCGTAGATGCCGCCCGTCAGCTCGGCCGAAAAGCCGATCAGCGCCTGTTTTTTTCCGTAATTCTTGCTCAGGGCATCAAATGTCAGTTCCATCGTCCATCTCCCCCGCCGTCTCAGCGGAACGCTCCGTCATAGTTGCTTCGGTAAAAGTCCTCTTTGCTGCGGAGGCAGTCATATTTCCTAACACTTGAATGTTCATTTCCAGTACCGGATAAGTCGTAACAGGAATCTCCGAGTCTGTAACGCTCGCACCCTAGGTCTCGCCTTTCAGCTCCTTAGCCTCGCTCACGGGAGCAGCATGGCGGCCGCACAGGTTCGCTATCGCAGCAGGCTCAGCATTCCTCGACTGGTCAACATGGCCACCTCCTCAGTTACCTGTTTCTATCAGCTTGCCGAACGGGAGCCTAGCGTTGCCTGCAGCGTTGTACTACCATTAACTGACGCACTACCGCCAACATAATTTATGCCAGTAGCATAGTCACCAGCTGCCCTATACGTTACATCGTAAGAGTATGTGGTCGTGCCAGCCTGAATCTTCTGTGCCAGAGTGTATGCTCTCGCACCGCTCTTCACAATTTGATAGCCGTTGTAATGTGTTTCAAACTGTACCGTCAATGCATTATGGACGACAGTTATCTCCGCAATCGTGTCGCATCTGCTCTTAGCCACATTCGAACTATTGAACTGCAGATAGAACTTTGCGGAGTACTGTACACCATTTGCGGTGAACGTCTTTTGATCGTACCCCGAACCAGGTGTTCCATACGGCTCAACGTCAGCATCGGCTGCGAGCGCCGGAATAGAAAGCAGGGTCAGCAGGCAGAGAAACGCCAGAATGAGTGCAAATAATTTTTTCATCCTATATGCCTCCTCAGAAACAGAGTAGATGTGGTTATCATATTACGGGCATCGTCTGAACATAGGAGTTAACAGTGAACAATTTCTTCTCTGCCCTCCCGTCATTATTCAACTATTGGAATCACCGTATTGTCTTAATCCTTGTATAATTTAGCGAATATTCATTGCAGTCTATCAGCGGAATGCTCCATCATAGTTACTCCGATAAAAGTCCTCTTTGCTGATGTAATACTGCGCAACTTCATCGGAATCCATCAGACCAACGAAGTAGCCGTTACATTCATATTCTATGGAAAAAGCCATTCCACGCCCGCTGAGGGTAGTCAGTTCTGTCACGGTTCCGTCCGCAATGTTGATTGCCCGAACCCGGCAGCTATTCTCGGTTCCACAGACAGCGATCACATGCCCATCCAGAATCATATAGTTATAGTAATCCCAATTCTGCTCATAGGTAAAGAGTTTTTTCGCCGCCTGCTTCTCCAGATCATAGACATACAGACTGCGGTCGACCTGATACACAGCGTACTGGCCCCAGCTTCTGTGCGGGTCGACTGTCATGACAAAGTTCTCCGTTGCATCCACGAGCACGCTTTCCTCACCGGTCTGGAGATTTCTGGTAAGAAAGCGATACCGGACAAACTGCCGGTCATACTCATCCCAAGACGTTCCCTCCGGCTGCTGCGCAAGCCAGTCTTCAAATTCCGGCGCATCTTCCGCCATTTCCAGCACGCGGAGGACTGCGATGTCCTCCCAGACGCCGTAGAGATCATAGTTATCACAATTTTCGAGGATCGTCGATATCTCACCCGTCTGCAGGTCGACAGAGACAAGGCTGCTCTCCTGCGCGGCAGTTGTCAGCTGTCCGTCCTCCGTCAGTGCATAGGTCTCTCTGTTCGCAATAACATATGCTTTTCCAAAGGATACGCAGCGCAGCGCACATCGGCATGCCTCATTCTCGTTTTCCGGCTCCCAGCTTGCGAGGGTCTGCAGCGGGCCGCCGGACAATGGGCGCGTGACGAGCGCCGAGGCTGTCTCGTCGTCCGTATAAACCATGGCATAGTAGTTCTCCCGATATTCCACAAGGGATTCCACGTCGCCGAAGCAGGCATTACAAGTGAGGTCGTTATGCCGGCAGCCGCTCTGGTAGCACGGGATATAGGTCGTTCTGGTCACGGGGTCATAGGCCTGAATATAGGACTGGAAGAACGTATCCCACTGCCAGAACCCGCCGGTCGAAGCGGAGGCGGCCATGTACGCAAACGCCCGAACATTCTCCCTCGGAATCGGATAGGTCGCGGTGGAAATCTCAGAACCTGTAGTGGGCGTTCCCGAAGACTCTTTCCCCTGCCCTATGTTCTCGCTCGCAGGGGCGGCATAACAGCCGCTCAGGATCACTGCCGCAGCGGCGGCTGCAAGCAGCAGGCTCAGCATTCTTCGACTGGTCAACATGGCCACCTCCTCAGTTACCTGTTTTTATCAGCTTGCCGAACGGGAGCCTAAAGTTGCGTTCAAATGCGTAGTACTGTTGACATACACACTTCCGCCAATATAATTTACGCCGGTAGCATGATCTGTCGATGTGCTATATACCACACCGTAAGAATATGTATTGGTTCCAGCCTGAATTTTCTGTGCAATCGTGTACGTTCTCGCACCGCCCAATATGGTTTGATATCCGTTACGGTATGTCTTAAACTCAACAGTCAGCGTACCGTGGTCAATCTTTGTCTCCGCTGGCGTTACGCACTTACTTTTGGCTACGTATGAGCTGTCAAACTGTAAATACATTGTTGCTGTGTATTTCACGCCATTGTAATAAAACTGTTTCTGATCATAGCCCGAACCGGGAGTTCCATACGGTTCCACACCTGCATTGGCTGCAAACGCCGGGATAGAAAGCATGGTCAGCAGGCAGAGAATTGCCAGAATGATCGAAAATAATCTTTTCATGCTATATGCCTCCTTAATATATAGAGTGGATGTGGTTATCAAATTACAAACATCGTCTGAACATGGGAGTCAACAGCGAACGGTTTCTTCTCTGTCTCTCCCGCCTCTATTTGACCATTGGAATCACCCTTGCCTTTCGCACAAAAACTCCACTGCAGAGGGTTCCGCAGAATTATCAGTTCTTGATACATTTTGTAACTTGAGTATATCACTTCTGAATTTCCAACGCAAGAGGTTTTGGCGAAATTTTTCATTATTTTTTGTAGATTTTGTTGGAAACGTTTTCAGTTTTATCTCTATTCTTGTATAGTTTAACGAATATTCAGTGCATTCTGTCAGTGAAATACACCATCAAAGTTACTATGATAGTAATCCTCTTTGCTGATGTAATAGTTATTACTGTCCCTCGAACCAGCCAGCAGCCCGACGAAGTAACCGTTGCACTCATAATGTGCAGAAAATGCCACCACATTTTCGCCGTAGGTGTCCAGCTCAATGACTGATCCATCCGCAATGTCGACCGCCCATGCACGGCAGGTATCCTCCGTTCCGCCAATAACCATCACATGTCCATCCTGAATCATGTAATTATAAAAATCCCAGCCCGGTTCATGGGTAAACAGTTTTTTCGATGTCTGCGTCTCCATATCATAGACGTATACGCTACGGTCGACCTGATACACGGTATACTGCCCCCAGCTGACATGTGGGTCCGCCGTCCATATGAAATTTTCCGTCACATCCACGATCGTTTTCTCTTCGCCTGTTCTGAGATTTTTGGAATACAGGCGGAAGTTGTAATCCTCCGATCCGTCCCGCTTCACCGGCGTTCCATCCGGCCGATCCGCATACCAGTCCTGAAAAACAGCGACATCGCCCCAGACACCGTGCATATACGGGAGATATCCGTCCTCGTCGGCCATATACTCCACGAGCTCGCCTGTTTCCAGATCAAGGTAGCAGTCGCTGTACTCCTCATCGGCAAGCTCCTCCTGCCCGTCCTCCATTGCAAAGGTTTCTTTTGCGACCGTAAGATAGGCCTTCCCGAAGGACAGTCCGTAGAGGCCGCACCGGCGTACCTCATTCTCGTTCTCCGGCTCCCAGCGCGCGAGGACTTCAAGGGGGCCGCCGGAGACCGGCCGCGTAACAAGCGCCGAGGCAGTATCGTCGTTATAGCAGATCATGGCATAGAAATTTCCCCGATACTCTGCCAGCGCGGTGATCTCCTTGCCGAAATAGGCCGTGCAGGACTCGTCATTGTGCTTGCAGCCCGCCTGATAGCAGGGAATATAGCTCGTTCTCGTCACAGGATCATACGCCTGGATCGAGCTTGCGTTGAACACCGCGAACGTCCAGAAGCCGCCGGTCGAGGGAGACGGAACATATATGATGTTCGCCCGAACATTTTCCTCCGGAAGAGGGTAAGTTTTGATCTCTACAGGCTCTTCCGCACCGCTGCCGGACTCCGTCTGCGCGGCCTGCGTCGGTGCTGTCGGCACAGAGGGAGCGTTTTCCTGCGGGGAATAGCAGCCCGTAAAGGAAGCCAGCAGCACTGCCATGCATACCAAAAATGCCAAAAAGCGTCTCTTCATATGTTCCGCCTCCCATTCAGCTAGACTATACCAGAATGTGTAACAAAGCTACTGCTATTTTTTGAACCCAAGCGTAGCAGAGGTTGTAACTCCCGAATAGCCATTAAAGGTTGCATTCCCACCCATATAGTTGACTCCGGTTGCCACATCGAATGCACTACTATATTTGTTGATTATGTTGGAAACGATTGCAGTATTATCTACAATCTTGTATTTTTTAACAAATATTCATTGAAGTTTGTCAGCGGAACGCCGCGTCATAATTGCTCCGATAAAAGTCCTCCTTACTGATGTAACACTGCTCGAAATCTCCACTCGAATTGCGCTTCAAACCAGCGAAGTAACCGTTGCATTCATAATTCGCGCCAAATGCCACTACATTCCCGCCGCGAGTGTCCAGCGCAATGACTGATCCATCTGCAATGTCGACCGCCCATGCACGGCAGGTATCCTCCGTTCCGCCAATAACCATCACATGTCCATCCTGAATCATGTAATTATAAAAATCCCAGCCCGGATCATGGGTAAACAGCTTCTTGGATGTCTGCGTCTCCATGTCATAGACGTACACACTCCGGTCAATCTGATACACGACGTACTGTCCCCAGCTCATGTGTGGATCCGCCGTCCATACGAAATTTTCCGACTCGTCTACGATTGTTTTTTCTTCTCCTGTTTTGAGATTTTTGGAATAAACGCGATATTTGTAATATTGCAGGCCGTACTGATACGACGTTGTGCCCTCCGGCTGCTGCATGATCCATTCTTCAAACTCGGGCGCGCCCTCCACTGTTTTCACCGTCTGGTAAACAGCGATATCCTCCCAAACGCCATACATATATGGAAGGATACCGTCAGTATCGGTCATAAGTTCCACCATTTCCCCCGTTTCCAGATCAAAACTCCACCTGCTGTACTCCTGACCGACACATGCCTGCTGGCCATCCTCCGTCATCGTATAGGTTTCTTTTGCCACTATGAGATAAGCCTTTCCAAAAGAAAGTCCATACAGGCTGCACCGGCATTCCTCGTTTTCATTTTCCGGTTCCCAACTTGCAAGGATTCGAAGCGGGCCGCCGGAGACAGGACGCGTAACAAATGCCGATGCAGTATCATCGTTATAGTAGATCATAGCATAGAAATTGCCCCGATACTCTGCCAGCGAGGAAATATCTCCGAAATAAGCCGAACAGGAGGCATCATTGTGCTTGCAGCCCGCCTGATAGCAGGGATAATAGGTCGTTCTCGTCACCGGATCGTAGGCTTGAATTGTTTTTGACGTGAAGACTGCCCATGTCCAGAAACCACCGGTTGAGGGAGACGGAACATATATGATGTTCGCCCGAACATTTTCCTCCGGAAGAGGGT
>OLND01003983.1_pt1 | contig 10809 bp, 10 predicted proteins | sample 1672031 | NCBI WGS metagenome assembly OLND01 (sample SAMEA3136638, study PRJEB25190) | human gut metagenome | biome: human gut; feature: human-associated habitat; material: faeces | place: Austria | collected 2013
GCCTGTGCGAATCTCCATACAGAACTGTGAAACTCCTAGCAATTGAACCGCGAATCAATATATTTTGAGACTGAAAGAACCAATATATTTGTCCCAAAGTTAGATCATTGGTCAAAACCCACAACGGCACCTCTCCATCGTGCTCATTGAGGCAATGAACGAGATATTCTTTTCTGCCTTTTCTCTCGCAATCACTGTTGTCAGTAAGTATCTTTTGCAATCGCGGAATGAGCTGACTTGCCTTTTCATGAGCTTGGCCGGTACGAGCATAATTGTCGATATTAAGGTAGGGGTTCTTCTCAGCCGGATTTGCCTTGGTGAATTCGTATGCGCAGACTGTTTTCAGAATCGCCTCAGCAATCGTGATCATTCCGAAAAGGAGAAAACGGAGCTGCCTATCAAACAGGTACAGCTTATACAAGTCATTGTATGAGGATCCTTCGCGATATTTGTCTTCTTCATCTTTTTTCGCGCTTGATTATCGAGAAACGGTTTTTTGTATCCATTGACAGTCGCGTAATATCCTTCGCGCTCAAGAATCCATGATGTCCTAGAATCCGTTTGAAGTCCTCGTGAATTGAGAAGAGCGATTTGATCTTCGATCGTGGTAAAAGGTTTATGCATGAAGACTCCAATCAAAGCACAAAGGTCGTCTTTCCAAGAAGAAAGACGACCTTTGCGAACTGGACACCGCCCAGCTTTATCACAAATGGTTAATTTATACGAAAAATGGCTGTTTTTCGACTTCGGCGTGTTTCACATAGTAAGCGTCCAAACAGTTCCGCACTGCCCAATCTCACTCCACATTGATGAAAAACTCTTTGCTCCGTGCAATACATCTCCCATCGCACACAGCCGAAACACTCATAACTAGATCATCGTAGGGAGCGCTTTCCTGCGGAACAATGTCAATGTCAAGATTCGAACGCGACTTGTGCGGCCAACCATAGTCCGTCCACACAAGTCGCGTTCCATGTCTGCACAACCCGAGAAAAGGGCGGAAAATACTAGTTGTGCAGACGCGACGACTGCAGATGGACCGTTGCGTATGCGCAGATTGCGGAAGCGATCACCAGCAGCAGCGAGATGATGGCGAGCGCCTGGACTGCGGATCCGGAGCGAGGCATTTCCGGCTTCTCTGGCTTTTCTGGATTGCTGGGTTTGCCAGGTTCTTCTGGTTTTTCTGGCTCGGCGACGGCTTTGATGGTTACCGCCACTTGTGCGCTTATGCCATCATGGTCGGAGGTGCGCAACTGTGGGCCCGCTCCCCCACTCGAGTTTGTATCTATAACATCATCCGCACCATTGCGCACGGCGGTGATGGTGATGTTCTGGCTCACGGCTTCGAAGGCTTTCCTCTTCTCAACCGCCTGCATTGCGCGATCGATCTGATCGTTCAACGCCTGCAACTGGTCACTATCCACCACAAGACGGTAGTCGGCGATGCCGTTCAGTTGTGTTTCCGTCAACTCTAGTAGGTCGTCGGCACTCAGCTGCTGAAGGCCGCTCGCGGGATCCAATTCCACCGAAGTCTGCTTGCTGGAGATCGCCAGATCGCCGACATGGAACATTCCGTCACCCATACCATCACCGCTAGTGCCGCCTGGAATCAGCCCAAGCGAGTCAGCCAAGTACGGCGCAAGATTCGACAAGTCGGAGAACGAGCCGCTCAACAAGGCGAGCGTGTTCAGTCCAGCTGGAATCATGCCCCGGTATTCGCCACCGCGAACAGTCACATAGCCAAGATTTTTAGCGTCATCCAGCAGGTTGAAAAGCGTCGGTGCGGTGAATGTTCCGCCCGAAAAACTGCCTTGCGCGGAAGTTTCATCCGTTTCGGCAAACCGCATCAACGTTGCATCCGAGGTGAACGTGCCACCCTCCACGCGCAATACGCCACGGCAATCGACTGCAGGCTGTGTTCCGCCCGCAACCGTTCCCGGTCCGACAATGGTGAGCTGCATGTTCGCAGGCACAGTGATCGTAGCAAACCCAGCAGCTCCACCGGATTCAGCGGCTTGCAGCGTATGCCCGTTCAGGTCAAACGTTACGTTTCGTACGCCTTTCGGTGGCGTAATCGTAACGCTTTCCGTCACGTCGGCTAGCAATGTGACCGTCGTGTTCTTCAACGTTGTTCGACCGATCGCCTCCTGTACGCTCGCGTAGGTTGCGTTGCCCACTTGCGCGACCGCCTGAGATTCGGCGACATCGGCAACTGCATCGGCAGAGAACAGCAGCGTTCCAAACAGCGACGCAATCGCGAAAACAGCGGTCAGCACCACCGAAACCAAATACTTACCTTGCGTTCGCGGGCACACATTCACCCGCTTCTCATGACTACGCATGATTATTTCCTTTTATAGGTTCTATTGCATATTTCAATCCGCACCGAAGTGCGTGGGACCACCCTCAGCTGTGAGGGATGACGTTACAGAAATCATGGCGCCATGCTGCATTAATTATCTCACAATGCGCAAAGGAAAGCAAATTACATATTTTGAAAATCCAAATCTTATATGAGATATATCAAAAGACAATCTTTAGTTATAGTGGACCTCATCACATAAGTTAAAACTGTTTCACATGAGTATCACAATATTCCTCACACGAATAAACGTATCCCAATAACTGCAAAATATACATATGACGAATAATTGTTTCCCATCAAGAAACAAGCGAGCCCACAATCAAACAAGCGAGGTCGCAACCACACAAAAACACATTTCCCATCTGCACCACGTGGGAAAGCAAAAGAGCGCTCCGGGAGGGAGCGCTCTGATTTGCACGACGATTCGTGCGAAAAGTACTGCGGAATTTAGTAAGATCCGGTGCCGCGGAAGACCACGAGCACGGTTTTTGCGAGAATCGCAAGATCGCCTGCAATGGACCAATTTTCGATATAGGAAACGTCCAAATATTCGCTCTGCTCCTGCGAAAGATCCGAACGGCCGGAAACCTGCCACGGACCGGTAATACCAGGCTTAACCAGCAGTCGCGTGGAATAAAGGGAACCGTAGCGGGCAACCTCTTCCGGCAAAGCCGGGCGAGGACCAACCAAAGACATGTCGCCCTTCAAAACGTTGAAGAACTGGGGGAATTCATCCAACGAAGTCTTACGAATAAAACGACCGACCTTCGTAATTCTCGGATCATCCTTCATTTTGAAGATGAAACGATCGGTCTGTCCATTTTCTTCGGCAAGTTTCTTCTTCAATTCTTCCGCATTGGTAACCATGGAACGGAATTTATACATGGTAAACGGCTTGCCATGCAAACCGATACGCTGCTGCGAGAAGAAAATCGAACCACCGTCATCAAGCTTGATGGCGATCGCCGTACCCAACATCAGCGGCGAGGAAATCAGCAGCGCGAAAGCCGAACCAACGATATCCAGCAGGCGTTTAATCACGTACGTCGTATTCGTATACTGCGGCAAACTGGCCAGCAATACCGGCTGTTCGGCCGTATTACGCAAGTACAGGCGGTGGCCGCTCACGTCAGCCAAGGAAACAGCCAACGCAAGCTCCATGCCAAGCGACTCGACCGCAAGGGAAATGCCATGCAGCATTTCGGAATCGCGGGACAGCACGTCGGCAACATACACTTCCTGCGCACCCAAGCTTTCGCACGTACGCGGGAAAGCGGCATTGAACGGAATCACCTTCAGCTTGTCGGCACCTTCAATGGAAGGATCAGGCTCGAACGACGTGACCACATAAGCGTCTTTCTCATTGTCGTCAGCTTCGATCGGACACACGGCAATCGGCGAATACCCCCAATTGGAGTAGTCCCGCATGGTGCGCAACGCACAATTGATACCGTCGGAAGAACCAATCACCACGGTCTTATACTTACAGGCGCCCTTCTGACGGCTGCGATGCTGCCACTGACGCATCTGCCAACGGGCGATGACTTCTAGGAAGAATGCAATGATCGGGGCGACGATAAGCGCGGTTCTCGGCAAGGAAAGATTGAAAATAAAAGCAAGCGAGCAGTAAGTGATGATGGTGAGCAGCGACGCGTTGATGATTTTCGCATACAGCTCGTAGCCTTCCGCCATCACATGGCGATGATACGTTCCGGCAAAGGTGAGGCTCAACACCCAGATGAGACTGAAGCAGATGAGGAACAGCCAGAACGGCATGGCCCCATTGATGGCATTATATGCGGCATCGTTGGCCCAAAGACTGATGGATAGCGAAATCAGCATGACCGCAAGATCGACCATCACCAAGCAGACGACAAAAGAATAACGCCATGCGGGCACAACCTGATTCCGCCTGCCCTTGCGCTTTCCATCTTCACCAACGGAAAATGGCGTGTTCGAAAACATCATCGGCTCAAACTGAGGGCTGTTGTCTTGAGACTGATGTCGCTCCTGCTTCTGATCCTGGTGACGAGAGTTAGAAGAGACGATATGGATTTCCTGGGTTCTCACTACTTGATCCGAACCCTGCTCAGAGCTGCGGAAACCGCCTTGCATGACTCCTCCCTCTACTAACTACCCCCACCCGAAAAGAAGGGGGCTTCCCTCCATGAAGAGATAGTATCATAAGCCCTGTTAACAGAGTAGATCTCCAACTCGCTTTTGCGGTTAAATGACTATTGGAAACTTGCTTTTGACGCGATACCGCGAAACGCGCGGCAAGAACGGATGAAAAGTTGACGTCCGTTCCGTGAACGTGAGGCTACATGCGCATACACCCACATATTCCCCCATACTCCCCTGTTGCAAGATGGCTTGTCTAGAGCCGCTTGCTTAGCTGCTTAGGTTGCCTACGGAACTGTCTAGCGGCCTTCAATCAGCGGGGTCTGGCGGAGGGTGAGCGGCTCATCCGTATCTGGAGCGGACTGCACATGCACGGTGATCTCATAGGATTCGCCGGGCTGCAAGGTCACATCACCCACGCCCACGGTCAGGCCATCGTGCAAAGTCACACCCTTGTAATCGTCGGCATTCTGGAATTCCCAATCCACCAAACGACCGTTCGCAGGCGCGTAAATGAACAATGCCGTCTTGATCTGGCCTTTCGGAACGATATTTCCGGCACCGGTCACATAGTCAGCTTCGGAAGCCGCTTCCTCCGCCGTCATGGTGTTCTGCAACTTGATATGCACCGTATACTGGTTCGCGCCGTTTCGCGCGACCTTCTGGAATTCAGTGGTCACTTCGCGATGCAAATACCAGTCCATTTTCGACTCGGTTTCGTCGGAAATATACACGCCGACCTGCGGTTTTGCACCTTCCGTAATCAATTTGCCGGAAATCGCGGAATCGGCAATCAGATCCTGCTCATCCTCATGCGCACTCCACACCATCACATGCCCCTGCTCAACAGACGTGGAAAGCGCCTTGACATACGATTTGAAATCGTCCACATTCTGCATGATATGGTCGAACGCGGCCTGCGCGGCAACCGCGAAATACTCGTCCGTCTCCTGCGGAGCCATGCGCGCATACACGTCATGCAGCAACGTTTGGGCAGTATTCGTGCCATCCAACGTCGAACCGTCAGGCATGGCAACGCCACCGGTCACAGCCAGCATGTTCTGCAGGAACAGCGGATCAATGGCGATCACGCCATCAACCGCAACGCCATACTGGCGATTCCACATGGCGCTCACAATCTCGCCGGTACGCGGAAAATCAGGAGTGAAATTCACGTCGCGAATATCCTTGCCAAGCTTGTCGGTGAACAGCAAACGTTCCTCGGCGGTCAAATCCACAACCGGCTCATCGGCATTCTGAATTTCCGAATCGGAAACGAACGGCTGCAAGCTCACGTGACCGCCTTGCACCGTGACCAGGCCGAGCGATCCCGTAAGACCGCCGGAAGGGCGTACCTCCGCATTCGTTTGCGCAAGGATCAGATAATTGCGCGGAGCATCATTCGCATGGCTTTCCGTACCCAACATGCTGGGCAGCACCTGCACGATGGAATTCAAGGAATGCACCATGCTGTCAAGTTTTTCGCAATACGTTTCCGCGGTTTTCAGGGCGTCCGCGATCTGCGCGATATGCGGGGTTTTCACGGTTTTCACTTCCCGCGTGGCCTTGTCGATCGTATCGTCCGCGATTTGGAGCGGCTGCTGAGACGCTTCCAATCCGGAAATTTCGATCGTGCCGTTTTCCACGTGAATACTGTTCAGATCAACATTTTCGGCGACTTTCACCAGTTGCGGCAACGCCTGCGACGAAATATTCTCCATGGCGGCCACCGTGGTGCGTACGGCGGAAATGTCATTGCCCACATACGGCACGACCGAGGCCACCTGCCACAGCGGCGAAGAGGTTTGCTTGTAGGCCTTGCTTACGTGATCGGAGAACGCGGTTGTCTGCTTCTCAAGCTTGGACGTGTCCGCTTCGGAGATGGTCTGCTGCAAGCCTTGAGCACTCGACACCGCCTGCTGCAGCTCGTTTTTCACGTGCAGCGCAGACCATACGAATGCGCCGGCGAAAACGGCGAGGGCTGCGACTATCACGAGTACGCCGATTAGGATCTTGCGACGGCGACGTTTGCGCTTGATTTGGCGAATATGCTCGGCGCTCATACGGCGGCGCACGCGGCGGGAATGCGGGGCGCTGGAAGTGGAATCTTCTGGACTGGCGGTTGCGTCGGAGGTTGAATCGGCATTAGACTGCGGCTCCTCCTGACGGCCTTGCTCAGGCTGGACGCCGAATTCTTCAGGCTGATCAGACGCGCCGTTCATATTCCGTTTCGCTCCCTAATTGTTTGCAAGCACTTCGGATTCCCCAGTGTAATAGTAGGGGGAGTCGATGAAACTTACGGAACAAAAACGGGGCAATAACGGCGGTGTTACTACCCAAATGTTGCCGGTAACGCAAGAACTGATGCAACCTAAACGTGACCTGCAAACCAGTATTGCTACAACTCAAGCATGACCCGCGACGGCAGCATTACTGAAGTTCCAACGTCGCCAATAATGCCTTGTGGTCGGAACCTTGAATCCGCTTGGTTTCCAAATTTCTGGCGTACACACCCTTGTCGTAGATGATATGGTCGATTTCAGCGATAGGGAATACCGAAGGATACGTCATATGCAATCCCTCGCCGGCACTCTCCCCCGCATCCGTAAAGCGATCGCCCAACAAATATCTGAAGCTTGCATGATCCCACGTGGAATTAAAATCCCCCATCAGCACATACGATTCCCCATTATCGTAATGCTGTAATTGCGCTATGGAATCCAAACTTTTATTCCATAATCCCTGATTGCTTGGTCGTGGAGAAAACGGATGAACCGACCCAAATCGTACTTTTCTGCCATTGAAATCAACTGTCGCGGCAGGAATACTACTGGATTCAATAGGAATGAGATCCTGCGTTGTTTCCTGCAGAGGATGCGCACTATACAGTACGTTCACACCGCCATTGTCGTGCCAAGTGAGTTGCGCGGAAACGGAATACGGAAGATGATCCTCAATTCCAGCATCATGCAACCGATCTAATAATCCTGATGAAACTTCCTGCATTGCAAGAATTTCAACATGCTCGCTTTGGATTGTTCGCACGATTTGCTGCGCATCGGCACAACCTTGCTTCGTATTGAACGTCATGACACGCACTGTTGCAGAAGGTTGTATGGCACGATCATTGGTCGGAACGACATACCCCCAATGCCAGATAATCTGGATGATCACGCACAATACGCTTAACGCGACTAAAAGTTTTCGTTTGCCGACAGTGCGAAAAACTGTTGCAATAATTGCGATAATCACGGAAAGCAAGCCAAGCCAAGGCATGAGTGCGACAATCAAAGGCACGTACCGTTTACCATCGAGACTGTTCGGCAGCATGCGCAGAAGCATCGCGAACACGATGACGGCGGATGCGAACCACAGCAACGCCGTAAGCAGTGAAGCGCGCGTTTCACGACGCGTCTCACTTCGTTGGACATCGCCAAGTCGAGTCATGCGCACTCCTCTCCCATTCCATCTTCCCGTTTCACTTCCTATTCCGCGCAATCCGCAATCGTATGCAATCACATGTTGCAACCGATAGTCTTACGCATCGTTTTTCACAACATCTCTCACAACATCTCTTCTCGTGAACGCTACCCGCGTTCATCCCCGCATATGTTTCCCGCATGCATTGAGGGTGATGCTTTCACAAAAGTGCCACTATATGGACACTTTCCGGCATTTGGAATCGTTCTGATACGTTCATCCGATAATCTATAGGTTGCAAAACGGTGCTTAACAAAAGAGGCAATCATGAGCGAAGAAGCAATGCGAGAAGAAGTGGCGCAAGCTGTGGAAGTGGCCGCAAACAAGGCCGCCGAAGAGGAAATCAGCAAGCTGGCCGAATTCGAAAGCGCCATCGACGAAACGCTCGCCTCCGGATATTTGGACGATACGCTCACCGTCACCGACGCAGACGGCGTGGCGCAAGTGCTGCCAGTGCTCGATTCCGAGCCGATCTCACACTTGGTGGAAGGCTTGGAAGCCGTAGGCGGGAGCGCCAATGTGTTCGTGCACACCAGCGCAGGCGTGGTGGCCCTCAGCGTAGTGGAATACAAGCCCAACGAAGAGGAGTAGCCGTCGCAGCATGCACGGTCAGGCGGCACGCCTACGGTTGAGGGCGCGTTGCACGGTTTCATGCGTGGAACCGGCACCCTGGCCGCGCACGCCGAAGAACACCATCAGCACCATCACGAAGCAGATTGCTGCACTGATACGAAGCGCCCACTGAATGCCGAACACGTTGGCAGCCGCATACACGGCTTTTGTGCCACCAAGCGCAGTCCAACGAAGAGACGTGAACGTCTCCATCAAAATCACCAACACCGGAGCGCCAATCGCGCCCGCAATCTGACGAACCGTATTCGTCACCGCGGATCCGGCGCTCACCTCTTCCGGTTCCAAACAATTCAGTGACCATGTGGTGATCGGCATCAACACGAAACCCATGCCGATCTGGCGCACAAACTGCCAAATCGACACCCACCAAATCCACGAAGTCATGGAAATCAAACTCATCATGACCGTGCCGAAACACAAGGTAATCGTGCCTATCAACGCCACCGGACGTGCGCCGAAACGGTCAAGCACCTTACCACCGAAAAACTGCGAAATGCACTGGCCCAAAGCACCCGGAAGCATCACCAGGCCGCTAATCGCAGCAGAATAGCCACGGCAATCCTGAATGTACAGGGGCATGATCACCATAATCGAACTGAACGCGAAGAACGAGAGCGCGGCCGTGATCGTGCCAACAGTAAAACTACGATTCTTCAACACGCTCAAATTCAACAGTGGCGGCTGCGCTTCAGGATTTTCAATCTGCCTGCGCGCGCCATGAATCTGGCGGAGCACAAACCAAATAATTCCCACAACGCCAATCACCATTGGCAGCCAAACCATAGGATTTACAAACGAATACGATTCAATATTCGTAAAGCCGAACATTAGCCCGCCGAAACCGAAAATAGACAGTCCAACGGAAAAAAAGTCAGCCTTCGCGGTTTTATCGTTCTCACCGAAATTATGCAATCCAAAATAGGCAAGAAGCAGCGAAATCACGCCGATAATGGTCAACGTGAGGAAAATTGAACGCCAACCGTTCAAGTCCGTCTGCACACCGCCAAGCGTCGGGCCGATCGCCGGAGCCACGCTCATCGCCATGCCAACCGTACCCATTGCGAAACCACGGCGAGACAGCGGATAAATCGAAAACACCGTGATCTGCAACACCGGCCACATCACACCAGTGCCAACCGCCTCAAGCAAACGCCCGATCAGCACCATCAAAAAAGTTGGACCAAGCCAAGCGAACAGTGAACCGATCGTGAACACAACCATGGAAACAAGCACGATTTCGCGCGTCGAAAAACGTCTCGTAAGGTATGCCGTAAGCGGCACCATCACGCCCATGACCAGCTGGAAAATCGACGTCAGCCACTGACCGGTCGTAACGGAAATACCAAAATCACTGACGATTGTCGGCAACGCGGCGCTCAACTGCAATTGCGTGAAATTACCGACGAACGTAATAAATGTAAGAATCGCAATGGAAATAAACGCCGTGCGCGTTAAATGACCGTCCTGATACGATTCCTCTCGAGTAAGCGCTCGAGACATGCTCCGCTTCGCTGACATCAATCACCTTCTCCACATTCAAACGCACAAACTATATGATAGCCCGTATGACAGAGGCATGGATATTCGCCTGCGGATTCCTGTTTTTGTCATTTCGGGGTAACGCTCCCCTATTTAGAGGTATCATGGCACACGAAAGAGGTAGGCAAGTTTTCGACGCAGGCAGCGTCGAGGGGGGGGGGTGGGTGGAGGATAATGACAGTCAGGGCCATGTTCCACATCTGCATGGAGTTGTGGGGTATTTTCATATGCCTGATTTGCGCAGGCGGAATTTTCATTGCAACCCCACACAAAACCAGACGAACTCGCATCAAAATACTCATGCAGATCGCCTGCATGCTTCTTCTTGGAACCGACGCGCTCAGCTGGTATTTTCGCGTAGATGCAGACGAAACCGCATACTATATGGTTCGCATAAGCAATTTCTCAGTATTCTGCATCAACTATATTTTCATGAGTTTCTTCGCAACCTATGTTTGGTTGACAGTGAGCAAACATCAGCATCGCAAACCAGCCGCATTGCGTGCTGTCTACGCATTATCCGTAATTGGAATTCTCTTACTTATCATCACACAATTCACTGGTCTTTTCTACTATTTCGATGACCACAATCTTTACCATCGCGGTAATTTCTATCTTCTTTCGCAGGCAATTGCGGTCTTGGGAATCGCATTATGCCTCTTCATGTTGAT
>OLND01003994.1_pt1 | contig 10772 bp, 10 predicted proteins | sample 1672031 | NCBI WGS metagenome assembly OLND01 (sample SAMEA3136638, study PRJEB25190) | human gut metagenome | biome: human gut; feature: human-associated habitat; material: faeces | place: Austria | collected 2013
AACGAAAGTATCGAATTCGCTGATATCTGCTTTTCCCATAATGATCTTTGCAAATGTTTCTTCTTCCATTTTTTTCAGATTTGCCCATTTGGTCTCCATGGTTTCTGTCTGACCATTATATGCATTGTAAACCGGTATATATTTATCATTTACATAGGAAGCTCCTCCAACCAGAAGTGATACAAGTCTCGGGAGATTACTTTTTGCGAGGTCACTGTCCAGATTCCATTTATCCAGGCTGAAGTCATCGTAAGGCTCTTTTTTCAGTTTTTTAACTGCTTCCATATCACTCTTTAACAGTTTGTGTTTTGAGAAGTCAACATCATCCATGGTGGTTTCTCCGGCAAGATATTTGGTCAGAACATCATAAGACACTTCAATTTCATCTGCATTGTCATAGGTGTTGTACAGAGGATAGAAGTCCGAAGTAACCATCTCTGTGGTAGAAATACCTTCGTCTACCCATTTCTGCTGATTTTCGATCAGGTAATTGATAATCTTAAATGCAGCTTCCGGATTCTTGCATGCTTTGCTTGCTACTACATATTGTGTTGTAGGCTCTGCCATATGAGTGTAATAGTTTCCATCCTCTGACAATGGTGTAAAGTATGCACGCCAGTCTGCCGCACCTGCCAGTGTAGCATCTGCCACTGTGTAACCAGACCACCATGGTCCAAAGAAGATTCCAACCTTGCCGGCCAGAAGAGGTTCTTTACTGTCACTTCTTACAAGCATTTCCGGGTCGATCAGTTTATTTGTATACAGTTCTGAGATTTTTTCCAGTGCATCTCTGGTTTCCGGCTGGATAGAACCATACTCTACAGTTCCGTCCTTACCCTGCAGCCAATACTGTGGGTATGACTGGAAGCTACTGAACAGCGGATCCAGTCCATACTGGTTTCCTCCGATTGCATTCATATGATCGGAATTACTCGGTCCGAGAATACCAATAGTATCATCCTCTCCATTTCCATCCGGATCCTGAGTAACAAACGCTTCTGCTACCTTTACCATCTCATCCCATGTTCTCGGAGCCTCCAGTCCAAGTTTGTCCAGCCAGTCCTGACGGATCCACATTTCATTGATTCCACCTGCTGTTATGGCCGGAGCCGGAATCGCCATCAGTTCTCCATCTTCATTGGTGATACATTTCTGCAGTTCTTCACCGCCGGATTTCACATAACTTTTCAGTGCATCTGAAGCATAATCATCAAAATACTTATCCAGTGGCTGGATCATATCGTATTTCAGAAGCGCTCTGTACTGTGTTGCATTTACGTTCATCAGCTCCGGAATGTTATTGCTTCCGATACACAGATTCATTTTCTCTTCAAAGTCTGTGGATGACGCAACCCAGTCATATACAACTTTGATGTTAAGATCTTTTTTCAGAAGATCTAAGTATGTATTATCATCATAAGCCATTCCAGCCGGAAGCTTGGCATTCGGGTTCAGAGAACCACCAAGATGAACCGTTACGGTTTCCGGGTATTTGGACAGCGGCAGATCTTCTTTAGCTGTTCCTTTTGCCTCACTTACTGCCTCTTTCTGTGTGCTCTCATCTGATTTTCCGCATCCTGCCAGTGAGGTAACGGCTAACGCCATTGCACTGGCAAATGCGATCAACTGTTTCTTTTTCATTCTTCTTCCTCCTTTTTTTATCCTTTTACTGATCCCAGTGTAATACCCTCTACAAAATATCTTTGCAGGAACGGGTAAACGATCAGTACCGGTATCATAGCTATAAATATTTTTGCAGAGTCCAATGAAAGGTTATTTAATTTCATTGCCTGCGCGATCTGTTCTACGTTCATTGTGGAATAATCCAGAGTTACTACCATCTGCTGAATGTAAGTCTGCAGCGGATAACTGCTCTGTCTTGTACTTAAAACCATTCCCTGGAAGAATTCATTCCAGTACATAACCATGGTGAACAGTGCAATTGTTGCAACCATAGGTTTTGCCAGCGGTATGCATATGGATATCAGATTCCTCCACGGTCCGCCGCCATCAATATAACATGCTTCTTCCAGCTCTGGTGGAAGATTTTTAAAAAAGTTCACTGCAAGGATTACATTAAACACCTGTAGTCCTGTTCCCAGCACCAGTCCCCAGATACTGTCCATCAGATGGTAGCTTTTCATAGTGATATACCATGGAACAGTACCTCCGTTGAATAACATGCAGAATACGAAGATCCACATAAAGATATCTCTCTTCGGGAACTGCTTTTTCGTTCTGGATAACGGAAATGCTGCCATAAGGATACATACCATACTGATTCCTGTTCCCAGTAAAACCCTTTTAATAGATACCAGAAAGGAACCAAAGAATGCGGTCTCTCCCATGATCTTCTTATAGGAGAGCAAGTTGAAGCCAACCGGCCAGAGAGCAACCTGTCCAGCATTGACTGCTTCCCTACTGCTCAGGGATACACAGAGAACGTACCATACAGGTACAATACAGATCAAAGCAACTGCAATGAGAATCACTACATTTAAAATATCAAAAATCTTTGATCCGAGGCTTTTATTCTCAATCATAGTTACAACCTCCTAAAACAGTTTATAACCGGTAAATTTATCTGCCAGCCAGTAACCAACCGTAATCAACACAAGACTGATCACAGATTTGAATAATCCAACAGCTGTTGCCAGTGAATACTGGAGATTCTGCAAACCGGCTCTGTATACCCATGTATCAATGATATCTCCTGTTGAGTAAACCAGCGGGTTATACAGGTTATAAATCTGGTCGAATCCTGCATTCAGGATATTTCCAAGAGACAGGATAGCCAGAAGTGCTACTGTTGTTTTGATACCAGGTAAAGTTACGTGCCAGATTCTTTTGAATCGTCCGCAGCCGTCTACTGCCGCAGCTTCGTACAACGATCCATCCACGCCAAGGATCGCCGCAAGATAAACGACTGTGTTATAACCGAATCCTTTCCAGATATCCGTACCGATTACCAGAGGCTGGAAAAGTTTTGCTTCGCCAAAGAAGTTGACCGCATCGCCTCCGAACAATCCTATGATCTGATTCACCGGTCCTGTATACCCGAAAATATTCAGCACGATCTTCGCGAGAATAACCCATGACAGAAAATACGGTAAATATACGATTGTCTGGATCGGACGTTTCAGTTTCTTAAATGCCAGTTCATTCAATAACAAAGCAAAGACCAGCGGGAAAATAATATTTCCGATAATCTTGCCAAGGGCAATGACAACTGTGTTACGTAAAACCTGTGTAATGTCACTCATCTGAAACATATACTTAAAATTAGCCAGACCAACAAATTTTGAATGGAGAATGCCCTGTCCAGGATTGTAATCCTGAAAAGCCATGACAATTCCGAACATTGGAACAATGCTGAAAAAGAACAGCCACAGGAGAGCCGGTACCAGCATTATGTAATAATGTTTCACAAACCTTTTAATGTACATGAGTAAACCTCCCTTCCTTTTTGTTTAATATACACTATGATACCTCCCTTTCTTTTTTTAATTATTTTATCTTCTTCCCCCATATCCTGCTAGATGATATTGTTTCTAATTTTACCAAATATTTTTTATCACAAAAAAAATGTCCGATGAAAATCAGACATTTTTACTCTCTTTTCTGTATTCCGAAGGCATACACCCATGCTCCCGTGCAAATACTTTTGCAAAATAATGAAAATTATCATATCCAAGTTCTACGGCAATCCTTGTAATGCTCTTCTTTCCCTCCTCTATCCATTCCGCCGCAGTCTTCATTTTCCTGTGTATCACATATTGGTGAAATGTTTCCCCCGTCATCTCCTTAAACCTTGTACTAAAATAACTCCTGCTCATCCCTATCCGTTCTGCCACGTCTTCAGAGCGAAGATCCTCCCCGATATGTCCATCCACATACTTGATAACCGCTGCAAAAGCACTGATATCATTTTTCTGTGATGAGCTAAGACTCTCTTCATAAATATGTTCCCTCCAGCGGTGCACCCAGTCCAGCATCTCTTCAACCGTATCCAGCGATGGAAATTCCCCTTCTTCATCTGACAGGAGCTGAATATTATGAAAACTCTTAACAAAAATCCTCTCCGCACTCCGCAGACTGATTTCTTTTGTTTTCTGACAGAGATCTTCAAATTCTTTCTCACTGAAAATCCATCTGGTGTGCATCCATCTTCTGTTCAGTTCTTCAACTTTTTCCTGATTTTCCTCTTCTGCATGTCCATCTCTGCATGTCTGCATGTACTTTGCACTGACCCGTTCCAGTATCGTTCCACACTCTTCCGGGGAAAAACTGATCTTTGAGATATAGTCTAACGCACCCATACGGATTGCCGTCTGTGCATAACTGAAACTCTCATATACAGAAAGAATTACAAATTTAATTTCCGGAAATTCCTCTCCGCACATCTGCATAAGTTCCAGTCCATCAATTTCCGGCATATCTATATCGGTAAATACAATATCCACCGGATGATTTCGGAGAAATTCAAGGGCTTTTCTCCCATTCTGTACATCTCCCACTACCTCGAATCCATACTTTTTCCAGTCCATAATAGCAACCAGACCTTTTCTAGCAAGTTTGTCGTCATCTACAATCAATACGTTCATCTGTCTGTCCCACCTTATTTTCTTCCAATGTAACCTCTTTGTCTTTGTCTTTCTCTTTTTTTTCTTCCGGTTCCCGGACAGGAAGAAGGATCGTAATTCTGGTTCCGAACCCTTTTTTGCTGTTTACAAACAAACTCGTCTGTCCATCATAAAATGATTCCAGCATAGCCTTGACGTAGCGCAGTCCGATACCTCTGTTCTCATTCTTCCAGTATCCCCAGTCATAATCAAACGGCTGGTTGATCTCATCAATCTCCTCCTGATTCAGTCCCTTTCCGCTGTCAGAGATAGTTACAACAGCAAGATGCCTTGCCACATCTTCAAACACCTGGATGCTGATCTTCTCATCATCCCCAAGACCATAGCGGATCGCGTTCTCCACAAGTGGCTGAAAAAGCATACGGACCGTTGGCTGGTCAAGATAACTGCCATCTTCTATATTCATCTCAATAATAAAATCATACCGCATCTGCTGAAGTGCAATATATTCCTTTACAATCTCCAACTCCATCCGCAACGTTGTCTGGCGGCCTTCTTTGCCCAGATTATAGGAAAGAAGCTTCTTTAGTCTCTGTACAAACTCACTGATCTCTCTTTGGTGACTCATTTGTGCCATCCACTGAATCGAATTCAGTGTATTGAGAAGGAAATGAGGATTAATTTGATAGAGAAGTTTCTCAAACTCTATCTTCTGTATGCTTTTTTCCTTTTCTACCATATTGCTGATAAGATTCTCAATCTGTCTCTTCATCTGTTCTACTTCCCTCATCAGGCTGTCAAACTCTGCAATGTCCGACTCTTCATGTACTGCCTGAAGAGCGCCATCCCCAATCTGCACCATCTGTCTGCGGAATTGACTCAGTGGTCGGCAGATCATACGATAAAGATAGAGGACAGACATGGAAAAGATCAGAAACGTTACAACTATGATGAGTGTCATCTTCATTCTCCACTGGTTACTCTTCTTGTGATATATATTGTCCGGCAGTGCCACTGCATTAATGTATCCCATCTGACTCCGGTATGCCATGATCTTATAGCCCTCTCTCGTCTGGACTTCATACTCCCCCTTTGAGAGTGATGCAGAAAACAGTTTCTGTCCCTGTATAATGACAGGATTTACGCTGTATTGTGCAACCCCTCTCTCATCCGTCTGAATATAAGTGTAGAGATGTCCTTCCTTATTTATTTCTTCCGGGGGCTTCATATCAGCCTCTATTTCTGTGTAAATTTCCAGTTTTTTCCCATTGCCAAAAACTACTTCCCTCATGACGGAAAAAACTGTTTTCTCACTACTCCCAAGAAAAGACGCATGGGCTGCCTGCATAACATTTCCCGCACACTTCACAACCTTAGGCAGTGCGTTCTGTCTTCCGTCCAGTGTTCTGACATTCATACCGCTGATAAGTTCCTTTTTCTCTTCCTTGTCATAATAGGTAGCGCCTACCAGTTTTGTGTTGACATATCCTAATCCCAAAAGTTCTTGTCTAAGGGATCTCTGTTCAACAAACCTGTCAAAATTATCCACAGCATCAAGATAACTGTCCGTTACATTTCCGATCAGACCGCCCGGTCCCATATAGTTCACAATACTGAGCATATCATAATAGGCTTCATCCGTATTCTTCGTAATCTGATCCAGATACATTTTCATGTTATTCTCTATACTGTCATTCTGTATCATTCTCAGTGCCATATAGGATACAATTCCCGCAGCCAGAAGGCTTGTCATCGCACACATCGTCAATATGCCAAGCATTTTTGCCTTTAATGTTTTCTTCTTTTTTTCCCGAGCTATCCCCATATACCTGTTTCTCTCCTCAACTGCATCACTAAAAAAGACTGCGCATCGGCAATATCCCGCCAACGCGCAGTCTGTATTCTCTGTATACAAAACTCCTGACAAACGCCTGTCATCAGATATCCGTGACAATTGTCGAATTTTATATAGTATATCACACGGTCTGAATAATGTAAAGCAGTTGTCCTGCTTTCCTTTATGAGGTTCTGTAAAACCACAATATTATTCCATGGCATACCGGATAAATTCCGGGAAAATCGCCCGATACCCTTCTTCCTTTATATGCATGCCCTCAATTGTATATTCAGCTTTGAGATTTCCGTTTTCATCCTTCAGAGGATCGTTGATATCGATGTATTTTACATGATGTTTTTCGGCCAGTTTTTTGACAGCCGCGTTTGCTTCAGCGATCTTTTGGTTGGTGCGCACAAGAAGGCAGGGCGGCTTTCACCTGGCACAGGATCTGATCGTAGTGATCAATCATCTGCGCGATCGGAATGTCAGGGTAACTCAGATCGTTGATCCCGAGTTCATCCGTGATAAATCCACCGACTCCGCGGTTATAGAATATGATATTGAACTTTTCATTTAATTCCACATTTCAAGAAACGCTTTCACTTCCTCCGGCATGCGTCCTTTGCGCCATGCAAGAAGAATCTCCGTCGCAAGATCCGCATGCAGAATATCACAGGACTGCATCTGATCCGACAACTTGTGCATAGAAGCCGGAAGAATGGCGATTCCAAGCCCTTTTTCCGCCAAAGTCATCGCCGTTCTGGCGTCTTCACACTCACAATAAATGTCACACAAAAGCCCCTTTTTTTCGAACGCGGACAACAGATAACTGCGGTAGCGGTGGGACAGGATCAGTTTTTGCTCTGACAGTTCCTCGAGCGTGATCCCATCTTTGTTTTTTTCTAAAACTGGGTTCCCTGCAGCCGCCATTGCAAGCAGCTTTTCCTGCATCAAAGTCCTGCTCTCACATCCTTTGAGCACAATCGGTGTCCGGAGTGTCGTGATATCGACCACGCCGTTTTCCAACTGCTCCCGCAGCGTAAATGTCGATCCCTCGTGGATATCAAAGCGAATATCCGGATGCGACGTGGAAAAACGGATCAGGTAATCGGACATCATAGAAACCGTGGACGGCGTAAATCCGATGTGGATTGTTGCCGCCTGGCTTGCCTTTATGACTTCCCGCTTGGTAATATCCGCCATGGTAAGAAGACTGCCCGCCCTGTCATACAGTGTTTTTCCTGCTTCCGTTAATGTAATCTTTTTGGTGCCGCGCAAAAAAAGCTGCACCTGAAGTTCTTCTTCGAGCATCTTTACCTGATAACTCAGCGGTGGCTGTGTCATGTGAAGAACACGCGCCGCACCGCTGATCGTACCGGCATCCACGATTGCCCGAAAGTATTCCAGTTGTTTTACATCCATAGCTTCTCTCCATACATTTTTTGTTTAGTTAATTTATAAAAGTAATATTTTTCATATATGTTAATCTATGGTATACTAAATGTCAACAGAAAGTCAAAATGAAAAAGAAAGAATTGAAATGATTATGAAAAGAATTGATTTTGAACACGGGTCCATCCCAAGTAACATCTTAAACGCAGCGATTCCCATGCTGGTGGCGCAGCTTTTAAGCCTGCTTTACAACATCATAGACCGCATTTATATAGCAAGAATCCCTCATATCGGCACAACCGCTCTCGGCGCGGTCGGCTTATGTTTTCCGATTATTGTGATCATCACCGCTTTCAGCAACCTCTTCGGAAGTGGCGGTGCTCCGCTTTTTTCCATCAGCCGGGGCATGAATGATTCCAAAAAAGCTGCTGAAATCATGAATACCTCCTATACGATGGTCTGCGTCGGCGCAATTGTTTTAATGGTCATTGGATTTTTGTTTGCGCGCCCGATCCTGCGTCTGTTCGGCGCTTCCGAGTCTGCTCTGGTTTATGCATACCCGTACCTGATGATCTATCTGGTCGGCACACTGCCGTCCATGATCGCTACCGGTATGAATTCGTTTATCAACGCACAGGGATATGTCATGACCGGCATGACATCCGTTGCCATCGGCGCGGTGGCAAACTGCATTCTCGATCCGGTTTTCATCTTCGTCTTTTCGCTTGGAATCCGGGGTGCTGCAATTGCAACCGTGATTTCCCAGACACTCTCCGCTGCATTTGTCCTCTATTTTCTGAAAAAACGATCGGAGCTTAACGTACGGTTTCTGACCAGAAGCGAACTCTCCCGGTGCACGGAAACTGCCAAAAACATCGTAAGCCTCGGAACCGCAGGATTTATTATGCAGCTTACCAACAGTTTAGTCAGCATCTGCTGCAACAACGTACTCTCTGTGACCGGCGGTGATATTTACATCTCTGTTATGACGATTGTATCGAGCGTGCGTCAGCTCGTCGAGACACCGATCTATGCAATGAATGAGGGAACTTCTCCGATTTTGAGCTATAATTACGGTGCACGCCGTCCGGCCCGCGTGCGCAAGGCGATGTGTGTCATGAGTGCGATGATCCTCGGCTATACCGCAGTGATGTGGAGCGTGATTGTTCTGGCGCCGCATGCGCTGATCGGTATTTTCAGTTCGGATGCGGTACTGACAGCAGATGCGGTTCCGGCTCTGAAGCAGTACTTTGCAGCATTCATTTTCATGGATCTGCAGTACATTGGACAGACCGTATTCAAATCACTGAATAAAAAGAAACAGGCGATCTTTTTCTCCCTGCTCCGCAAAGTATTTATTGTTGTGCCGCTCACCTATCTGATGCCGTACGTACTCCACATGGGAACGGACGGTGTCTTCCTTGCCGAACCGGTATCAAACGTAATCGGCGGAAGTCTCTGCTTTATCACCATGCTGGCTCTGATACTGCCGTAACTGAACCGGATGGAAAAACAGAATATGGCAAAATAAAATGAAATAAAATCTGCCGGCCGTGTGGAGACAAAAACTCCGCGGGGTTTCTTTTTGATGAAATAATCCATAGCTGAAAACTATGCGGCAGTATAAGCGATAGGTATTTGATCTTTTTCCTGTTGGCGTGTAAACTGAAATTAACGATATTGAAAAAAGAGAAGAGGGTTTTTTATGGAAGAAAACAAAATGGGAACGATCCCGGTCAGCCGTCTGGTGATTTCCATGGCGCTGCCGCTGATGCTGTCACTTCTGATTAATTCGCTTTACAACTTCGTGGATTCCGTGTTCGTTGCGCGGGTTTCTGAGGATGCACTGACGGCAATTTCCCTGGCGGCTCCGATGCAGCTCATTGTATCATCGCTCGGTCTTGGAAATGCGGTCGGCCTGAACGCCGTCATTTCCCGGGCACTTGGAGAAAAGAATCAGAAAAAGGTAAAAGATGCAGCGAGCGCCGCGCTTTTTCTTGCATTCTGCTCGTGGATTTTAAACAGTATTTTATGTATCGCATTTGCCCGGATCTATTTTGAAAGTCAGTCCGGCGGCAATGAAGCCATCGCAGCGTATGGCATCCAATACTTAAGTATCTGTATGATCGCGTCTCTCGGCCAGATGGGACAGTGGGTCTTTGACCGGTTTGTTATGGCAAGCGGAAAAGCGCACCTTTTTATTTTTACACTTTCCGCCGCATCGCTGACAAATCTGATTCTCGATCCGATCTTTATTTTCGGCTGGTTCGGCCTTCCGCGGATGGAGACGGCCGGAGCTGCGCTTGCAACCGTCATCGGTCAGTTTATGGGCTGCCTTGCCGGAATGGTAATCAATAAAAAGTGGAACCCGGAAATTCCGTTTGCTTTTACACTGAAACCGGACTGGGTGAGTGTGCGTGAGATTATAAAAGTCGGTTTTCCGTCCACGCTGGTACAGATCCTGACCTCGGTTGTCAATATGGCGATGAATGCGATTATTATTACCTTTTCTTCGACGGCAGTTGCTGCTTTTGGTGTGTGCACAAAGATTCAGAATATTACAACCGTCGGTGTTCACGGTATCACAAACGGTCTGATTCCGATTGTAGCGTACAATTACGGCGCAAAGCAAAAAGAAAGAATCCGTCAGTCGATCCGGTACGGCATTCTTTACGGCGGCGGACTGTTTCTTATCTTTTTTGCCGTGCTGGAATTCTGTCCTGGCGTTGTACTGAAACTTTTTGATGCCTCGGACAATCTGATGCGCATCGGAGTTCCGGCGCTCCGCATTCTGGCAGTGGCCTATCTGCTTTCGATTCCAGGCCTGATCTATCAGGCGGCGTTGCAGGGACTTTCCCTTGGAAAAGAAAGTATGTACATATCCATGACACGCCAGGCGATTCTGCCGCTGGTGTTTGCATTTCTTCTCAAAGGATTTGGAAACCTGAATCTGATATGGG
>OLND01003995.1_pt1 | contig 10770 bp, 8 predicted proteins | sample 1672031 | NCBI WGS metagenome assembly OLND01 (sample SAMEA3136638, study PRJEB25190) | human gut metagenome | biome: human gut; feature: human-associated habitat; material: faeces | place: Austria | collected 2013
TGCCGCTCCCGAAAAAAACAGCTTCATAAAAAAGCCCCCCTTCTTTGGTAATATTATACCAAAAACAGGGAGGCTATGCCACATTATTTGTAATATTTAATACACTTATTATAAGTTGTCTAAAAAGTGACGGTCAATTCGGCAATCATGCATCAACATAACCTTTACTCATCCTCATTCAGTGCTTCCTCAGGCGCCATCGCATAAGTTTCGATGAGTTCCCATATCTCATCACGGCCCTGCTTTGTCACCGCAGAATACGGAACAATCGGTGTGCCTTCTGCTACATTCAGTCCTTCACGGATCAGCTTCAGTTGTTTCTGAACCTGGCTTCGCTTGATCTTGTCCAGCTTTGTGGCGATAATCGCCGGATAAAAGCCGTTTTCAATGATCCAACTGTACATATGCTTATCATTGGCTGACGGTTCATGACGGATATCCACTAACAGAAAGACCATGCGGAGCTGTCTGGATTTTCGGAGATAATTCTCGATCATCTTGCCCCATTTTGCCTTGACAGCCTGTGAAACATTGGCAAAACCATAACCCGGAAGATCGACAATATAAATCTCATCATTCACATTGTAATAGTTGATGGTCTGGGTCTTGCCCGGCTGCTGGGAAACTCTTGCATAGGCTTTTCTGTTCATAAGACCGTTGATCAGTGAGGATTTGCCTACATTGGACTTACCGGAAAAAGCAACCTCAGGATGCTGGTTCTCCGGCAGCGTGCTTGTAATACCGCATACTGTTTCCAGATTTACATTCTTTATAACCATTCTTCTTCTCCTGCCAAAACCTTAACTGTTTGCTGCCTGTGCCTTCGGCATACTCTCCAGTGCCACCGGAAGAATATCTGCCATTGTGGATGCATAAACAAACTTCAGATCTTTCGTGATCTCTTTGTCCAGTTCTCTGATATCTCTTCGGTTTTTCTCCGGTACAATCACTGTGTGAATACCTGCCACCTTAGCCGCAATGGACTTCTCACGAAGACCGCCGATTGGAAGCACACGGCCTCTCAAGGTAATCTCACCTGTCATTGCCACATCTGCACGAACCGGAGTACCTGTAATGGCAGAAAGCATCGCTGTTGCCATGGTCACGCCTGCTGAAGGACCATCCTTTGGTACAGCCCCTTCAGGAATGTGGATATGAATGTCATTTTTCTCAAAAAATTCCCTGTCAATATTGAACTGGTCGCTGACAGAACGAATATAGCTGATGGCTGCCATGGCCGATTCCTTCATGACATCCCCCAGATGTCCGGTCAGTTCAAACTTGCCTTTGCCCGGCATTACATTGACCTCGATAGAAAGGGTATCACCGCCTACACTGGTCCATGCCAGCCCCCGGACGATGCCAATCTCATTCTTCGCATTGGCCATCTCATAATCATATTTCTTCGTGCCAAGGAAATGTTCCAAGTTCTTCTCTGTCACTTTGACATTCTTCTTGCCGTCCTGCAGGATCATGCGTGCTGTCTTTCGGCAGATATCGCCCAGACAGCGTTCCAGACCACGGACGCCGGACTCACGGGTATAGTAGAGAATGATATCTTCAATGGCCTTATCGCTGATCGTCAGCTGTTTCGCCTTGATGCCGTTGGCTTTCATCTGCTTCTCAATCAGATGCTCTTTGGCAATATGAAGCTTCTCATTCTGTGTATACGTATTGATCTCGATGATCTCCATACGGTCTAACAGCGGACGCGGAATGGTGGACAAACTATTGGCTGTTGCGATAAACAGCACATCAGAAAGATCCAGTGGAAGTTCCAGGTAATTGTCTCTGAACTTGCTGTTCTGCTCAGAATCCAACACTTCCAGCAGTGCGGAAAATGTATCCCCTTTATAGTCTGTGCTGACTTTATCAATCTCATCCAAAAGCATGACTGGATTTTTTACACCAGCATGAGAAAGTCCGGACGCAATACGTCCCGGCATGGCACCGATATAGGTTCTTCGGTGTCCTCGGATCTCTGCTTCATCATGAACACCGCCAAGACTGATGCGGACATATTTCTTGTTCAAAGCTCTCGCAATAGAACGTGCAATGGATGTCTTACCTGTTCCCGGCGGGCCCACCAGACAAAGGATCGGGCTGTCTCCCTTTTTTGTCAGTAATCTGACGGAAAGGAATTCGAGAATTCTCTCTTTGACCTTTTCCAGTCCATAATGATCCTCTCGCAAAATCTTCGCTGCTTTGTCAATATTCTTGTTATCACAGCTTGTCTTGCTCCATGGCATTTCAAACAATGTATCAATATAGGTTCTGAGAACACCTGTCTCCGCTGAATTGCCTGCGGATGCCTTAAAGCGTGAAATTTCCTTCTCAAGCTTCTCTTTTACAACATCCGGTGCCTTCAGTTCTTCCAGTTTCTTCTCATACTCATCGATTTCAGACTGCATGTCATCGCCCAGTTCTTCACGGATCAGCTTCATCTGCTCACGCAGCACATAATCCCGCTGATTCTTCTCAAGACGGCTCTTGACCTTGTTCTGAATATCCTGGTTGATCAGAAGAACATCGTATTCCTTCTCCATGATACGGCATAATTCTTCATACCGCTCACGAAAATCCATCTTCTCTGCCAATGTCTGTCTATCCTGCCAACGCATCGGCATGTTGGCACAGAGCTGATTCGTCAGTTTAACAATATCCTCTGCCTGTTCCATCTGTCTTGTGATCTCCGGACCAAACTTGGCACCGGCATCGATAAATTTCTGAACGATTTCCTCAAGGACACGGCGCATAGCCTCTGCCTCGTTCTCATTCTCCACCTTTTCTTCTCTGTCATGAATAATGACATCCGTCAGCAAATAGGGAGACACCGAAATCATCTCGTCCAGTTCTGCCCTGAATTTGCCCTCTGCCACAACACGGACCATATTCTCAGGCATCTTGACGATCTGTTTCACCTTCGCCATAGCACCTGCCGTATAAAGGTCTTCCTGTTTCGGATCTTCCTCATCCGGATCTTTCTGTGCCACAAGAAAAACCATCTGGTCTTTGACCATGGCTGCTTCCAATGCAGCAATAGACTTCTTGCGGCTTACATCAAAATGCAGGATCATATCCGGCAGACATACAAGTCCTCTCAATGCCACTGCCGGCATTCTGCAGTTAATATCACTCATCTCTTTTGTTCACCTTCTTATCATTGGTTGCTTGATCTATTTCATTTGTCTGTTTTCTGTATCTGGCCCTAAATTCTTCCAAATTCTATCATAAAAAGGCTGCCGTATCATTTCAACCGGCAGCCTTGTGAATCCTATGCGATTTCTCCGCTGTTCTTGCGGGATGACTTCTTCGTCTGTCCCTTCTTAGATGGGAGCTGCGGCTCACCGTGAACCAGCTCTGGAGCTGCCTGTCCATCAACAACAGCTTTGGTGATAATACACTTCTCAACTGTTTCGTCTGACGGCAGTGTAAACATTGTATCCATCAAAACATTCTCAACAATGGAACGTAATCCTCTGGCACCGGTATTTCTCATGAATGAGCGATGGGCAATTTCATGAACAGCCTCATCTTCAAACTCAAGATCCACACCATCCAGCTGGAACAGTTTCTTGTACTGCTTGATGATCGCACTCTTCGGTTCTGTCAGAACACGAACAAGGGCATCCTCATCCAGCAGATCAAGGGATACACTGACAGGCACACGACCTACAAACTCAGGGATCAGGCCATATTTGACAAAATCCTGAGGCAGTGCCTGTTTCATCAGCTCACTGACATTCTGCTCTTCTTCCTTCACATGAATATCTGCATTAAATCCGATGGACTGACCGCCTGTTCTTGATTCGACAATCTTGTCCAGGCCATCAAAAGCACCGCCGCAGATAAACAGAATGTTCGTTGTATCAATCTGAAGAAATTCCTGATGCGGATGCTTTCTGCCGCCCTGAGGCGGAACAGATGCCACTGTACCCTCCAGGATCTTCAAAAGTGCCTGCTGAACACCTTCACCGGAAACATCTCTTGTAATAGAGACATTCTCGGACTTCTTCGTGATCTTGTCGATCTCATCGATATAAATAATACCTCTTTCGGCTTTCTCAATGTCATAATCTGCTGCCTGAATCAGTTTCAGCAGAATATTCTCCACATCTTCACCGACATAACCTGCTTCTGTCAGAGCTGTTGCATCTGCGATAGCAAAAGGTACATTCAAAATCTTAGCCAGTGTCTGTGCCAAAAGTGTTTTGCCGGAACCGGTAGGTCCTACCATAATAATATTGCTCTTCTGCAATTCCACATCATTGCCGGCGTTGGATGCGATTCTCTTGTAATGATTATAAACAGCGACGGATAAAACCTTCTTGGCCTGTTCCTGTCCGATAACGTACTGATCAAGGAAATTCTTAATCTCAACGGGTTTCAGCAGGTTAAAGTCCGCATCGTTCTGATCCTCTTCCATCTCATCTTCGATGATCTCCATGCAGATATCTACGCATTCATCACAAATAAATGCATTCGGACCTGCAATAAGCTTACGGACCTGATCCTGTGTTTTATTACAAAAAGAACATCTTGGCTGCTTCTTGTCATCAATACGACTTGCCATATACTACCTCTTTTACTTCAAGACTTGCCTATGCACGCTTGGTTACTACAGCATCAATCAGGCCATAATTCTTGGCCTCTTCTGCACTCATGTAATAGTCTCTTTCTGTATCTGCTGCAATCTTCTCCAGTGGCTGATGTGTATTGGCAGCCAGTAATTCATTCAGCATACGCTTTGTGTACTGGATACGGTCAGCAACAATCTGAATCTCTGTTGCCTGTCCCTGTGCACCGCCTGATGGCTGATGGATCATGATGGTTGAATGCGGCAGAGCCAGACGCTTGCCCGGTGTACCGCCTGCCAGCAGGAAGGCACCCATACTTGCAGCCATACCCATACAAATTGTTGATACATCGCATTTAATAAACTGCATGGTATCATAGATAGCCATACCTGCGGATACAGAACCGCCGGGACTGTTAATATACATCTGAATATCCTTACCCGGATCTTCAGATTCAAGGAAAAGGAGCTGTGATACAATCAGATTGGCGGATACATCCGTTACTTCTTCTCCAAGGAAAATAATTCTGTCTTTTAAAAGTCTGGAATAAATATCAAAGGCACGTTCGCCTCTGCTTGACTGTTCAATGACTGTAGGTACTAAACTCATCCTTATCCTCCTGTCAAACCAGATATGCCCCGCATATCTGTCAATGTCAGCACTTTACTCAGTCAAAACGCTGTTTAGACTGATTCAACACCACAGGGCTGCGGCAAACTTCTCTGCGGCAGCCCTGCTATCTTACGTTATGATTATTCTGCGTCTTCTACAGTTGCTTCTACTTCAGTTACAGGAACTTCTACAGCAGCCTCTGTGATCATGTCAAGTGCTTTCTGCGCAGCGATATCGCTCTTGATGTTCTCTGTTTCTTCGTCAGCGAAGATTTCTTTAACCTTGTCTACTGTCAGACCATATCTTTCAGCAATGTTCGCGAATTCTTTCTCAACTTCTTCTTCACTTGCTGTGATGCCTTCAGCTGCAGCAATTGCTTCAAGAACAAGTCTGTTCTCAATGTTCTTCTGAGCCTGTGGTTTCATCTGTTCAAGAAGGCCGTCCGGTGTCAGGCCTGTAAACTGATAGTACTGAGCCATAGAAAGACCGTTGGACTGCATCTGCTGAGCAAACTGATCCATCATCTGTCTTGTCTGAGTAATTACCATAGGATCCGGAATATCCATCTCAGCGTTCTCTACGATCTGTCTGATAATCTTCTCCTGTTTCTCCTGACGTACAGCTTTTTCTTTCTGTTCTGCAATGCCTTTCTTTACATCTTCTTTGTATTCATCAAGTGTATCAAATTCAGATACATCCTGAGCGAATTCATCATTGATCTCCGGAAGTTCTTTCTTCTTGATCTCATGAACTTTTACTTTGAATACTGCAGCTTTGCCTGCAAGGTCTTTAGCCTGGTAATCTTCTGGGAATGTTACATTTACTTCTACATCAGAATCTGCTGTTGCACCAACAAGCTGGTCTTCGAATCCAGGGATGAAAGAACCTGAACCAAGTACCAGAGGATGGTTCTCAGCTGTACCGCCTTCGAATACTTCACCATCTACAGAACCTTCGAAGTCGATAACAACTGTATCGCCGTTCTCAGCTGGTCTGTCAACTGTAATCTCTCTTGCGTTCTGTTCCTGAACTTTCTTCAGTTCAGCTTCGATTTCTTCGTCTGTTACTTCTACCTTATTCTCAGGTACTTCGATACCCTTGTACTGGCCAAGTGTAACTTCTGGTTTAGTAGCAACTTCTGCTGTAAAGATGAAATCTTTGCCTTTTTCCATCTGTGTAACATCGATGGCTGGCTGAGATGTGATCTTGATATCCTTTACTTCTGCAAGTGCCTTGTCATATTCTTCTGGAATAACGATGTTGGCAGCATCTTCATAGAACATGCCTGCACCGTACATCTTCTCTACCATTGCCTGAGGCACTTTACCTTTTCTGAAACCTGGAATGGAGATCTGGTTCTTCATCTTCTTGTAAGCCTGTGTAATCGCCTTATTGAAAGTTTCAGCTGGAACTGTAATTGTCAGTTTCGCCATATTATGTTCTAATTTCTCTACCTGTACACTCATGATATTAATATCCTCCTTCATCTATCCCGAAACCGGTCCCTCCAAAGTGCGGAGTCGGAGAAAGCACCACCTGGTATTTCAGTTCGGTAAAGAAAGTATACCAGAACGGGTAATTCTCAAACATGTTCAGAACACGAGGGATACCGACCTGTCCACGGGATGCCTTGTCTGCGGAAAGTGGCTCGTAGGAAAAAATTCTCTTATATTTATAGTCGAAAAGGTTCGGGATATGATCCTTGTTCTTTTCTTTTCCAAGTCCGCGCTCACAGCGGTTTCCACTGATATATTTGCGGCCGCCGGAGAATTTGTTGATGGTCAGACGGCAGTTGTTGGTACATCCGCGGCAGTTCGCCATGGAGGTGGTGTACTGCAGGCTGTTGATCTGATCAATGGAAAGCATGGAAGTTTTTTCACCCTCCTGATAGCGTTCCCTTGCGATCAGAGCGGCACCGAAGGCACCCATGATTCCGGCGATATCCGGGCGGATAGCCTGACAGTTGGCAATTTTCTCAAAACTGCGGAGAACCGCGTCATTGTAGAAGGTACCACCCTGTACAACGATGTGTTTTCCAAGCTCGGAAGCATCGGAAACCTTGATAACTTTGTAGAGGGCGTTTTTGATAACGGAGTAGGCAAGACCAGCGGAGATATCGGAAACTTCGGCGCCTTCTTTCTGTGCCTGCTTAACCTTGGAGTTCATAAATACAGTACAGCGTGTTCCAAGATCAATGGGATGTTTTGCAAAAAGAGCTGCTTTTGCAAAGTCCTGTACTGTGTAGTTCAGAGATTTTGCAAAGGTTTCGATAAAGGAACCGCAGCCTGAGGAACATGCTTCGTTGAGCTGTACACTGTCAACAGTCTGGTTACGGATCTTGATACATTTCATATCCTGACCGCCGATATCCAGGATGCAGTCTACTTCAGGATCAAAGAAAGCAGCTGCGTAATAATGGGAAACGGTTTCGACTTCACCTTCGTCAAGAAGAAGTGCCGCTTTGATTAGGGCTTCGCCGTAACCGGTGGAGCAGGAAAAAGCAATTTCTGCATCTTCCGGAAGAAGGCTGTAAATCTCCTTGATGGAGTTGATGGTGGTTTTCAGCGGGTTTCCGTTGTTACTGCTGTAGAAGGAATAAAGAAGAGTTCCGTCTTCGCTTACCAGCGCGGTTTTTGTTGTGGTAGAACCGGCGTCGATCCCCAGGAAGCATTTTCCCTTATAGGTGGAAAGATCTCCGGTTTTTACCCTGTAGGCACTCTGACGGTCATGGAAAGCCTGGTAGTCGTCCTCTGTGGCAAAAAGCGGCTCCATACGTTCTACCTCAAAATCCAGCTTGATGGTGGTCCGCATGCGTTCCTTCAGTTCAGTCAGGGAAACGGTAACATTCTGCTTTGCATTCAGGGCGGAGCCGATGGCTGCGAACAGATGAGAGTTGTCTGGTGCGATAATATGTTCATCATCCAGCTTCAGGGTTCGGATAAAAGCAGTCTTCAGCTCAGAAAGGAAGTGAAGAGGCCCGCCAAGGAAGGCAACGTGTCCGCGGATCGGTTTACCGCAGGCAAGACCAGAAATGGTCTGGTTGACAACTGCCTGGAAAATGGAAGCGGAAAGATCCTCTTTTGTTGCACCGTCGTTGATGAGCGGCTGGATATCGGTTTTTGCGAATACACCGCAGCGTGCTGCGATCGGATAAATCGCCTGGTAATGCTTCGCGTATTCGTTGAGTCCGGTTGCATCGGTCTGCAGAAGAGAAGCCATCTGGTCGATGAAAGAACCGGTGCCGCCGGCGCAGATACCGTTCATACGCTGCTCCACATTGCCGCCCTCAAAATAGATGATCTTGGCATCCTCACCGCCGAGCTCGATGGCAACGTCGGTCTGCGGAGCGAGTGCTTTTAACGAAGTGGAAACCGCGATAACTTCCTGCGTGAACGGGATGCCGAGGTGGTTGGCAAGCGCAAGTCCGCCGGAACCGGTGATGACCGGCTGCAGGGTCAGTTCGCCCAGCTTTTCGTGTGCTTCCCCGAGCAGGTGGGCAAGGGTTTCCTGAATGTTTGCAAAATGGCGCTCGTAATCGGCAAAGAGAAGCTGGTTCTCTTCGTCGAGGATCGCAATTTTAACAGTGGTGGAACCGATGTCGATTCCGAGAGTATATTTTTTATCAGTCATGAATCAAACTCCTTTTATAATAAGAAACAATCTCAACACATTATACGACAAAAAATAAGGAAATACAATTGGAAAAAGGGCGATGTCTTACGAAAAAAGTATAAAGTCCTTGTGAAAAATGGAGAAACCAGGAGGGAAAAAGGCAGAAAAAAGAAAATTCAGGCATTGTCAAAAACGGGTTTTGCCTGTATACTAAAAATAGTATACCCTGCATGAAAAACAGGCGGCAGGGATCATGAGAAAGGATGAAAAGCGTTATGTATAAAATTCTGAAAATGGAAGGAAGAGCGAAGCGCGCCCACATGGAAACCGTGCACGGCAATATCGAGACGCCGGTATTCATGAATGTCGGAACCGCGGCAGCGATCAAGGGAGCCGTTTCCACTGAGGATCTCCAGCAGATCGGCACGCAGGTAGAGCTCTCCAACACGTACCACCTCCACGTGCGTCCGGGCGACGAGGTTGTAAAGAAGATGGGCGGACTCCACAAGTTTATGGTCTGGGATAAACCGATCCTGACCGACTCCGGCGGATTCCAGGTATTCTCTCTTGCAGGCCTTCGGAAAATCAAGGAGGAGGGTGTCTATTTCCACTCCCACGTAGACGGAAGAAAGATCTTCATGGGACCGGAGGAGAGTATGCAGATTCAGTCTAACTTGGCCTCCACGATCGCGATGGCCTTCGATGAGTGCCCGCCGAGTACCGCCAGCCGGGATTATATCCAGAATTCCGTGGAGCGGACTTACCGCTGGCTCGTTCGATGCAAAAATGAGATGGCCCGCTTAAACAGCCTGCCCGATACGATCAACCCCCATCAGATGCTTTTCGGCATCAACCAGGGCGGTATTTATGAGGATATCCGTATCGAGAATGCTAAGGAGATCGCGAAGCTTGATCTGGACGGCTACGCTGTAGGCGGTCTGGCTGTGGGAGAGTCTCACGAGGAAATGTACCGGATTCTGGACGAGGTTGTGCCCTATCTTCCGTTGGAGAAACCGGTTTACCTGATGGGTGTCGGCACACCGGCCAATATTCTGGAGGCCGTGGACCGGGGCGTGGACTTCTTCGACTGCGTATACCCGAGCCGGAACGGACGTCACGGCCACGTTTACACGAAGTACGGAAAGCTGAACCTTTTCAACGCGAAATATGAGCTGGATCAGAAGCCCATTGAGGAAGGCTGCCAGTGTCCGGCCTGCCGTCATTACAGCAGAGGCTATATCCGTCACCTTCTGAAAGCCAAGGAAATGCTGGGCATGCGTCTCTGCGTGCTCCACAATCTCTATTTCTACAACCATTTAATGGAAGAGATACGCACAGCCATCGAGGAAGGACGCTACAAGGAATTCAAGAAAGCCAAGCTCGAAGGAATGGAACAGGGCGAATAATCAAGAAAAAAGGCTTGATGTATTCGGGAAAATTGTGTATAGTAGTAAGCATGCACAGGCGTTAGCCATAAGGAGGAAAAAATATGTTTTTATTATCAAGTGACACCGCAGCAGCAGGCGGTATCGGCATCGGCTTCACTCTGGTTTACATCGTTGTAATCGTAGTGATCATGTACTTCCTTGCCATCAGACCCCAGAAGAAAGAGCAGAAAAAGCTGAATGCCATGCTGGCAGAGCTGGCTGTAGGCGACAGCGTAGTAACCACCAGCGGTTTCTACGGCGTTGTCATCGACATCACCGATGAGGACGTGATCGTGGAGTTCGGAAGCAACAAGAACTGCCGTATCCCCATGAAAAAAACTGCAATCTCTCAGGTTGAGAAACCGGAAGCAGAGTAATTTTACCGAAAAGGCGTTGGATTTTCCAACGTCTTTTTTTATGCATCACTGTAACTTTTTATTGAAAAACAGTGAAAAATGAATTATGATATACTTTAACGCAGCAGAGAAAGGATGATTGTGATGAATTATAAGATAGCAGTGATTTCCGGTGACGGCATCGGT
>OLND01003996.1_pt1 | contig 10770 bp, 8 predicted proteins | sample 1672031 | NCBI WGS metagenome assembly OLND01 (sample SAMEA3136638, study PRJEB25190) | human gut metagenome | biome: human gut; feature: human-associated habitat; material: faeces | place: Austria | collected 2013
GCCGGCGTTGTGCCGGTCAGCACAGCCACAAATGCAATTCCAGCCTGGCGGGCGGCCAGCGCATCGACGACACTGTCACCCACATACAACGTTGTTTCCGGTGTGCTTTCCAACCGCTGCATCGCCAGATAAATTCCCTGCGGATCCGGTTTCGGCCTGTTTACATCCTCCGCACCGACGATCGCATTGATCAGCTCAGCAGCGCCAAAGCGAACTAAAATCTGATCGATCCGGTAATGATATTTCGTCGTGACGATCCCCGTGCGGATCTGACGCGACCGCAGCTTTGCCAACATTTCTCTGACGCCTGGATACAGATCCGTCTGCCCCACCATCACCGCGTCGGCCTTCGCTTTAAAAAGCTGTGTGAAACGAGCGGCCTGCTTCAAGTCAGGACATCCGGTTAACCGGATGAACGTCTCGTTCAGCGATAACCCGATCGTCTGGCGAATGTCTTTCGGTTCCGGTACGGGATAGTTCAGAGCTGTCAGTGCAGCGTTGACGCTCATCACAATTCCACAGCTGGAATCGCCCAGCGTATAATCAAAATCAAAAAGCATTGTTCGATAAGGAAGCATTGGGTTTCCTCCTTGCTTGTTTTAAAAAACGAGAAAAGCTACGCCCTTCATACCCTGCGCAGCTCTCCAAGATTTTACAATTACGCTTTATTCGGCGTCAGCGCCTTGATGATCGAGGCGGCCGCTTTCTTCCCCGCGCCTAACGCCAGGATGACCGTCGCCGCGCCGCTGACCGCGTCGCCGCCGGCATAGACGTTCTTCATGGTTGTTTCCTGTTCTTCGTTCACAACCAGACACCCGCGGGCATTGGTCTGTAAGCGAGGTTCGCTGCGGACAAGCAGCGGATTGCTGGAAGTGCCTAAAGCCATGATCACGCAGTCGCAGACCAAATCGATCATTTCTCCAGTCGGCACCGGCGAACGCCGGCCGCGCTCATCCGGCTCGCCCAGCTCCATCTTCTCCAGCTTCACGCCTTTGACGAAGCCTTTCTCATCCTTGTAGATTTCAACCGGATTGTGCAGCGTCATAAATGTGATGTCCTCGTCCATCGCATGCTCGACTTCTTCCTTACGCGCCGGCATTTCTGCCAAGGACCGGCGGTAAACGACCGTCACTTTTTTGCCCAGCCGGCGGGCGCAGCGCGCGGCATCCATTGCGACGTTGCCGCCGCCTACGACGATCGTGTGATTGCTTTGATAATACGGCGTCAGATGATCCTCGCGGTAGGCTTTCATCAGGTTGACGCGCGTCAGCACTTCATTAGCGCTGAAGACTCCGGCCGCGGTTTCCCCCGGAATGCCCATGAACTTCGGCAGACCGGCGCCGCTGCCGATAAAGACCGCCTGAAAACCTTCGTCTTCCAATTCCTGCATCGTCAAGGTCTTGCCGACAATGACGTTGGTTTCAATCACAACGCCCAGGTGTTTCAGCTGATCGAGCTGTTCGTCAACGATCCGCTTCGGCAGACGGAATTCCGGAATGCCATAGCGCAAGACGCCGCCCGCCTCATGCAAAGCTTCATAAATCGTCACCGCGAAGCCTTCCTTCGCTAAATCCGCCGCGCAGGCCAGCCCCGCCGGACCAGAACCGACAACCGCCACCTTGATTCCATTCGGCTGCGGCTTTTCCGGCAGCACCGGCGTGTGATGGTCGGCGACATACCGCTCCAGCCGGCCGATCGCCACCGCTTCCCCGCGGATCGCGCGGACGCAGTTCTTTTCACACTGGTTTTCCTGCGGACAGACGCGGCCGCAGATTGTCGGGAAGCTGTTGGTCTTGGTAATGATGCCGTAAGCTTCGTCGATCTTACCCTGCTTCAGCGCTTTGATGAAGTCCGGAATCATGACAGAAACCGGACAGCCTGCTGTACAAGGATGATTGACGCAGTGCAGACAACGATCTGCCTCGTTAATCATCTGTTCCTCGGTATAACCTAATGCAACTTCTTCAAAGTTTGTAATCCGCACCAACCCTTCCTGCAAAGGCATCGGCGTTTTTTCATTCTGCATATTCGGCATGTTATTTCGCCTCCTCAAGATGACAGCGGTGATCTTCCATATACGTGCGGTTGCGCTGCATTAACTCGTCGAAATCGACCTGGTGGCCGTCGAAATCCGGACCGTCCACACAGGCGAACTTCACCTTGCCGCCGACGGTGACGCGGCATCCGCCGCACATGCCGGTGCCGTCGATCATAATCGGATTCAGGCTGACCAGCGTCTTAATACCAGCCGCTTCCGTCACCTTGCAGACCATCTTCATCATGATGATCGGTCCGATAGCGATGACTAAATCATATTTCTTTCCCTGTTCCAGCTTTTCTTTCAGCGCATCGGTGACAAAACCCTGCTTTCCGGTGCTGCCATCGTCGCTGATCAGCGTAAACTCGTCCGCGATCGCTGCCATTTCCTCTTTTAAAATAACCAGCGATTCATTTTTGAAGCCTGCGATCAAATCGACATGTGCGCCCCACTGGTGGCAGGCCTTCGCGCTTGGATACGCGATCGCGCAGCCGACGCCGCCGCCGATCACGCAGATATTCTGTGCTTCGCCAAAATCAGTAGCCTGGCCTAATGGCCCGACGACATCGCGAATCGAATCACCGGTCTTTAAGGCACACAGCCGCTTCGTCGATTCACCCGCGGCTTGTACGATCACGGTGATCGTGCCCTCCTGCGGATCGGAATCCGCAATCGTTAACGGGATCCTTTCTGCTTTTTCATCTTGATGAAGAATCACAAACTGTCCTGGCTGAACCTTCTTCGCGATCCGCTCTGCTTTTAACTTCAGCAACGTGATCTGTGGGTTCAGGACACGAGCTTCTAAAATTTCAACCATGTTCTCTCATCCTTTCTGCAATCCCTTTCATAAATTAAGTATATAGCGAACACCTTGTGAATTCAACAAGTTAAATTAATTTCATTATTCACAATCTCCATTAACAGGAAAGTGTCTGAATTCTGATGCTTTCTGCTTGACAAAACAAAAAAAGAACCTTTACGGTTCTTTTAAATCAGCCGGACTCCGCCTTCCGGACGGATTGATAAAACATGACAGCTGCCTGCGCCGAAGCAGTCGTCCATAACCTTCTGATAGGTTTCCAGCAGCGCTAACGGCACAAACGCCTGAATCGTTCCCGCCAGACCGCCGCCGTGGACGCGCCAGGCGCCATGCCCCTTCAGCACGTTTTCCGACAAGGCCAGCGCCAGGGCCAGCGATTGATGCCGGATATCGCTCGGACTGGTTACATTTTGAAGATACATGAAACTGGAATGACCGGATTCGATCACCAGTTCAAAGAAACGCTTCAGATCCTGGTCCTTCAGCGCCTGCACCTGCAGCGGCACCCGCGCGTCTTCCTCGAAGAAATGAATCGCCCGCAGGATTGCACGGTCGTTCTGAACCTGAGCGCGCACCTCGCGCAGCCGGCGGTAAAATTCAGCCGGATCCACCTGACGCAGCACCTCGGCGCCGAAATACGCGGCAACCTGGCGCATTTCTGAAGGCATCAGACCGTATTCATCCGACAGATCGGCGTGATCCTGGCGCGTATCGACCAGACACAACGCGATCTGACTGTGATTGAAATCAAAATCAACCTGTTCCACAAGCACATTCTGCGGATCCTTGAAATCAATGGTAACAAAGTTGCCGACGGAACAAGCCATCTGATCGAGCAGTCCGCTCGGCTTGCCGAAATACACGTTCTCGGCGTATTGACCAATCTTGGCGATCTCCTGTGCGGAAACCTGTCCGTCATTATACAAATGCGACAAAATCGTGCCGACCAGCACTTCAAAAGCAGCGGAGGAAGAAATTCCCGAGCCTTTCAGCACCGTGCTGTTGGAAACGGCCTGAAATCCGCCGATCTTGTAGCCGCGCTGGACAAATCCGGCCAGCACGCCGCGAATCAGCGCTTCCGACGTATTTTTTTCTTCCGGATGGACAAACAGATCCGTTAATGACACCGGCTTAATCTCAAAGCCCTCCGAGTAAAAGACGACCTCACCTTCCCGCCGGCCGGCCGCCGCCGCGGCGTCCATGTTTACACTGGCCGCCAAAACCCGGCCGTGCTGATGATCGGTATGGTTGCCGCCGACCTCCGTCCGTCCCGGGGCAGAAAACAAAGCGCAGTCCGTGTTCCCAAACGCTCTTTCGTAATCGTCGATCAACTGGCCGTAGCGTGCGATCTGACGCTCCGCCTGTCCCTCTCCATACAGACTGGTGATCCGCGGCCGCTGTTCATTTAACGCCGCTTTAAGCTCTGTCTTGTTCATGCCTGATCCTCCTGATCAAATTCAAACGCCGTGCAATGCTCCGCCGTGATTCCCGGATTGAGAATGCAGGAGATCTTCGACGGATCATTCACGCTGTTGGGATAATACTGCGTTTCAAAACAAACTGCGCAATGCGGCGTATACCGCACCCCGCCGCGGCCAACCTCGCTGTTTAAGAAGTTGGCGGTGTAGACATGCATGTCCGGCATATCGCTCAGTACCCGCATCGTCAGTCCGCCTTTGATCAGGCTGGCGACCGGTCGGAAGCCAACGCCGTTGAGCACATAATTATGATCCAGGCCGCCGGCGATTTCCAGCTGGCTGTGATGTTGGTTTAAGACCTCGGTCAGTTTTTTCGGCTGGCGCAGATCGAAGGCCGTGCCTTCGACCTCCAGCGTTTCCGGACGCGTGCAGCCATTGGGATCAAGCAGGCCGATTTCATCGGCGTCCACCTGAATCCAATGTTCGTCTAACGACGGAATCTGTCCGTTCAGCGAGAAATACGCGTGATTGGTCAGCGATACCGGCGTCGCGGCGGTCGTGCGCGTCCGGGTTGTGATCGACAGCCGGCTGCCTGCCAGAGCATAGGTCACCGTGACCGTCAGTTCGCCGGGAAAGCCTTCGTCGCCCGCCGGCGATACCAGCTCCAGCGTAACCGTCTGGGAAGTATGTTCTCTTACCGTCCACAGCCTCGCATCAAACCCTTCCTGACCACCGTGCAGCGTATTGCCTTTATCGTTGCGGTAAAGCGTATAAACCTGTCCGTCGAGCGTGAACTGACCGTCCTTAATGCGGTTGGCGACACGCCCGATCATCGCCCCCATGTATTTGACGGACTGCTGATAGCCGTCGACCTGATCGAAGCCCAGCACCGCGTCAAGCTGTGCGTCCTTGACCCACAGTGAAACCAGCGTGGCGCCGTAATCACTGACGCGCACCCGCAGCTTATCATTTTCAATTTCTAACCACTGCGCGGACCGGCCGTCCTGCAGCGTTCCGAAGTTTCCCTTGTTCATCTTCACAGCACCATCTTTTCAAACGCGTTCTGAGCGGCTTTTTGTTCCGCCTTTTTCTTGGAGTTGCCCTTGCCTGTGCCCAGAATAATCCCGTCCAGTTTAACCTGCACTTCAAACTCCGGTTTATTGGAAGGCCCCGTCGTGTTGATGACCTCATAGGTCACGGTCTTGCGGGAATCGGACTGAACGTATTCCTGCAGCTTCGTCTTATAATCGACGATGATCGGCTCCTCCGGATGACTTAAATGCGGCATGATCACTTCTGTCAGAATGTTGTCGATCGGTTCCATCCCGCTGTCCTCATACAGCGCGCCCAGCATCGCTTCAAACATATCGGCAATGATCGAATCCCGCTCGCGGCCGCCGGTTTTTTCCTCGCCCACGCCCAGCTTCAAGAAGGAATTCAGCTGCAGCTGCCGGGCATAGATCGCTAACGCCTCCTCGCACACCAGCTGCGCGCGGAAGGTCGTCATGTGCCCTTCGTCCAGCGGCGGATCCAGGCGGAATAATTTATCCGAAACCCACAGCTGCAGCACCGCGTCGCCCATGAATTCCAGGCGCTCGTTATCATGTTTCAGCTGCTTATGTTCATTGACATACGAGGAATGCACAAAAGCCTGCTCGATCAACCGGCTGTCTTTGCAATGAATTCCTCGTGCTTCAAGCCATTCGCATATTTTCATTTTTTTCTTCCTTTCTGATTCTCTTATTTTATTATATCGTGATTAATCCATATAAGAAATAGCGGATTCATTTTCTTTCCGGATTTTAGTTAACAACGGCTGAAACTCCACGTTGTCCGGATCGTTCAGAATTCGCGCCGCATCCTGCCGGGCAGTCTGAATGATCTTGGTATCAGCGACCAGATCGCCTAAAATCAGGCCCGGCACCCCGCTTTGACGAGTGCCCAGCAGCTCGCCTGGTCCGCGTTGTTCCAGATCCTTCATCGCGATCTCGAAGCCGTCCGTCGTCTGTTCCATGATTTTCAAGCGGGCCAGACTTTCCGGATCCTTGCTTGCGGTCAACAAAAAACAATAGCCCTGCCGGCGGCCGCGGCCAACACGTCCGCGCAGCTGATGAAGCTGCGACAGACCAAAGCGGTGCGCGTCGTAAATCACCATGCAGCAGGCGTTGACGACGTTGACGCCGACCTCGATGACCGTCGTCGACACTAAAATCTGCGTCGTATTGGCCTCAAAATCGTGCATCGCCCGTTCCTTTTCCTCGCTGCTCATGCGCCCATGCATCAGACCCAGCTTGGCCTTGCCTGAAAAGGCTTCGCTTAAGCTTTCAAAAATATCAAGCACATTGCGGCCGTCGAAGTTTTCATTTTCCTCGATCGCGCTGCAGACGATGTAAATCTGACCACCCTGTTCCAACTGGTCCAACAGCTGCGGCATGATCGTACGCAGGCTGTTTTCCTCCACTAACCGAGTCTGGATCGGTTTGCGGCCAGGCGGCATCGTCATGATCGTCGAGATATCCATGTCGCCGTAGAGCGTAGCGGCCAGCGTCCGCGGGATCGGCGTCGCACTCATCAACAGAAAGTCGACCTTCTCGCCCTTTTCCTTTAACGCGCGGCGTTGTTCCACGCCGAAGCGGTGCTGCTCGTCAGCGACGACCAGCCCCAGTTTGGCAAACTCCACTTCCTTTTGAAAGAGCGCGTGCGTGCCGGCGACCAGATTCAGTGTTCCGTCCTTCATCGCCTGCAGCACTTCTTTCTTCTTTGCCGAAGGCAACGACGAACAGAGCACGTCGATCTTGATCGGCAGACCGGCGAAAAGCTTCTTTAAGGAAACGGCATGCTGACGGGCAAGGATTTCCGTTGGCGCCATGATCGCGCCCTGATGGCCGCTGAGCACACAGGCATACAAAGCCAGCGAAGCGACCAGGGTTTTGCCGCAGCCGACGTCGCCCTGGATTAACCGATACATGATTTTATCGCTGCCCATGTCGGCCAGAATATCCCGCACCGCTTTGAACTGATCCGGGGTCATCGCGAACGAGAGGTGATTGGCCAGCGCGTACACCTGTTCAGCATCGAATTGCTTGGCTTTCTTCGTCACGGTTTCGGTCTGTTGCCGGTGGATCATCTCCAGCACAAGATGAAATTTCAGAAACTCCTCGTATTTCAGCGTCCGCGTGGCCTGGTAGACCTCGTCCATGGAGCGTGGGAAATGCAGGCAGCGCAGCGCCGTCTTTTTCGGCAGCAGGCGGTATTGTGCCTGAAGCGAAGGCGGTACGAGCTCTTCAATATGTGATTGAGCGGTGATGAAGGTTTTTTTGATAATTTCCTGCATCATCTTCTGCGTCATGCCTTCCTTTAAAGGATAGACCGGCGTGACGCCCAGCTGTTCCTGCAGCGGCTGCGAGTTGTACGTCGTGGCTGTGATCTTGTTTCCGCCCTGGTAATAACCGATCACCGTCACGCGCTGGCCCACCGTCAGATTACTGGCCCAGGGGCGGTTGAATATCGTGATCTCAAAGCAATCGTCGTCATTTTCCAGCTGGAACTTCGTCATCGTCTTGCCGCCGCGAATCCGCATCGTCCGCGCCGGCCGCACAATCTGGCCTTCGAGAATAACCTCGCTTTTCACCTGCCATTGATCATAAGGAATCACCTCGCGGCTTTGATAGCGCAGCGGCACGCACATCAGAATCGCGTCGCTGTCGGTCAGTCCCATTTTTTCCAACAGCTCGGTCCGCTTCGGGGTCATTTTCAACTGTTTTAACGTCAGCGCCATCGGTTCTTCCTCCTTTCAAACAAGAATAGCTTTATTATACCTTATTTTTCAAGTCAGCGCCAAGCGAACTTGAAAATCTCTGACAGACTTCGTTCTTGACGCTTGCTTTCCTTCAGGCAAAAAACCGGCATTGCCGATCTGCTTCAAGGGACAAGCAGAGGCAATGCCAGTTTCCGATATGTTAATTTTCATATTGCCTGCATCTGTTCGGTGGTTGATCTCCGTGCTTTTTCAGGCATCAAGCGCGGTTTTCTTACATTTCGTGGTGAGCCGCTAGCTTGCCTGCCAGCCGGCCGAAAGTCACAGACCGGCCAGCCGCGCAGCCCGCCAACAGATTTGGATAACTGCCGTCGAAGTACCCGCCGGAACAATCCCCGGCAACATACAATCCTTCGATCGGTGTTCCCTGCGGCGTCAGCGCGTTCATGTTAGTATCGATCTTAATTCCATCCAGCGTGCAGATGAAGTAGCCTCCGCTCATGCGTACGCCTTCAAACGGAGCCTGACGCAGCGCAGACAACCGGAACGATTCCTTGCCGAAATCCTCGTCCTGCTGTTTATCCGCTAACTCGTTGTACCGTTCCACCGTCACCTTCAGCGCTTCCCGCGGCAGTCCCAGCTTGTCTGCCAGTTCCTCGATCGTATCCGCGGAAACAACGATTCCCTGTTCGCGGTACTGACTCATGAACACCGCTTCGTTGAATTCCAGCGGCCACACCGACTCTGCGCCGTTAGCGTGCGGAAACATCCGGCTGCAGCCATGGGTGTCAAAGCGCTCCATGTCCTGAACATAATTGGCGTCCCAGAGCATCGCATAGGTCATCCACGGCAGATTGTAAGCGTCGTGCAGGATATGATCGTAACAGCCGCTTTCATTGGTAAAACGCTGACCGTTGAGATCGACCTTCAGAAACGGCTGAGAACCCATCCAGAACAGCACGCCCTGTTCGTCGCAGCCGGTCTGGTCCGGTTTGACGGCGCCGCGGTCGAACAACATGCCGGCATGGGTTTCATCCATTGCCGCTCCGGCCCACAGGCACGCTTTGATCCCGTCGCCCGTACTGCCCGGATAGGAATAGTTGATATTGGTCATCTTTACAGTTTCCGGCTGCAGTGCCTGAAGCATGTCTTTGTTCAGGCTGTAGCCTCCGGTGCAGACGATCACTCCCTTGGCCGCGTTGTAGCGGGCATAACCGCCTTCCACCGCCGCGAACAGGCCGACAACCTGTTCGCCGTCTTTGATCAGCGAGGTCAGTGCCGTATTGTAATGAATCGTCAGTCCCAAACTCTGACCGTAATCCTTTAAGATCTTGGCAGTCGCGCCTTCCGCACCCTGGGTATCGCTCATCTGCAGCGAATGGCCGACATCATAAATCGGATAGCGGACTGCTTTGCTGTGATCGTCGACTTCATGACGCAGGCGCAGACCGTTTTTTTCCAGCAGATCGCCATACCAGTCGATCGCTTCACCGGAATGCTCGGCCCAGACCTTAAACAGGCGCTGATCGCCGTAACCGTTGGACTGGCGATACATTTCCGTCATCACGTCGAATGGATCCGGATTGTCGTTGTTTTCAATCTGTTGGCGGGAATTCACCGCTGCCAGCGTATCGCGGATTCCGGATCCGCCGTATTCCTCGCCGAATTTCTCAACTAAGATCGTGCTGGCGCCTTCCTCCGCTGCCGCGCAAGCCGCGAACAAGCCGGCTGTCCCGGCCCCGATGACTACAACGTCGCAATCATACGTCGCGACGATCTGGGATTCGTCGATAACCGGAGCACTGCCCAGCCAGTCAGCCGCGGAATTCTGCGGAATATCCGTCGGCGTCGGTGTCGCCGTTGCAGCGTTGGAATTGTCGTTAGCGCATCCGCCGAGCAGCCCCGCGGCCGCCATCCCCAGTGCGCCGGCTGCCGTGCCCTTTAAAAAGGCCCGGCGTGAAATTTGTTTTTGTTTCATTCTTTTCCCTCTTTTCTGATAGCCTTATCATAAATTTTGGGGCAGCACCAAGGTCAAGAGGATAATTTGTGAATTTCTGCGCTCTCATTTGTGAATTGATAAGCATAATCGGGTGAAAATATCAAAAAAGTCTGGGGCTGGCCCAAACTTTATGTGTGCTGTTGACCATTTTTAAAGGTCCTTCAACGATCAAAAGTTTATTTCACGCTGCGGTTTTCCTTGGATGTTCTTCGTCGAAATCACGGTCAAATGGATCAGACCTGTTTTTTAATGCCAGCTTATCCAGACTGCGGCAGTCCTGCCAGGTCTGTTTCATCCTTCTCCATCAGACAATATAAGCGGATATAAAAACCTTTCCGGCCGTCTTTGATCTCCGGCCCCATGACGAAGCCGAAGATTTCCTGTTGGAGCACAAACTGATGCTGCGCGGCATAATCAAGCATGTCCTGGATATCCGCGCGGGTAATCCGCAGAATATTCTCTTTGAAGATCACTTTGTAGAGATAGGTGCCGTCCGCGGTCTTATGAAGCTGATTGGAATGCGCGACCGTTTCGATCAACGGTTTGCAGCTATCGATATACAACGGCAGGTTCAGTCCCAGCTGGACCTGCGGCTGCGGCTTATCCAATTCGTCCAGATCGATGATCGTCATCAAGTCGACATGCGGCAGATACTGCATCGCTTCACGGATCAGCTGCGTGTTTTTTCCCTTGGGATCAAAGCGCAGGTAAAAACATTCCCCTTCCCATTTTAACCGC
>OLND01003999.1_pt1 | contig 10753 bp, 8 predicted proteins | sample 1672031 | NCBI WGS metagenome assembly OLND01 (sample SAMEA3136638, study PRJEB25190) | human gut metagenome | biome: human gut; feature: human-associated habitat; material: faeces | place: Austria | collected 2013
GAATCTGTGCTGTTTCGCGTTGTTCTCGCTGACAGCTTGATTATGATACCACTCCCATTTCGAATTGTCAACAGTTTTTTAATAAAACATTTTATTGCTGCTTATAAAGCTCATCCCAGTACATCTTATCATTCAATGTATGATACTGTACCGGAATGTGAAGATACAATATGAATATCACCCCCATTATCTTAGTATGTATCACCTACCTGTCGCATTTTGAAAGTCTTAGTATTTTAGTTATTTTGCAATTACTCAATGCACCTTATTGTTTTGGAAGCTGACACTCATTAATAGCAATCCCAGTTATACATAACATGGCTGAAATCTCTGTTCTTCAGTGCTTCTCTGTCAATAAAGAAATTTGCGACACCGGCATCTCCCCACATAATATCCTTCACACTGTTCAACTGAAATAATAATATCTCACCATCGTCGACACTTCTGGGATCAGATTGTGTAAAAAACGGATAACCACCAACCTGACACATATATTCCTCATACATATCACACAAGCCATCCATAACATCGTCATTCTCAAGATATCCCCGCAGCTCCCTATCCAGACAAGTATCTGCGGCCGGCCAGAAATTCACATCGTCAAAAGGCATCGTCTGAACAATTTTAGTAGGTTTCAAACGGTATGTTACCGCTCTCTCCATAGGAAGCGCTGTATCTTCATGCCAGTCAGGTTCATGAATACATGCTTTCTCCGCCCGCTCTGGCAATGTTTCATAGTAACGTATGCACCACCCTGTCTGGTCATAGCCATCATCAAAATTGCATCCATACATATCTTCGCTGCTGATCAATATCTGCATCACCCCCTGTTCAGGATAATCCGGCAAATGCGGAATCTGGGCAAAATTCACCTGCGCCAGCAGATACAATTCCTCGCCTGTTCTGCTGTTCTCCAATCGATGTTCTCCCTCAGGCACATAATAAGCGCCGCCAATCTTACAGTCAAAAAGACCTGCATCCCCTTCTTCGAGTTCAAAACTCACCATCGGGGCTGCTGTATATTCCGTCATTTTCCGGTAAATTTTCTCTACAATCTCAGTTGTATTTTCTCGCTCCTGCGCTTTCTTTTGACCCGCTCTTGACGCTGCACAATTATCATCAGCTTTCTCCGCCCCACCAAATGCAAATGAAAGATTTTGATAATAATTCAGATTTTCAAGCTTCTTCAAATTCTCTTTTATCCATGAACATCCACCCGTCGATTTCATGATCTTCATGGATATATTCATCTTTTTCGTTAAAATATCTATTGTATTCTCAAAAAGCAAACTCTTTTTCACCTTGAGCGACAACACATCTCCCCATGGAAGAAGAGCCCCCTCATCAATCGTCCAATCAGGCCGGAGTGCAAATATAGCTATCCCCTTCTCATAAAAACCATATAAAAAATAATGTCCGTTTGCATGTACCGGCAGTACATTCTCCTCATATGCAAAATTATACTTTTTCAGTTCTCTTTTTATTTGTTCCAAATTCAGCATCATATACTCCCCGCTCTCCGTATAGACTAAAAACCTTACTGATTGTCAGTTATTCTCCTGAAAATTAGTAAGGTTTTATCTGTCGCAAATATTCTAAAATATAACTGATCGCGTCTATTGTCTCTTCTGAGCAAACTCCCGCATAATATCCTGCATCATCGTGTTCAGTAATTCAATCACCTGATCCGCATTCATCATATCATTAATCGTAATCTGCCCAACAATATGACTGTTGCGTCGGCCGCCATCAAGAAAATATCCATTTAGGGCTCTGTAATCCCGTGCGTTCTCTCCGTCTTTCAGCAGTACATATCCCGCAACTGCCGTTATGCTGTAACTATTCTCCGTGACACCCTCAATGAAATCCACATAAAATGCCTTCTGTTTCTCATTGATATAGGTGTACATGCGCTTATAAACATTGGACACTTCCAGAAAACTGGATGGTTCTACACGTCTGTAATACGGGTATTCGCCTCTCCACTTATGTCTGCAGAAATACTCATTCAGCGCCCGCCGTACGGCACCATGATGCTTACGGCATGATAATGGCAGCACTCTTTTCTCGTAATATTGGCTGCAAGTGTCCAGTATATCTGTCAAAACGCCGTATAATGTTTCTGCTTTCTTCATGGAAGCAAACTGTATCCAATAACGGCAGAAAGCTGCCCGCTCATCAATAGCCTTATGCAGCCATCCCGTCAGTTCCTCCAAACCATAAGAGGTCAGATATTCACATGCTGCCTCCAGATCATTCTGACTGAATGCAAAATTCTCCGCTGCATCTTCATCAAAACGGATCAGGCTCTTCCCTATACCCGCTTCTGTCGTTGGTGCCAGGTAGAATTGTATCAGCTCGTAAAACACACACAGCAGCGGAAGGGCACGCAGCTCATCCTTGTCAAGCGACTCAACGCCAAGTATCTGTGCCTTCTCAAGCATTGCCTTCAAAGGATGCATCAGGATCCTCCATGGCAATTTATCTGCATCGACATCCAACGGCTCCATCGCCGAATCATAATTATATAAATGCAGTGAACCTTTCAGACTTCTAAAGACAAAAGAACTCTCCTTCGCCTGATAAGGTCCCTCTGAAAGACCATTGACAAATGACAGACGATAATACGGTACACTGACCTTTTCTTCAGCACCATTCTCGCCTTTCACAGTCTCCGTTCGTTCAAAACATTCACCGGAAAGATGTGTAATGAGAATTTCTCGCGGATGTCTGCCGTCTTCAATCAATACATCTGCAAAATCCAGTTCCAGAGACATCGCAGGTGTACTCAATACATCCACATGCAATATTCTGTTCTTAATCTTGTACGGAATCTTCTTCTGTCCAACAACATACTCTGACAGGCCATTTAATGCCTGCTGCTCCTCACCGTCGAACATCCGTACAAACTCTTTGTATTCCGCCTGTTCTTTTCTTAATGCTGCTTTCGCAGTCAAATAGCCGTGTACAATACCGTTTTCAACGCTTTCCAATTCTTCTTCAGTTTCAAACTGTACAAGTCCCTGAAGCGTCTTGATCGTACTCTCTTCCAAATCGTAGCCTTCAATCAGCGAAAGATAATGCTCACCAAGTTCATGGAGCTGTACATATTCAGCCCCCTTCATCTGGCGATAATCCCGGTAAAGATCAGACATCAGCTCATTATCAACACTATAATGTAGCATCATTCTCCTCCTTGCCGCTGTTCAAATACTGCCACAGAGCTGCCACCGGCAGTCCTACGACATTATTGTAATCTCCATGAATAGACCGAATAAAGACAGCTGCTCTTCCCTGAATGCCATAAGCGCCCGCCTTGTCCATCGGCTCTTTACTGTCAATGTATTCGGAAATTTCCACTTCCGTCATCGGATAAAATTCCACCTGCGTGCACTCGAAAAATGTGACCGTCTCGCTTTGACTGTAAAGCGTTACGCCGGTATAGACTTCATGGCTGCGCCCCTGCAGAGCTGTCAGCATTTCTGCTGCCGCTTCCCTGCTATGCGGCTTTCCGAGGATCTTTCCCTCACAGCATACCACCGTGTCCGCGCCGATCACCAGCAGCTCCGGCTGCCGTTTTCCGTTAAGATTCGGCTCCTGTGTTTCCTCAGAGATTTGCTCCTGATCTGCGTCAGGATTCTGCCCCTGCCCGCCAGAAAGCTGCTCCCAGATATCCACCGCTTTCTGACGGGACAGCTCCTGCACCAGCGCACCTGCCTCCGTCGTTTTTGCATTTTCTTCTTTTGTGCTCGGCATAACGGTAAATTCCAGTCCGATCTGCGAAAGCAGCTCCCGGCGCCGCGGGGATGCGGATGCCAGTACCAGCCGAACGTTTTGCTCTTTTTGCATGTCCTTACTCCATTTCCACATGGGTTTCCGGAATGAATACCCGTGTGTCCCGATATTCTTTTTTGACGCTCATCTCCTGTGCCTCTTTGCAGAACACCTCCTGTGCGCAGTAGGGTTCCTTGCCGCGGCCGTCTACCTTTTCATAGCTGCCGTCCGGCTTTAAGATATGTGCTTTCTTGTTGTCGCGCAACTGTCCCTCCAGAATATGCCAGAGCTTTTCTTTCAAAGCAGGTGCTTCGACCGGGAACAAAATCTCCACTCGGCGCTCCAGATTTCTCGGCATCCAGTCTGCGCTGCTACAATAAAATTCCGGATTGCCATTATTTTCAAAGTAAAATACGCGCGCATGCTCCAGGAAGTTTCCGACAATCGAACGCACGGAGATATTTTCGCTCACTCCCGGAATTCCGACTTTTAAGCAGCAGATACCGCGCACGATCAGCTCAATCCTTACACCCGCGCGGCTCGCCTCATACAGCGCCACGATAATATCCCGATCGCACAGGGAGTTCATCTTTGCAATGATATGTCCCTCACGCCCAGCTTCCGCGTTTTTCTTTTCCCGCTCGATCAGATACAGGAAACGATCTTTTAACCACAACGGTGCAAGGCTCAAACGGTTCCAGGAACGCGGCTCTGAATAACCGGACAACATGTTGAATACCGCCGTCGCATCCTCACCGATCGCTTCGCTTGCCGTCATCATGCCGATATCGGTGTAGAGCTTTGCAGTCGCATCGTTATAGTTTCCGGTTCCCAGATGTACATAACGGCGGATGCCATCCTCCTCTTTTCTGACAACCAGTGTAATCTTGCTGTGGGTCTTCAAGCCGACCAAACCATAGATAACATGACAGCCCGCTTTTTCCAGCTTTCTCGCCCAAACGATGTTGTTTTCCTCATCGAAACGCGCCTTTAATTCTACCAGAACGGAAACCTGCTTACCGTTCTCCGCAGCCTGCGCGAGCGCCGCGATGATCGGCGAGTTTCCGCTGACACGATACAGTGTCTGTTTGATCGCAAGCACATCCGGGTCTTTGCTCGCCTGCCGGATAAAGTCCACGACCGGCACAAAGCTCTGGTACGGATGGTGCATCAGCACGTCGCCTTTTTTGATTACATCGAAAATATTGTCGGTACCGTCGAACTCCGGCACGGGCGCAGGCGTATATTTCGGCGCACGCAGCTCGTCAAAGCCCTCCAATCCGTATACCTTCATCAAAAAAGTCAGGTCAAGAGGTCCGTCGATTTCAAAAACGTCCTCCTTACGCACGGAAAGCTCGCGGCACAGAATCTTTAACAGCCGTCTGTCCGCAGCCGCCTCGATTTCCAGGCGGATTGCCTGTCCCCAGGTTCTCTTTTTGATCTGCTTTTCAATTTCCAGAAGCAGGTCTTCCGCCTCATCCTCATCAATTGCAAGATCGGCATTTCGTGTAATTCGAAACGGATGTGCGCACAGAACGTTATAATTTAAAAACAGCTTGCTGATATTGCGCTCAATGATCTCTTCCAGAAGCAGCACCGCAACCTCTGTGTCCCCCTCCTTCGCCGCCGGAATCCGCACAACTCTCGGCAAAACAGACGGAACCTGTACGGTTGCGAACTCGATTTCCGTATCCTTTTCTCCCTTTTTGGCAACCAGCGCGCCGATATTCAGCGTCTTGTTGCGGATCAGCGGGAACGGTCTGGAAGAATCCACCGCCATCGGTGTCAGAACCGGATACACATTTTCTTCGAAATATTCATCCACATACTGTGCCTGGCGCTCTGTCAGCTGCTCGTGATGCTCCACAAAATTTAACCCATTTGCCCGAAGTTGCGGCAGAAGCATCCGGTTGTAGGTGGAATACTGCAGCGCCGCAAACTTATGGGTTTCCTCCATCAGCGCGTCCAGCTGCTCTTTTGCAGACATTCCGGCGATGTCCTTTTTGGTATATTCGGCATGGATCATATCCACAAGGGAGCCGATCCGCACCATGAAAAATTCATCCAGATTGGAAGCGGTAATGCTCAAAAATTTCAGTCGTTCAAATAACAGAAGCTGTTTGTCGCGCGCTTCCGATAGCACTCTTTTATTAAATAAAAGCCAGCTCAGTTCCCGGTTTGTATACAATGCGGGATTCTGAAGTTCTCTCTTATCCATATTTTCTGACCCTTTCTTTTTATTCATGACAATAGAATGCTCGCAGAGCGTGCATTCTATTGTTCTTTACTGTGATATTTCCCGCTGCAGTCAAAGCATGTGCAGGCACAGTTTTACAAAATCCGTTTCTGCCGGATCACCGGCTCGATGCTGTAAACCTCCCGGAAAAACTCTGCCCGGGAACCGAACAGACCTCTTTCCAATGTAATATCCTCGTTGGTAGTGATTGTCAAAATCAGCTTGTCGTCCTTGCGCACCGCCTTGATATCCCTGCATTTCTGCTTGTGGCTGCGGTCAAGCGCATTCGCGATCTGTAAAATCGCAGTCAGCTTGACGATCGTTAAGTATTCCTCCCGGTCGATCCCCTCGCTGTTTTCCATGCTGTAATCGAATTCCAGGTGATTATAGCGCACGATATTGGCGACGATTTCCCGTTCCCGGTGCGACAGCCCGATGATCTCCGTCGCCATGATGATCGCATAGGAGCACTCTCCGAGATTGACCATGCTGATATATTTGCCGCAGTCGTGCAGAAGCGTTGCGATCCGAAGCAACAGCCGTTCCCGTCTGCCCATGCCATGCACGCGCTTCATGCTGTCAAAAATCGTCAGTGCGATCTGCTCCAGCGTCTCCGCACGGCGCTTGCTGCCCATATAACGCTTGCTGATGCCGCGCGCACAGGTCACGATATCCTGTTCGAAATCATGCACCTGTGCCAGAAGTTTATATTCTTCCGCATATTCGTATACCATGCCGTCGCATAGCGACACGCCCGGTGCCCAGATCATCTTTGCATCCGTCATCAGCGCGACCTGACGGACAATTGCGGATGAAATTCGAAGCAAAGGCACATTTTCTTCCGGTGTATCAAAATAGCGCACGATTTCCATATCCGTATGATCGTGCAGATAATTCATATAAGATGCCATCGAATCCCGGTCCAGATATCCGCTTCCGGCTACTTTACCGAGCTTTCCCAAAATCAGCGCGGAAATATAGTCATCCACTACGATGATATTTTCGATCACGCGATCCTTTAAATACATCTTGCGGAAGACAGAAAGCTGTGCTTCCAGAAGTTCCTCCAGAAGCGGACCGTTCTCAGAGGGGCGCACATTTAAGCGGCTCATTTTTTCCTGCAGCCGCAAAACGCCAAGGCGCATGTTCTGCGTCGCGGAAAGCTTATCCTTATCAAACAGTGACATCTGAATGCTGCCGCCGCCGATATCCAGAACAAGGGTTCCTTTTTCGATGATTTTTTCGAAGCCGCCGCGGCTGGCGATCGATTTATAATCGAGGAAACGCTGTTCCGAGTTGCTCAGCACATCCAGCTTGACTCCGGTACGCTGCATGATCTGATCCAGAACGATCGCCGTATTTTTTGTTTCCCGGATGGCGCTCGTCGCACAGGCGCGGTAGTCATCCACCCGATAACCTTCCATAATCGAAACAAAATTGCGCAGTACCGCGCACAGTTCGTCCATCACCTCATGGCTCAGCTTTCCGGTCGCAAAAGTACCGCCAAGATCCAGACGATTCCGAATCCAGTCCACCTCCCGGATGCCGTTGTTTTTGGTGATCGTATAAATTTTCAGGGTCTGCTCATAGGAGCCCACGTTAATTGCCGCAAACGTTTTCATATGCCAGAATGATCCTTTCTGCCGCTTTTCCTGCCGTATACAACAGAATGCACGCTTACTGTCCTAACAGATAATCGATAAACTGCTGCGCCGTCCGTCCGGAAAGTCCGCCGTGGGACAGCTCCCACTGGTTCGCCTTTAACAAAAGCTCGTCTTCGCTCATCGCTACACCATAACGGTCTGCCAGCGTCTGAACGATCTGCTGGAACTGCTTTTTGTCCGGAGAGCCGAAATAAATGCTGACGCCGAAGCGCGACACGAGGGAAAGCTTCTCCTGCACGGTATCGTTGACATGCAGCTCTTCCTCCCTTTCCTGTTTGTCCTTAAAGGTCTCCCGGATCAGATGCCGTCTGTTGGAGGTTGCATAGATCAGGACGTTTTCCGGCTTCTTTTCCAGACCGCCCTCGATGACCGCCTTCAGATATTTATATTCGATCTCGAATTCTTCAAAGCTTAAATCATCCATGTAAATAATGAATTTGTAGTTCCGGTTTTTGATCTGCGCGATTACATCGTTTAAATCCTGGAACTGGTGTTTGTACACCTCGATGATGCGCAGCCCGCTGCCGTAATATTCGTTGGCAATCGCCTTGATACAGGAGGACTTTCCGGTTCCAGCGTCGCCATAGAGCAGGCAGTTATTCGCCTTTTTGCCGTTGACAAACGCTTCGGTATTGTCCGTCAGCTTCTTTTTCTGGATCTCATAGCCAACCAGGTCGGACAGCTTCACATGCGCGATATTGGTGATCGGCACGATTTCAGCGCGCCCGTCTCTCTTTTCAATCCGGAATGCCTTATGCAGCCCGAACCGTCCCACGCCGTATTCCTGATAAAATTCTGTAAGAGTCTGCTTCATTTCTTCCGGCGTATGATCCAGACAGAACCGCTGCGCAAGATCGCAGATCCGGTCGCGGATACGGGTATTGTATACTTTGCTCTCCTGCGGATTGCCCTCGTAGAAAAGCACGATAGAAAACTCCTCTGCTCCGAGCGCTTTTGCTACCGTTTGCAGATCATAATCATAAAATTCCTTGAAAATCCGGATATCGTGAAGCGCCGCCAGATTCACGCTGCCTTCCACGCTGCCACGGATTTCCGCGCTGCAGCTATAGCTGTTTTCCTTATTTACCAGAAGATTTGCAAGATAGCAGTGCCAGAGATTTCCATAAAAGCCGTATCTGCCCGCCATGTCTAACAGCCGATGCATGCAGTCGTATAAGAGCCCCGCCTTATCCGACAGATTGTAAAAATCGTCCGCATAGTTTTCTGCCAGCCAGACCATGTCTGTCAGCAAATCCCCTTCTTCAAAATCCCGGTAAAGGATCAGCTGTTCTGTTTTCATCTTGTTGTATTCTCCCTTTCCGCTTATCCGGCTGTTTTCAACCGTTTAGTAATTTCCCAGAATCTTCATGTTCGAGGCCTCTTCCCGAAGTCCCCGCAGCGCGTTCTTCACGGCGCTGTCTTCCAGATTTCCCTCAAAATCCAGGAAGAACCGGTATTCCCACGTCCGTCCCTCGATCGGACGGCTCTCGATCTTTGTCAGATTTAAATGATTGTAAATAAAATGCGACAGCATATGGTACAGCGAGCCGCTCTCGTGCGGTACTTCAAAGCAGATGCTGATTTTCTTTGCATTCTTCTTAAAAATCTTCTGATTCGTCACGATGATAAACCGGGTTGAATTGTTGGAAACGTTGTTGACCGGCTTCTGTAATACCTCCAGCCCGTAAACCTTCCCGGCATACTCACTGGCAATTGCTGCCTGGGTTTTTAAACGATCTTCTGCAACCTTCCGCGCTGCAAACGCATTATTCGGCATGGAAATCTGCTGCCAGGAATGCCCGCCTAAAAAGCGCGAGCTCTGCATCAGCGACTGCGGATGGGAATATACGGTCTGAATGTCGGAAATCTTCGTCCCCGGAACACCCAGCAGGCAATGCTCGATTTTTAAAATCTGCTCACCGACGATATAGTTTTCAAATTCTACCAGAAGATCGTAAATCTCGCTGACGATCCCTGCCGTCGAATTTTCAATTGGAAGCACCGCAAACTCCGCGCTTCCCTCTTCGATCGCGCTCATTGCGTCCCGGAAGCTGTCCACATGGATGCTGTCGATGCGTTCCCCGAAAAAGCGCATCATCGCAGCCTGGGAATATGCGCCCTCTGCGCCCTGAAATACGACTCTCGCCTTTTTGGTATCCAGATTTTCGACCGGGATAAAGGGCAGCCTGCTGGTGCGTCCATGGCTTTCCAGCATCTGGTACTGGAGCTTTCGGCTCATCGCCATGATCTGTTCAAACAGCTCCGTCACACCCTGACTGTTAAAATCATTATGGGTCAGGGAGCGTACCCGCGCCAGCTTTTCTTCCTCTCTGGTTTTGTCAAATACTTTTTTTCCATTTTCGATCTTATATTCTGCAACCTGACTGCAGATTTCCATGCGCTGCTCATACAGCTGCACCAGCTGGCTGTCAATCCGGTCTATTTCATTCCTGAGCGTAGACAAATCCATGAACGCTTCCTCCATCTGTATTTTTTACTCTTAATCTTAGCACAGTTTGCATGGAATTTGAAGTTTTGCACATACTATTTCCATGAAAAAATTGTGTAAAGATTTTTTAAAATGCGGCACCCTCGGCTGGTGCCTCGAAATCCTTGTATCTGGTGCAGAAGCGCTGCGCCGTCAGGACAAAACGCTGACCTGCCATACTTCTTTATGGATGTTTCCGATCTACGGCTGCGCCTGTCTGATCGGCCCCGTCTACCGGATTTTAAAGCATTTGCCAAAAACCGTGCGCGGGCTGATCTATATGACCGGCATCTTTTCCGTCGAGTACGCCACCGGGCGCTTTCTGGATAAAAAAGGCCAATGCCCCTGGAGCTACCAGAAAAGCCCCTGGAACATCAGCCATGTGATTCGCCTCGACTTCGCGCCGGCGTGGTTTTTAATCGGACTACTGTTTGAAAAAGCGGTCGCTGCAAACGATTCGCGGACGTGACAGTGCAGGGCGGTTTCATACCTCTGCGGACACCGGCAGCTGTCGCAGTAAAAAAGAATCCTGCGAAGCAGGATTCTCCGCCTGCGGCGGGTCGCGTAAGCGACATTCTACCATTCCGCCGC
>OLND01004001.1_pt1 | contig 10745 bp, 9 predicted proteins | sample 1672031 | NCBI WGS metagenome assembly OLND01 (sample SAMEA3136638, study PRJEB25190) | human gut metagenome | biome: human gut; feature: human-associated habitat; material: faeces | place: Austria | collected 2013
CCAGATTTGCCATGTTTACATATACCTCTTTCTCTATACTTTTGGCTGAATGGGGCAACAGGGGTCTAAGTCAGCCTCCTAGTGCCCCATCCTGGCATTTATTATACAAAGATTTTGCCGCAAAAGCAAGGCTAAATTCTTTCAAAGATTGTGACATTATTGTAAAATAGTTTGAATTTTAAAAAATACACGTTGCAGGGCGGCGTCCCCGATGCCCCGCGGACTGTGCCGGGCGAGCGGAGCGAAAGGGGGAGGGGCTTTTGCCTCCTCTTTACCGCCGCTTTCCCCCAAAAATTCCCCTTTTTGTAAAAAATCCACAAGAATATTTATGTATATTCTGTGAAATTGCGAATAGCCTACCCCCCCGGGTGGTAAAATATGGGTATTCGTTGAAACTGTATTTGACAGTTTTGAAAAAATTGGGAGGAATTTAAATGAAAGACAACCGAACATCGGTCAAGCGCAGCCTGCTTGTCTGCGCCATTGCCCTCACGACTGCCAAGCCTGTGATGGTCAAGAAGTCCGCCGATGCCCCGGCTAGCACCGAGTCCAGCACAATCAACGTTGCCGCAGTTACCTTTTAACGTCTATCATAAACAGACAAACTCCCTTGTGTAGGGACGAGCATTGCTTGCCCGGGCCGTTTGCCTAGTGAGAAACTTTCCCATGAACGCGCAGTTGCGCCAGGTTGGCGGGCGAACAATGTTCGCCCCTACATTCTCTGCAAGGCATGGGCGTGCCATTTCGGCACACTAAATCCGCTTTTCTCATCACTTCCTTTCTAAATTGCCGTCCCCTCCCCGGAGGGGCGGCAAGCAAAGGGCGCAAACTGTATCGTTTACGCCCTTTGCTTGCTGTAAAATAAAACCTTAAAAGGATGCTTTTTATGCCAAATCCCAATCGAAAGACCCTATTGCGGGCGCTCTGCCTGACGGCGGCGGGGTCGGCGCTGTTTGCATCGCTGTATGTGGGCAGTACGTCGGCCTATTTCACCAGCACCGCCACCGTGCAGGTCGCCGATATCCAGGCCGGCACTTGGGCCGGGCAATCTGACGACCCCGAGGCGGACGCCCCCGTATTCCTCGACGAGGAAACCATAGCCCCCGACACCCTGCTGGCCGCCGCGCCGACCCCCGCCGCACGGACTGCGGAGGAACCTGCGGCCACGCCGTCCCCCACGGCAGAACCGACTGCCACGCCGGAACCTACCGCCGAGCCGACACCCACCCCGGCGGCCACCGCCTGAAAGGCACGATACAGCTGGCCGACGGTGCGGCCCTGACAGTACATGGCAAAGGCATGATACAGGCTACCGCCCGCAGCCACAGCCGCGCAGGCTGCCCCATTTACGCCCGCGGGCAGGGCTGCCGCGTGGACCTGTACGGCGGCCGCTATCTGGGCGGTGCCGGATCCTGTGCCGTCTGTGCGGCGGCGGGGCAGGTGGTTTTGCACGGCGGCCTGTACGCCGTAAAGGGCGACAGCGCCGACCACCTGCTGTACAGCGTAGGGGATGGGGCCATCACCGTAGAGGGCGGGCGGTTTGTCGGGTTTGACCCTGCGGCCTGCCTTGCGCCCGGCAGAACCACGGCGGCGCAGGAAACGGACAAGGGCATTTTGTACGTAGTGAAAGAACTATAAAAAGCGAGGGACGCACCGCAATAGGTGCGTCCCTCGCTTTCGTATGAATTATGTAGGAATTATTTACGCATCCGAACGCGAATAGGCATTCTTCATGCCGCTGCTCAGCTCAAACAGCACCTTGTTCAGCGCGTCGGTCGTCTCGGCCTTGGCCATGGCGGCAATCTCCTCGTTGGCCTTTTCGCGCAGGGCGGCGCGGGCGGCGGGGTCAGCCTCGGCGCACTGGGCGTCGTCGTACCGGTTGATGAAGCCGTTGGACTTTGCGCCGACGCTCAGGGTGTAGCGCTCGATGTGGAACACCGACTTTGCGTAGGACGCATCGGCCATGGCGGCCAGCAGGCGGCTGGCCCAGTAGAAGTTGTCTGTGGAGACATCGCCGGTCGTGTTGGATAGGTACTCCGGCGTCGTGTCCACGTTGGCGTAGAAGGGCAGCATCGTGTTGAAGGCATTGGACGCAAAGGCCAGCCACTCCACGGCGCGGAAATCCTCCGGCACGTCGGGGCGCATCTGCAAAAGCGCCATAAAGTCGTTGCGGTTCACGCCGATGGGGCGGTAGATGCCCTTCTCGGCGGCTGCGGCAGCGTACGGGTCATAGGGCGTGCCCTGATAATGGGACGACAGCACGTACTTTACATCCTCGGGCGTGATTTTCTTCTCGGGCACCATGCACCAGGGCAGATCGTCGGAGCGCGGCGTAAAGTCGGCGTCGGGGCCATCCCATACGAAGGTGTTGGGATTGAAATACCGCAGCATATACCACGCGCGGGGCGTGTTGTAGACGTGGTCGGCATCGTCGTGGCTGCCGAAGGCATCCCGCGGGTTCAGCGCACCGTCCTGGGACAGGTCGAGGTGATACTTTTTGATAAAGTCACGCAGATCAGCCGAGCACATGAAGTCCTTCTGCTCGCCCAAAGCGTCGTCCAGGTCCAGCGTGTCCAGGCCCAGCTGGTTCGGCATGACGACATAGACATCGTCGGGTACGCGGCGGGCCATCCAATGGTGGCCGCCGATGGTCTCCAGCCACCAAATCTCGTCCACATCCTGGAAGGCAATGCCGTTCATCTCATAGGTGCCGTACTGTTCCAGCAGGCTGCCCAGGCGGCGGGCACCCTCGCGGGCAGTGCGCACGTAGGGCAGCACAAGGTAGACGATATCTTCCTCGCCGATGCCGCCCTTGACCAGCGGGTCAGCGCCCAGCACGCGCGGGTTGGAGGTGATGGTCTCGGTCGCGGTCATGCCGACGTTGGCGGCGTTCACACCGCTGGCCGCCCACAGGCCCTTGCCCTCCACGGCGTTGGGCACGGCAGTCATCCGCAGGCCGCCGCCGGGCAGGGGGATCTCGACGCCCGAAATCACGGATTTGTAGACAGCCGGGTAGTCCTGCGGCTGGAACACGGTAAATTTTTTCGCGGTAAAATGGCCGGAGCCGGAATCGTCGTTGCGGGCAATCATCGTGGAGCCGTCATACGACGCATTTTTGCCGACCAGAATGGTAGTGCAAGCCATGTTTGAACATCTCCTTATGTATTATATAACCCTATTATAAACCTGTTTTCCCAAATTTCAATCACAATTCCTGTGCCACGCCCTGGGGGATAACGCCGGTCTGGTAGGCCTCCACCAAGGCGGTCAAATCGCGGATGAGCGCCTGCTTGCGGCCGCCCTCGTCAGTGTCGCGCACCAGGATACGCTGCGGTGCGGTGTAGATGTACTCGCTCTTGGACGTGATATCCTCGTCCTCGTGGATGGCCTTGTCAGTGTTTTCAAACGGCTGGTGGGTGCGAAGAATCAACCCACGGGAATTGTAGACCAGTGTGTAGCCCGCAATGCCGGTGCGCTGGTGGTAGGCGCGGCAGAAGCCGCCGTCGATGATAATGAGCCGCCCGCCGCCCTTGATGGGGCTTTCGCCTTCAATAGCGCGGACCGGCACATGGCCGTTGACGATATGGCTGCCCTCGCCTTCCAGGCCAAATTCGCGCAAAATATGTTCGGCGGTGCGCGGGTCGGCAATGTGCTTGTAGTAGGGGTTCTTTACCTCGACGTGGGCGGCGGGGTCGGCAATGTACAGCCGTTCAAACGTCGTCATGGCGCTGCGGCCAAACAACGGCGATTTTGCCCCGCACCACAGATACCACAAAAAGTCCTGCCCAGCCAGCCGCGCAGGGCTGCCCTGCGGCGCACTGTAACCCTGGCGGGCGCGGCGGTCGCAGTAGTCGAACAGCGCCTTGCCGCTGCGGGCAACGCCCTCAAAGGTGATAGCCGCAAACGCGCCGTTTTCGGTCATGGGCACAGCGCCGTGGTAGAGCAGATTGCCGTTGCACATTTTATAAAATGCGCCGTGAGCGTATAAAAATTGCACATGGCGCTGCAGCCGCTCGCTCTCGGCAAAGCTGCGCACCAGCCCGGCAATGACCTTGCCCTCGTCGGCGGTCAGCACGGTGGGGTGCGCCGGATCCACGGTGGGAAAGTCGCAGTCCAGCAGGGGATAGGTCGTGCCAAAATAATCCACTGTGCCTGCGTCAAAGTCGATGTGATTTAAGAAGTCGCGGCCCTGCAAATCAAAATCCGGGTTGCGGGCAATGACCTGGGCTTCGAGCTTGAGCATCATGACGGTCACGGCTTTGTGCATCCGCGCGGCGGCGGTCAAATCACCCGCAGCGGTGCGCGGGTCTGCGTGGGGCAGCCAGCGCGACACATCGGAATCGGCGTAGGTATGCTGGGCGAAACGCTCGAGCTGCCGCAGGCTGATACCGTAGCCGCCCTCAAGGGTGTCGAGATTGTTGTAAGCCAGTGTCGTTTTCAGCACCGTCATGATGCAGAGCGGACTGCCCGCCGCCGCGCCCATCCAGACGACATCGTGGTTGCCCCACTGGATATCCACCTGATGGTGGGCCATCAGGCTGTCCAGAATGCGGTCAGGGCGCGGGCCGCGGTCGAACAGGTCGCCCACGATGTGCAGGCGGTCAACGGCCAGCCGCTTGATGACCTCGCAGAAGCGAACAATATAGGCGTCTGCGCGGTCGTAGCGGATGATGCTCTCGATGATTTCGCCGTAATACTGGTCCTTGTCGTGGTCCTCAAAGTGGGCGTGAAGCAGTTCGTCGAGGATGTAGCCGCAATTCTGGGGCAGGCAGCGGCGCACATGGTCGCGGGTGTGCTTGCTGGACACGAACCGGCACAGATCGATGAGCCGCAGCAGTGTCAGCCGATACCAGGCGTGCAGGTCTTTTTGGCGGGCTTTCAGCTCGGGTAATTTTTGATTGGGATAATAGACTAGTGTTGCCAGCTCGGCGCGTTCGTCGGCGGGGACGCCGGGGCCTAACACCGTGTCGATCTTTTCCCGGATAACGCCCGACGCGCTGTTTAAAATATGTACAAACGCTTCATGCTCGCCGTGCAGGTCGCTCATAAAATGCTCGGTGCCCTTGGGCAGGCGCAGCAGTGCCTCAATGCGGATGATCTCGCTGGCCGCGGCGGCCACGGTCTGGTATTTCTGGGAAAGCAGGCGCAGATAGCGCAGATGCTCGTCGGAATATGGCACGGGCAGGACCTCCCTGTACTTTTATTTCATCTATATGGAATTATAACACACTTTTAGGCAAAACAAAAGGGCCGCAGCCCTAAGAATTTAGGGTTGCGGCCCGGAAGAGTATGCCTTGCAGGGGTCGATGCTCACATCCGCCGCTACGGCGTTCCGGAAGATGAGCGATTACTCGATCTCAATCAACGTCTGCTTCGGCTCCAATTTCTTGGCGTCGGCCTTGGGCAGGTGCAGGCTCAGGATACCGTTCTCAAATTTGGCGCTGATATCCTTGGGTTCCAGCTCCTTGCCAACGTAGAAGCTGCGGGCACAGCTGCCGGTGGCACGCTCCTGGCGAATGTAGCGGCCCTCGTTGTCCTTCTCGTCCAGTTCCTCATTGCGCTGGGCGCTGATGGTCAGATAGCCGTTGTCAAGGTCGAGCTTGACATCCTCCTTCTTGAAGCCGGGCAGGTCGACAAACACATCGTAACTGTCCTTGTTCTCGCGGACGTCGGTCTTCATCACATTGGCGGCGCGTTTGCCAAACATACTGCGGGGTTCGGCAGTGCGCATTGCACGGTCAAAGTCATGCGCCCAGGCATCGCTGAACAAATCATCCATCAAACCATCATTGAACATATACGGAACCATCATCATAAGTCATTCCTCCAATTTTCATCGGCTGAACGTAGACTGTGCGTGCAGTTGACTTTTGAATTAAGCTTTGTTGTTCCTTTGGAGTTCTGGTTCTTTCGTCCCTGTTCCCCTTGGAACGCCTCTATAATAGCACAGCAAATTAGCACTGTCAATAGGAGAGTGCTAATGTTTACAAGTTGTGTAATGATTGTTCATAAAATATGCAATAAGTTTTGAAATGCAGCGATAATACGTGATTTTGTGCAGCGATCAATATGCGCAGCCCCCGCACAAGTGTGTACATACCACATAAAACAAGAACATGCCCGCCACCCTTGCCAAATTTTCGTCTGTTTTTTTGTGCGGTTTGCGGATTGACACTTTTTGAATGCAACGGTATCCTTGAACTGCGCGCAACTATCATGCGCAACATTTTCAGCAAGGGAGGGAACGTGCGCACCATGGCGAATAACACTACACCCATGAAAATTGCAGAGATCGCAGACGCGCTCGGAATCTCGAAAACCACGGTATCACGTGCGCTTTCCGGCAAAGGACGCGTGGGGGAGGAGACCCGCGCCCGGGTGCTTGCCTACGCCGGGCTGACCGGGCGCGAGGTCGCGCCGCCCCATCCGGTGACACAGGGCGCAACACATAATCTGTCACTCATCATCCCGAAACACTTCATCCGCCTGGATTTGCCCTTCCTGCGCAAATGTATGGGCGGCATCTGTGCCATGGCTGCGCAGCGCGGGTATGACCTGCTGCTCTGCTATGTCAGCGAGACCGGCACCGACCAACTGGAACGCCAGCTGGCAAGCCATAAAGTTGATGGTGTCATCCTTTCCCGCACCATGTCGGATGACCCCTGCATCGACTTGTTGGAGCAGTACGGTGTGCCTTTTGTGGCCATCGGCCGCATCGACGACCCGGAGATTCCCCAGGCCGACAACGACCAGCTCGGTGCGGCGTGTGAAATGACCCGATTGCTGCTGCAGTTGGGCACCCGGCGCATCGCCTACCTGGGCGGCAGCGGCACTTATACCGTCAACGCCGACCGGCTGCGTGGCTATCTGCGAGGTCTGGCTGAGTTCGGTGTGCAGGCCGACCAAACGCTGATCCACACGGGATTGGAGAGCGACGAACAGCGCACCGACGCACTGGAAGCTACGCTGGAGCGCCGCCCCGACTGCCTGCTCTGCTGTGACGACCGGTTGGCCTTTGACGTTGTGCGGGAGCTGCGGGCACGGCATATCCATGTACCCCAGGACATCCGCGTGGCAAGCCTGTATGACAGCGAATTGCTCGTAGACATAACACCTTCTATCTCGGCAGTGCAGTTTGACGCCGAGCTCATCGGCTCCACTGCCTGCCGGATGCTGCTGGACATTCTGGCCGGGAAGGACGTGCCGAAACGCCAGCTGCAAGGGTATCAGGTCATTTTACGGGATTCGACAAAGTAAATAGCGTTTATCATGCCGCCCCGGAGGAATGCCTTCCGGGGCGGTTTTGCTATTCTGGCGGTGTCATAGTTTCCGGCTCTGCGCAACTTCTTATTTTATGACATCATCGAATCAAATTACAAAATAGTTACAGCAACGTCAGATTGCTGTACAAAACAAGGAAAATCTGTCTAAAAACAACCGCGTGCAACCCAGAAGTTGCGCAAGTTGCGCATATTTTTCGTCGAATAAGCCATTCTCGGTGGCAAAACAGCCAAAAACGCACTGCAAAACACGTATAATCTGCACATTGACACCAAGCAGGAAATCCTGTATCCTAAAAAACGTAAGGCGGATGCGCAAGTTAGTTGCGCAGCACCGCTCAAGGTGTTCACAAGAGAACATTTTTAAAAGAAGGAGAGTACATTATGAAAAAGCAAATCAGCCTGGCTCTGGCCGGTGTAATGGCTTTGTCCCTCGCCGCTTGCGGCGGCTCTGCCAGCACCGCCACCTCCACTTCCGAAGCAGCTTCCACTGCTGAGTCCACCGAGGCTTCCAGCGCAGCTTCCACCGAGGCCGCTGCTGCCGGCGATGTCCTTGATCAGGCTGCTGCCGCTGCCTTCGCTCAGGATGTTACCTTGACCATGTGGGGCGCTGAAGAGGATCAGGATCTACTGCGTGAGATCAGCGACAAGTTCATCGAGAAGTACGGCAATTACGGCGGCAAGATCACCATCAACCTGGGCGCTCAGTCCGAAAAGGAGGCTAAGGATACCGTCCTGACCGACCCCACCGCCGCTGCTGATGTTTTTGCTTTTGCCGATGACCAGCTGAACGAGCTGGTTCAGGCAGGCGCCCTGCAGGAAGTGCAGCTGAATGCGGACGATGTCAAGAGCCGCAACACTCCCGCGTCTGTCGATGCTGCTACGGTCGATGGCAAGCTCTATGCTTACCCCCTGACCGCTGACAACGGCTACTTCATGTTCTACGACAAGAGCTTCTTCACCGAGGACGATGTCAAGAGCCTTGACACGATGATGGACAAGGCAGCCGCCGCAGGCAAGAAGGTCTCTATGGACGTTGCGAACGGCTGGTACCTGTACAGCTTCTATGCTGGCGCCGGCTTGAATCTGGCTCTGGCTGATGACGGCGTGAACACCGTCTGCAACTGGAATGAGGCCCCGGGCGCTGACGTTACCCAGGCTGTCATCGATATCTGCAAAAACCCCGGTTTCATCGCCCTGAAGGACGAGGAGTTCACCGGTAAGCTGAAGGACGGCACTTTGGTTGCTGGCGTCAACGGCACCTGGCGTGCAAACGACGCTGCTGAAGCTTGGGGCGACAACTACGCCGCCTGCAAGCTGCCTACCTACACCCTGAACGGTGAGCAGGTCCAGATGGCCTCCTTCTCCGGCTACAAACTGATCGGTGTCAACCCCCACAGCGCTAACGTCGGTGCTGCTATGCTGCTGGCCGACTTCGTTACCAACGAAGAGAACGAGGAACTGCGCTTCAAGGAGCGCGCACAGGGCCCCTCCAACACCAACGCTCTGGCAGCCGCTTCTTCTCCGGCTCTGACCGCTGTTGTTGACCAGTCCGAGTACGCTAACCTGCAGCGCGTTGGCGGCAACTTCTGGGCTTCCGCTGAGACCCTCGGCTCCATCTGCGTCAACGGCAACCCCGATGGCAAGGACACCCAGACTTTGGTCGATGACGCTGTCGCCGGTATCACCGCTCCTGTTACCCAGTAATCTCTGTTCCTATCTATAATAATTAATAAAGAAATGATCTGATAAGACAGCCCGCTTGTGGTAGAAAACGACCGATGCAAGCGGGCTGTTTTATCCATATGATTTATGAAGATCGTGTGAACGAAAGGGGACTTCGCTGTGGCGAAAACTGCAACGCGAGCCATGCCGGGCGAGAAGAACTTCTTCCAGACTTTTGGGGAAGCCTTTGTAAAAGGCGATATCTTTACCAAAGTTTCGCTCCTGGTATGGGGCCTTGGCTATATCGGTCACGGCCAGCTGATGAAAGCGCTCCTTGTCACCCTCGTGGAGGGTCTGGGACTTTACTTCCTGGCATTTTACGGTGCGCCGAACCTTGCTAAATTCGGCACGCTGGGCACTGTCAAGATGGAGATGGTGTTCGACGTTACGACGATGAAAAACGTCGTGAACAATTACGATAACTCCTTCGAGATCCTGCTGATGAGCATGATTTCCTTCGTGGTCATTGCCGCGCTGATCGCGGCCGCCATGATGGTGGTCACCTCCAACTACCAGCTGCAAAAAATCCGCGCAGCGGGCAAAAAGACTAACAGCTTCTTACAGGACATCAACGTCTACCTGAATGAAAAGTTCTATGTCACGCTGCTGACCCTGCCTGTGCTGGGCGTTGTGGTATTTACCATCGTGCCGCTGTTCATCTTGATTGCGGTCGCGTTCACGAACTATGACCAGCAGCATATGCCCCCGAACGACCTGTTCACCTGGGTGGGCCTGACCAACTTCTTCACGCTGTTTGGCGGCGGCGGTATGACCTCGACCTTCGGCTACTCCTTTGCCAAGGTGTTGACCTGGACGCTGGTCTGGGCGTTCTTTGCCACCTTTACCACCTTCTTCGGCGGTATCCTGCTGGCCATGTTCATCAATGACAACAAGACCAAATGCCCGAAGTTCTGGCGTACCCTGTTCATGGTGACCATCGCCGTGCCTCAGTTCGTTACGCTGCTTCTGGTACGCAACTTCTTCTCCAACAACGGCATCTTCAACACAATGATGGCCAACGCCGGAGTTACGGATTTCCTGCATAACATCGGCCTGTTGGACAAGGGCCTTAGTTACATTCCGTTCCTGACCCAGCCGGGCTGGGCCATGTTCACCATCATCATGATCAATATCTGGATCGGCGTGCCGTACCAGATGCTGATCGCTACCGGCGTGCTGATGAACATTCCCGCTGACATGATCGAGGCCGCCCGCATTGACGGCGCCAACCCGGTTCAGATGTTCTTCCGCATCAAGCTGCCCTACCTGCTCAGCGTGCAGGGACCGTCGCTCGTCACGGACTTTGTCAGGAACGTCAACAACTTCAACGTTATTTACCTGCTGACCCAGGACGTGTTTGTCACGAACAACCAGCAGCTGGCCCAGTCCAACGCCAAGGAGATCGACCTGCTGGTCACCTGGCTGTTCCGCTTGACGCAGGAATACTACAACTACAAGATGGCCGCTGTGCTGGGCATCATGGTGTTTATCGTCTGCGCAGTGTTCACCGTTGTGTGCTTCCACTTTATCAATAAGAAGGAGGCGACGTTCTCTTGAGTACCACTACCATCAACGATGCCGCCGTGCAGAAACAGCTCAAACAGGGCCGCGTCAAGAAAACAATTTTCTCCATCATCCGCCATCTTATCCTGGCGCTGCTGGCCTTTATCTGGCTGGTGCCCATTGCCTGGCTGCTGCTGACCTCGTTCTCCACCGATAAGGGCATCAACTTTACCCGCT
>OLND01004006.1_pt1 | contig 10738 bp, 8 predicted proteins | sample 1672031 | NCBI WGS metagenome assembly OLND01 (sample SAMEA3136638, study PRJEB25190) | human gut metagenome | biome: human gut; feature: human-associated habitat; material: faeces | place: Austria | collected 2013
GCGGAGGTTTCCGGAGGAACGCTCGATGGCCGTCCGGTCGGGTGGACGGGCGTCGGAGCGCGGACCGAAACTTCTGCCGGGGCGTATCGTTCTGTCGTTGCAGGATGCCGGCGAAATTTTTTGGCCGGGTTATCTTGCCGAAACCGTAAATTATGCTTACCTTTGCCCCTGATAACACCGGAACCCGATCAAGCCAATGTTTAGTTTCATACCGAACGCATTTCAGGAGGCCCAGTACGTACGGCGCCGTCATTTCCGGGGTAATCATTCGGAAAATATTTCCAATTTTTATTATAATTTTTCCAAGTTATTAGGGTAGCTGTCCAAGTTGCCCTATTTTTTTGTGCACCCGCTGCGGTGAGGTGCGAAACGGTACAGCAAAATGAAGACGATTCTCAAAGGTGCGAAGTTCTATCGGGACGGAAGGTTCGAAACGGGCGATCTGGCGATCGAAGACGGTAAAATCGTTGCTATAGGCGGTCGGGTCGCGCTTGAGGCGGACGACCGGGCAGTCGATTTGACGGGTTGTCATGTATTGCCGGGATTGGTCGATGTGCATGTCCACCTGCGCGAACCGGGTTTTTCGGAGAAAGAGACCATTGCGACGGGTACGGCTGCCGCCGCGCACGGAGGTTATACCACCGTTTGTCCGATGCCGAATCTCAATCCGGCGCCCGATTCGCCGGAGCATCTGGAAGCGGAGCTGGCTCTGATCCGCCGCGATGCGGTCGTTCGGGTGCTGCCTTACGGTTCCATTACGCGGGGACAGAAGGGACGCGGGGAGCTGGTCGATTTCGGGGCTCTGGCCGGAGAGGTCGTGGGCTTCTCGGACGACGGACGGGGGGTGCAGGGCGAGGAGCTGATGGCCGAAGCCATGCGTCGCGCCGCAGCGGTCGGCAAGCCGATCGTGGCCCATTGCGAAGTCGATGAATTGCTGAAAGGAGGGTATATCCACGACGGTGTTTATTGCCGCGAGCACGGGCACAAGGGTATCTGCTCCGAGAGCGAGTGGCGGCAGGTGGAGCGCGATATAAAATTGGCAGCCGAAACCGGATGTCAGTATCATGTCTGCCACGTTTCGACCAAGGAGAGCGTCGAGCTGATTCGCCGGGCGAAGGCCGCCGGGTTGAAAGTCAGCGGCGAAACGGCTCCGCACTACCTGCTGCTCTGCGACGAGGATTTGCAGGAGGACGGTCGTTTCAAGATGAATCCGCCGCTGCGGGGACGTGAAGACCGCGAAGCCCGGCGGCAGGCCGTCGCCGACGGGACGATCGAGGTGATTGCTACGGATCATGCGCCTCACACCGCCGAACAGAAATCGCGCGGACTGGCCGGCAGCGCGATGGGTATCGTGGGGTTGGAGTGTGCTTTCCCGCTGCTCTATACCTATTTGGTGAAGCCGGGGCTGCTTACGCTGGAGCAGCTCGTCGAGCGGATGTCGATGGCTCCGCGCCGGATTTTCGGCCTCGGCGGAGGCTTGCAGGCGGGCGAACCGGCCGATTTAACGGTGTTCGACCTCGATGCGGAGTACGAGATCGATCCCGAAACCTTCCTGTCGAAAGGCCGTGCTACGCCTTTTGCCGGCTGGCGGGTTGCGGGCCGTACGCTCTGGACGCTGGTCGGGGGACGTACGGCATACGCGACGGAGCGTTTCCGATAGACGGGGCGGGAGCGATGTGCGCGGATTGTCCCGGATCGGAATACGAAATGCGATTCCGTTTTTCGACGGGCGGTGACTGCGGTCGTCGCGGATTCTGCCGGATGCGGGAAACAGGGCCGGAAATTGAAAAATGAACGAAGACAAATTACGAAATAACCGAATATGAAACCATTCACCAAAAAAATCGTGCTTGAGTCGGGCCGCGAGTTCTACGGCTACGGTTTCGGCGCGGACCGGGAGGCGACGGGCGAGATCGTGTTCAATACCTCGATGGTCGGCTACCAGGAGATTCTCTCCGATCCCTCCTATACCGACCAGATGGTCGTGATGACCTATCCGCTGATCGGCAACTACGGCATTACGGACGAGGATTACGAGACCAAGTATCCGACTATCGGCGGTATGATCGTGCGCGAATACAACGATCTGCCGAGCAATTTCCGCTATACCAAGACCCTTGGCGAAGTATGCGAGGAGTACGGCATACCCTGCGTCTGGGGGATCGATACCCGTATGCTGACGCGCATTATCCGTGACGAGGGCACCCAGCGGGTGATCGTCGTCGATGCGTCGATGCCGCAGGAGGAGGCCCTGCGCCGCCTGAAGGAGGCGCCCGTGCGCCGCGACATGGTCGAGCGCGTGAGCTGCCGCAAGCGTTGGTTCTCCCGCACGGCCAATCATCGTTTCGACGTGGTGGCGGTCGATTGCGGCATCAAGCACAACATCATCCGCAAGCTCAACGAGAAGGGTTGCAACGTGACGGTGGTGCCCTACGATATTACGGCCGAGGAGGTGATGGCTTTCCGTCCCGACGGACTTTTCCTCTCGAACGGTCCCGGCGATCCGACCGACGTAATGCCGGTGGTCGAGATGGTCCGCACGCTTCGGGGGCGCCTGCCGATCTTCGGTATCTGCCTGGGACACCAGGTGATTTCGCTGGCTTACGGAGCCCGCACCTTCAAGATGAAGTTCGGACATCGCGGCGGCAACCACCCCGTGAAGAACCTCGAAACGGGCAAGGTCGAGATCACGAGCCAGAACCACAGTTTTGCGGTCGATACGGAGTCGCTGAAGGGCACCGGACTGACCCTTACGCACCTGAATCTGCTGGACGATACCGCCGAAGGCGTCGAATGCCGCGCCGATCGGATTTTCAGCGTCCAGTATCATCCGGAGAGTGCGCCCGGTCCGCAGGACAGCACCTATTTGTTCGATAAGTTTATCAAAATGATGGAGGAGAGTCAAAATGCCTAAGAGAACGGATATCAAGAAAGTGATGGTGATCGGCTCCGGCCCGATCGTGATCGGTCAGGCTGCGGAGTTCGACTACGCGGGTACGCAGGCTTGTCTGGCCCTCAAGGAAGAGGGGTACGAGGTCGTGTTGGTCAATTCCAATCCGGCGACGATCCAGACCGACGTGCAGATTGCCGATAAAGTCTATATGGAGCCGCTGACGCTCGAGTACGTGGCCAAGATCGTCCGTTACGAGCGTCCCGATGCCATCGTGCCGGGACTGGGCGGGCAGACGGGCCTGAATCTGGCCGTGCAGCTCGCCAAGAAAGGCGTGCTTCAGGAGTGTCAGGTGGAGATTCTGGGTACTTCGTTCCAGAGCATCGAGCAGGCCGAGGACCGCGAACTCTTCAAGGAGCTTTGTCAGTCGCGGGGCGAGCCGGTGCTGCCGTCGCTGATTGCTAACAATATCGACGAGGCGGTCGAGGCGGCGAAGCGGATCGGTTACCCCGTCGTGTTGCGTCCGGCCTTTACGCTGGGCGGTACGGGCGGCGGCTTCGCCGACGACGAGACGCAGTTGCGCGAGATGATGCGCAATGCGCTTTCCCTCTCCCCGGTGCATCAGGTGCTGATCGAGAAGAGCATCAAGGGGTATAAGGAGATCGAATACGAGGTGATCCGCGACCACAACGATACGGCCATTGCGATCTGCAATATGGAAAACATCGATCCGGTCGGCGTCCATACGGGCGACTCGATCGTGGTGGCTCCGAGCCAGACGCTGACCAACAAGGAGTATCAGTTGCTGCGCGACAGCGCCCTGCGGCTGATCCGTGCCCTGAAGATCGAAGGCGGCTGCAACGTGCAGTTCGCGCTCGATCCCCTCTCGTTCAACTACTACCTGATCGAGGTCAATCCCCGCGTGTCGCGGTCGTCGGCTCTGGCGTCGAAGGCCAGCGGCTATCCGATCGCCCGCGTCAGCGCCAAGATCGCCGTGGGCCTTACGCTCGACGAGATCCGCATCGCCAATACGCCGGCCAGCTTCGAACCGGCTCTCGACTATGTGGTTACCAAGATCGCCCGCTTCCCGTTCGACAAGTTCAGCGACGCTTCGAACCAGCTCGGAACCCAGATGAAGGCGACGGGCGAGGTGATGTCCGTGGGCCGCACGATGGAGGAGAGCCTCCTGAAGGCGGTGCGCTCGCTCGAAACGGGGGTCTGCCATATCTACCATAAGAAATTCGACGACTGGACGGTCGATCGGATGCTCTCCTATATCAAGGAGGGAACGGACGACCGTCTTTACGCCATCGCCGAGCTGATCCGCCGGGGCGTCGAGCTGGCGCTGATCTACAACAGCACCAAAATCGACATGTTCTTCCTCGAGAAGTTTAAGAACATCGTCGAGTTCGAAAAGGTCGTAGCGGCCAATCCCCGCGACATCGAAACGTTGCGCGACGCCAAACGCATGGGTTTTAGCGACAAGTTCATCGGTCAGTTGTGGGGCATGAGCCAGAAGGAGATGTTCCTGCTGCGGCGCGAGCACAATATTTTCCCGGTTTATAAGATGATCGATACCTGCGCGAGCGAGTTCTCCTCCTATGTGCCGTATTTCTATTCCACTTACGAGCAGGAGAACGAGTCGATCGTGAGCGAACGCGAGAAGATCGTGGTGCTCGGGTCGGGACCGATCCGCATCGGGCAGGGCGTCGAGTTCGACTATTCGACCGTGCATGCCATCTGGTCGATCCGCGCCGCCGGGTACGAGGCGATCATCATCAATAACAATCCCGAAACCGTTTCGACGGACTATACCACCAGCGACAAGCTCTATTTCGAGCCGCTGACCGTAGAGGACGTGATGAACGTTATTACGCTCGAAAAACCGAAAGGGATCGTCGTGTCGCTCGGCGGCCAGACGGCGATCAACCTCGCTGAGCCGCTGCACGAACTGGGTGTGCCGATCATCGGTACGGGTGTCGAGGCGATACGGAATGCCGAAGACCGGGGTTGTTTCGAGAAGATCATGGAGGAGTTGGGAATACCCCAGCCTGAGGCCGAGGCCGTGACCGATATCGAAGCCGGTGTGCGAGCCGCCGAACGGATCGGCTACCCGGTGCTGGTGCGCCCGAGCTACGTGCTGGGCGGCCGGGCCATGCAGATCGTTTCGAACGAGGAGCGTTTGCGCCACTATCTCCAGACGGCGGTCGAAGTCAATGAGGACAGCCCTGTGCTGGTCGATCGTTATATTATGGGCCGCGAACTGGAGGTGGACGCCATCTGTGATGGCAAGGATGTCTTCATTCCCGGTATCATGGAGCACGTCGAGAAGACGGGCATCCACTCCGGCGACTCGATCAGCGTCTATCCGACCTTCAGCGTGAGCCAGAAAGCCAAGGACAAGATCATCGATTATACCGTGCGGCTGGGCCGCCGGATCGGTATCGTCGGTCTGTATAATATCCAATTTATCCTCGACGGGGAAGAGGACGTATATGTGATCGAGGTGAATCCCCGCTCGTCGCGCACCGTGCCGTTCCTTTCGAAAGCGACGGGTGTCCCGATGGCTGACATCGCCACACGGGTCATCCTGGGTCATTCGCTTCGGGAGCAGGGCATTACCGAAGTATATGGCAGGGAGCGCTCCCGCTGGTTCGTCAAGGCCCCGGCCTTCTCGTTCGCCAAGATCCGGGGCATGGAGTCCTACCTCTCGCCCGAGATGAAATCCACGGGCGAGGCGATCGGATACGACAACAAGCTCACCCGGGCGCTCTACAAGGCGCTCCAGTCGTCGGGCATGACCGTCGCCAACTACGGTACGATCTTCCTCACGATCGCCGACAAGGACAAGCAGGATGCGCTGCCGCTGGTACGGCGCTTTTATGACCTGGGTTTCAATATCGAGGCGACGAAGGGCACGGCGGAATTCCTGCGTCAGCATGGTATTCGCACCCGTACGCGCCGCAAGTTGAGCGAAGGCAGTACGGAGATCATCGACTCGCTGCGCCAGGGCCATGTGAGCTATGTCATCAATACGATCGACATCAACCAGCACAACACCCGGCTGGATGGTTACGAGATTCGCCGCACGGCCGTCGAGAACAACGTGACGATCTTCACGGCGCTCGAAACGGTAAAGGTCCTGCTGGATGTATTGGAGGAGATAACCCTGGGTGTTTCGACCATTGATGCCGAATAGTTTTCGATTTCATGCGGCAACTGCGTCACATCCCTCTTTGATTCGAATGGGAAAGACGGATAGTATTCCCCATCTGCTTCAAAGTCACGATGCACCGCATTTGCCGGCCTGAAATCAAAAGCGAGTTTCGTTCAGAGGGCATCTTTCGCACCTCCTCGCAGTCCGCGACAGTCCCATACCAGCGAGTATGCTCTTGCCGTGTCCTGCGTCGGTCGGTGCGAAACCGGCTCCTTTGAAATTAAGACGAAAGCGAAGCACATAGTTTGGAAAAGAAAAAATGTATAAAAAAGGCATATATACTGTTACGGCCAATGAACCGCTGACGCCCTCCGTCTGGCGGATGACGCTCGAAGGGGATACGCAATATCTGACCCGTCCCGGGCAGTTCGTCAATATCGAGGTTGAAGGGCTCTACCTGCGCCGTCCGATTTCGGTGTGCGACTACAACGAGCGGACGCTGACACTGATCTATAAGGTCGTCGGCGAAGGCACGGCCCGGTTGAGTGAAATGAAGACCGGCGAAAAGCTCGACCTGCTGACCGGACTGGGCAACGGGTTCGATCCGGATGCGGAGTGCCGCAGGCCTCTGTTGGTCGGAGGCGGAGTGGGCGTTCCGCCCCTCTACAACCTGGCCAAGAAACTGATTGACAAGGGCAGAAAAGTGACTGTGGTGTTGGGCTTCAATACCGCGTCGGAGGTTTTCTACGAGGAGGAGTTTCGGGCGCTCGGTGCGGAGGTTTTCGTAACGACGGCGGACGGCACGCACGGGATAAAGGGTTTCGTAACGACGGCGATCGCCGAAAAGAAGCCGGATTTTGATTATTTTTACGCCTGCGGCCCGCTGCCGATGCTGCGTGCATTGAGCGATGCGACGGGCGACATACCGGGCGAATTGAGTTTCGAGGAGCGCATGGGCTGCGGCTTCGGCGGCTGCATGGGTTGTTCCTGTCAGACGAAAAACGGGGCCAAACGCATCTGCAAGGAGGGACCCGTACTGAAAAAGGAGGAGATTATATGGTAAACGAACCCAAGAAAAACTTCGATACGTCGGTGACGTTGAGCGGCCTTCGGCTGGATAATCCAGTCGTGCCGGCCAGCGGTACGTTCGGTTACGGCAACGAGTACAAGGATTTTTACGACATCAACATCCTTGGGTCGTTTTCCTTCAAGGGAACTACGCGCGAGGCACGCTTCGGCAACCCCACGCCCCGCATCGCCGAGTGTACGGCGGGGATGATCAATGCCGTCGGGTTGCAGAATCCCGGTATCGATGCGGTGATCGGCGAAGAGCTTCCCCGGCTGAAGACATTCTTCCGCAAGCCGGTGATCGCCAACATCAGCGGTTTTTCGGTCGAGGAATATGCCTATTGCTGCGAGCGGATCGACAAGGAGGAACAGGTCGGTTTGATCGAGGTCAATGTAAGCTGTCCCAATGTGCGGCACGGCGGCATGAGCTTCGGAACGTCGCCCGAAGCGGCGGCCGAGGTAACGCGTGCCGTGAAAGCCGTGACTACCAAGCCGGTCTATATCAAGCTCAGTCCTAACGTGACGGACATCGTGGCGATCGCCCGGGCGTGCGAGCAGGCGGGGGCCGACGGCATCTGTCTGATTAACACGATGCTGGGCATGCGGATCGACGTGAAATGCCGCAAGCCTATCATCGCCAACGTTATGGGCGGATTTTCCGGTGCGGCGATCTTCCCCGTGGCCGTGCGGATGGTTTATCAGGTAGCCCGGGCTTGCCGGATTCCGGTGATGGGTTGCGGTGGCGTGGAAACGGCCCGCGACGTTATCGAAATGATGATGGCCGGGGCGACGGCCGTACAGGTGGGGGCCGCCAACCTGCGGAACCCTTATGCCTGCAAGGAGATCGTCGAGGCATTGCCCCGCGAAATGGAGCGGCTGGGGATCGAACGGCTGTCCGATATTATCGGCATCGTGAAGTAATTTTGTGAAAATTATAAAGAAGCAAGAGATATGACCAACAGAGACGTAATCATCGCCTGCGATTTCAGCAGCGCCGAAGAGACTTTCCGGTTCCTCGATCTGTTTAAGAACGAGGCCCGCAAACCTTTCCTGAAGATCGGCATGGAGCTTTTCTATGCCGAAGGGCCCGAAATCGTGCGTGAGATCAAGCGCCGGGGGCACCGGATTTTCCTCGATCTGAAACTGCACGACATTCCCAATACGGTCAAGAAGGCGATGGCCGTGCTTTCGCGCCTTGACGTGGACATGTGCAACGTCCATGCGGCCGGCACGATCGAGATGATGCGTGCGGCGATCGAAGGGCTGACCCGTCCGGACGGCACGCGCCCGCTGCTGATCGCCGTGACGCAGCTTACTTCGACTTCGGAGGAGCGTATGCAGCGCGAGCTGCTCATTTCGGCGCCGATCAACGATACGATCGTCAAGTATGCGCAGAACACCCGCGAAGCGGGTTTGGACGGCGTGGTCTGCTCTCCGCTGGAGGCCGGTATGGTGAAGGCGGCCTGTGGGCGGGAGTTCCTGACCGTCACGCCCGGCGTGCGTTTTGCGGACGGAGAGGTGGCCGATCAGGTGCGGGTCACGACTCCCGCGCGTGCGCGGGAGATCGGCTCGGACTATATCGTGGTGGGGCGTCCCATCACGGCGGCAGCCGATCCCGTGGCGGCCTATCGCCGGTGCGTGGAGGAGTTCGTGAAATAGAGTGTGCGACAGAAGGGAGTATTTCGGGCGGTACGGCAGGAGGGGCTGTTTTGCGGTCCGGATCGAGCGATGCGGACGGGATTCGTGTCGTGCGGCAGTTGTCTAAAATGGGTTTGGGAGCGTGGAGTTCGCGGAACTTCGGTCGGCACGGGAGTTGCCGGATCGTGTGAAGGGAATGCGCGGTGAATTGCGGTGACCGAAGAAGCTGATTATCGCTGCAAGCGGGAAATAAGTTTTACTCTAAATCAAGGAAGTTATGAAACCGGTTACACTTTTCTATCAGCCCCGGTGCCCCTTCTGCAAGAAGGCGCTGGGCTATCTGGAGGAACTGCAGCGGCAGGAACCTTACGGCCGCATCGAAATCAGGATGATCGACGAACTGGCCGAACCCGAAGTGGCCGACCGTTACGACTACTATTACGTACCGACATTTTACGTCGGGGACAAGAAAGTGCACGAGGGCGGTATTATGCCCGACGAGGTGGAGGCCGTACTCCGTATGGCCCTCGACGAGCGATAGGCGGAAAGCCGTTTTTGCGGAAAAAGGAATGACAATCTAAAGAATGTAGAAATAGTTATGGAAAGAGAAATTGCCAAAGGCCTGCTCTCGATCGGTGCGGTATTCCTGCGCCCCGAGCAGCCGTTTACCTGGGCGAGCGGTATCAAAAGCCCGATTTATTGCGACAACCGGTTGATTCTGACCGCCCCCGAGGTGCGGAAGAAGGTCGAGGCCGCGATTGCGGAAACGGTGAAGGCGAAATTCCCCGCGTGCGAGGTGCTGATGGGAACATCGACGGCAGGCATCGCTCATGCGGCCATCGCCGCGACGATCCTCGACCTGCCGATGGGATATGTCCGCAGCGGCTCGAAGGATCACGGTCGGGGAAACCAGATCGAGGGCAAACTCGAAAAGGGCCAGAAAGTCGTGGTAATCGAAGACTTGATTTCGACGGCGGGATCGTGCATCGAAGTGGTCGAGGCGTTGCGTGCGGCGGGTGCCGAGGTGCTGGGCGTGGTGAGCATTTTTACGTACGGTATGAAGAAAGGGTTGGTGCGGCTTGCTGCAGCCGACGTAATCAACCATAGCCTTTCGAATCTCGATGCGCTGGTCGAAGTAGCGGCCGAGGAGGGGTATATCAAGCCGGAGGATCGGCAGCGCCTGATCGCCTTCCGCGACAATCCTTCGGACGAAAGCTGGATCAACAAATAAACCGCTATGCGCCATTTAATCGACCCTACGGATCTGTCGGTCGCCGAGATCGGGCAGATCATCGCCCTGGCGGAAGACATCATCGCCAACCGGGCCAAATACAGCGAAGCCTGCAAGGGCAAAAAACTTGCGACGCTCTTCTACGAGCCTTCGACCCGCACGCGGCTGAGTTTCACTTCGGCCATGCTGGAGCTCGGCGGCAGCGTCATCGGTTTTTCGGACGCCGCTTCGTCGTCGGTGTCGAAAGGCGAAACGGTCGCCGATACGGTCCGGGTGATTCGTTGCTTCGCCGACATTATCGCCATGCGCCATTTCAAGGAGGGGGCGCCGCTGGTCGGCTCGCAGTATGCCGGTATCCCGGTCATCAACGCCGGGGACGGTAGCCACAGCCATCCGACGCAGACGCTCACCGACCTGCTGACGATCAAGCGCGAGAAGGGGCGGCTGGATCACCTGACGATCGGCTTCTGCGGCGACCTGAAATTCGGCCGCACGGTGCATTCGCTTATCAAGGCGATGTCGCGCTACGAAGGGATTCGGGTGGTGCTGATCGCCCCCGATGAGCTGCGGTTGCCCGAGTATATGCTTCATGAGATCGAAACCCAGACCGAAGGGGTGGAATTCCGCGAGGTATCGACGATGGAGGAGGTGATGCCCGAGTTGGACATTCTCTACATGACCCGCGTGCAGAAGGAGCGTTTCCTCGACGAGGAGGAGTTCGACCGCGTGAAGAACAGCTTCGTGCTCAACCCCG